>Ga0114966_10003606_pt1 | contig 13515 bp, 24 predicted proteins | sample M_130207_XF_Meta_FD_87029 | JGI IMG/M metagenome (GOLD analysis project Ga0114966, IMG submission 87029) | Freshwater microbial communities from Lake Montjoie, Canada to study carbon cycling - M_130207_XF_MetaG | ecosystem: Environmental > Aquatic > Freshwater > Lake | place: Lake Montjoie... | reverse complement strand
CGCAAGGCCAGGCTAGCTAAAGACAGAGCAGCTAGGAAAAGGGAAGAGCTAGAACAAGTGCTGATGACGGTAGGTATTTTTGTAGTCTTAAGTATTGGCGCTATTATTGTATTCGTTGCTATTTACTACAGGGGTTAATATGTTTCCACTTGGTGCAATATTAGATATTGGTAGCAAGCTAGTAGATAAGTTTTTTCCAGACCCAGCACAAGCTGAAGCTGCCAAACTAAAACTGTTAGAGATGCAGCAGAACGGAGAGCTTGCTCAACTGAATGCAGATGTGTCTGAGCAACATGAACTTACCGACCGGCTTAAAGCAGACATGAGCTCTGACTCGTGGTTGTCAAAGAACATTCGACCGACCACCTTGATTTTCATTCTTGTTACTTACACCGTGTTTGGTCTTATGTCGGCATGGGACATTGAGGTTAATAAGGAATACGTCCAGCTATTAGGACAATGGGGAATGCTCATCATGTCGTTTTATTTTGGCGGCAGGACGTTAGAAAAGATCATGGGTGTTAAGAAATGACGCATCTAACTGAGCATTTCACCTTAGAAGAATTAACGCATTCAGAGGCGGCGGCTAGGAATGGTTGGGACAATACGCCCAACGGCGACGAGGTGGCTAACCTGACCCGACTGGCGCAACTGCTGGAGCAGGTCAAAAAAGCGGTAGGCGGCAAGCCGGTGATGATTAACAGCGGGTTTCGCAGCAAGCAAGTGAATGATTCGGTAGGTAGCAAGGATACTAGTCAGCATAGAACAGGCTGTGCGGCGGATCTGCGTGTACCTGGCATGACTCCGCGGCAAGTAATTGATGCCTGTCTTGCAGTACCGTTTGATCAGATCATTCTAGAGTTTGATGCCTGGACTCATATCAGCGTTCCGTTGGCTGGAGTAAAGCCTCGCGGTTCGCGGCTGATCATTGACAAGCAAGGTACTAGAGCTTACTCTTCAAACACTTAGCACCATTGCAGCAACTGAATTCCCCTTCGGAGAAGCGTTCCTTGTTATAGCGAATAGCTCTTGAAGTAACGCCTAACCGAAGGGCAATCAGTTCTGTTTCTGTATAGAGTGAAAAGAAAGCGTACAAACAGCAGTAGCCTAAACCTTCCGTTACGAGATACTCTACGGAATTCACGCGCGGATTACGCGGGGATAATACGCGCGTGATACTAGACACTACGAGCCTCAAGCATAATGCCAGCCGCCGTTGTATTAATAAACAACTGACCGCTGTTGATAGCACCTGCCAGGATACCCTCGAAGTCGCGGAAGTCTGGAAAGTAGATATGGATCATCTTGTATGCGTCAGCGTAAGGAATGCTTCCCTTGCGTCTAACAAACTCGATGAAGCGTTCTGCTTGCATAGAATCTTCTGTACGTCCGATGCGCGAGAATACTCGGTGCATATCTGTTTCAACATCTTCCAGCATTACGTTAGCTAACTGCAGATCTTCTTCAGTTATAATCAGAGTATTACTTCGTGAGGCACTCAGCACCATTGCGGTCTTGTGGAGATGTGTCTGCTTGCGGGCGGCATATCCTTCAAGCATCTGATCGTCCATCCGCGAAGCTGCATCCTTCCAGAACCTTTCATACCAATCACGACCCCAGGTACGAGCTCGTTTATCAATTACAAAAGGGCCGCAAAGCATAGCAATACGTTCAAGATCCTGCAACAACTGCTCGCGAAGCTCCTCGTCACCTTCACCAATCATCTCGTCTACATAAGCTACATACTTAGACTTTGTATCGCCGTAGACAAATATGCAGCGAGAACTTAACCCGCCGCCGATCATAGCTTGTGGCATATTGTCTGCTACCCAATGCGGCGTAGTGCCCGCTTGCAGATTAATCCACGGAGCTTCAATCGTATCATTGCCACTCATCTTAGTTATCTTCTCATACTTTTTCTTGCCATCCCACAGCTCAATCAGTAGGTTAACCATGTCCTTGTCTTGCAGATTGAGTAACGAACCAAGCTCTGAAGCAACAAGAGTAAGTGGCGACATAGGATGAAACTCAGCGTTGTACTCGAAGGACTCTGAAGCAGCAGCAAAGGCGGTTACAAGTGCTTGCCAAGTGATAGCATTTGGGCCAAACTTAATGCCAGGTACTTGCCGTAGTATATCAGCTGCTATGTCAATGGTGGTAGACTTCGCAACAATTCCTGGCGGCCCAACATAGATAATGTAGAAGCTTGGTGTCCATTGAAAACGCTTCATGTCTATCCAGACGCGACGACGTAAGACGCCGGCAATTGCACCTACACCTGCCCAAAAGTGCATACGCTTAGGAGCTTCTGTAACGCTGGCATAGCTGACGTATGCGGTAAGCCAATCAGGATGATGGCGGTTCACTCGCAATCTCCCCAGCTAACGGTTGAAGTCTTAATGCCAGTAGGAATAATCAAAGGCTCTTCGTAAGGAACAATTACTCGAGAATGTTTCTCCATCAAGGGCAGTACTGTAGCTTGTCGATGAGTAGGAAACTGTCCGGCAAGAGAGTCATGCACTTGTAGAAGTACTTGCACCTCGGGTACGTTCTGGTAGAACGCAGTCCAAGCTTTATTGATAACGATACCTACAGTAGACTGCGGAATCCACGCAACAGCTTCTGGCAGGAGCCCGTCAAGTCTGTCAAAGATATACCAGCGATAGCCAAACCGATTCTCTACATAGCGGCGCTTGTTAATTTGTTCTTCAACGCGCTCATGCCAGGATTTAATTCCTGGATGTACCGAGAACCAATACTTCTGAGCAACATCAATCTCATGAACACCGCGGCCAGTGTGCGCTGCAACAGTCTTAGCTCCGCCTACGTAGTTAGTAGCATGGCAGAAGACCTTTGCAAATTCCCGTTTATGCTTTCGAGGGCCGCGATGATCCCAATAACTGGGATGCGACTCGACTAGCTCTTCCAGCGGCGGCGGATCCTGCTTATCCAAAGCGTACACATTAAGCAAGTGAATGTCCACACCGAGGCGCATAGCTGCTTTAAGCATTTGGTCATCCGACTCCCAGACAACAACCTGAAGATCAGCACGATCCAAGTCCATGTCAAAGAACGTAAAGCCTGGATCAGGTACATACATAGAACGTATGTTCGGCAAAGTAAAGTCCATACTACCGCGTGCCGCAGCTTTACCTGAGGACTTGGATTTTTCACTCGGAATAGTCTGTAGATTTCCCCCGCTTCCGAAAGGGTTTTTAGAGGAGCTAAGTCGATAGGAGTACGGGGCACTTTTACCTCCAGCGTCACCAGCAATATTAAAGGAACAGCGCATCCGTCCGTCCTCGTCAAGAGGCATCATTACGAAGTCGCCAAGAAATTTATTCAAAGTACGTATGTCTGCAATTGCGTTACACAGCGGGCGCAGGATAGGCTCACGTGCCGCAATCTTTGTTAAGGCTTCATCATCACAAGTTGGTGCCATCTTAGTCCGACCGAGAACAACACTACGTTTGTAGATTACCTGCTGCTTCAAGTCCTCGTAAAACAACGACTGCATTTGCTTAGGAGAAGCTGGATTGACCAGATGCCCAAGGACATTGAAAAGGAATGCTTCACGCTTTGATAGTTCCTCTTGAATCTCCATAGCCATCTTAGCCTTGATGTTCTTATCTACTCGAACACCGCGCAGCATTGCTCGCAGGACTGGGTAGAACAAAGCTTGCTGCTGCTCTTCAACTGCACCAAGACCCATGGCCTTAGCGGATTCAGATAAAACCTCACCGCACTCCCGTGTGTAGATACAATCTTGTAAGTTGTAAGTCCAACGCCGTTCCTCTGGCACATTGGCAGCAATCTTACCTTCGTCTTTCCAGTACACATACCAGTCACAATACATCGAGGCTAGGAAAGATAAACCCTTTGGCAACGCTGCAAAGAGCGAATGCTGACTTATCATTGTATCCTGAGCACCGCGAGGAATAAAGTGCCAATGGCGATAAACATACTGTGCATCATACAACCCATTCTGCCAGCGAATGCAAACATTCTTATGAGTCAGCAGCTTGTAGAGTTCATAGACAATCAAACCCTCTTCGCCGACTGACCAGTAGCCTTCACGATTAGAACTTGTCATCAGCGGAATGCAAAGCGCATCCGTAGCTGACCAAGAGAATCCTATGCAGTCGATATGGCCGCCGCGAGTCTCAATGTCGAAATCAAGCCAGAGCGTGTCTTTGTCAGCGTCGGCAAGAAGCTGTGTCAGAATATCTGTAACAGCACCAAAGCTAGGACGAACGCGGAAGTTCCACTGAGGCTTAGCATACTCACGCGAAGTCATGTGCTTCTTGGCTCGACGAAGATCATTTACGACTAACCCACGCAGCTCCCATTGCCTGGTAATTGCGGCTGGCGGCAACGTAGGTATAACCTTAATGCCTTCGTGAGACAGCTGTGATCCACGCCACTTCAGTATACCCCAGTTACCAGTTAACGCCCACATAGCTAGATTACCGAAAGCTATAATCAGGTTTGGCTGAACAAGATCAATCTCAGCTAGAAGCTCAGCATAACCCTCATGCAAAGCTTTGGTGCAATACTTATCACGAAGTAGCAAATGAACAGATGAAATGTCTTTCTTCTTAGTTGCTATGAAGTAGGTTACCTGATTATCAGGCGGTCTAATCTTCACCACGTGAGTTGTATAGCATTCACTCCGCATGATCTTAGCTTCGTGCAGCATTCGATTTAGTTCTTGTCCGGCAGAACCGGCAAACGCTATACCAGCACGCTCATCCTGTTCGTTAGGAAACTCTCCCACTAACATAATGCGGGATGGTGCAGGGCCTTCGCCTCTTATCCGCATGATTACAGTCCCAGTTCAAGTTGTGCCTTTAACATTTCAACACGCTTTACAGCGATCCCAAAGCTTGCTTGGTCAAGCTCAATGCCTGTTGCCTGACACTTGAGTTCATGAGCTGCCGCGAAGATTGGCCCGCTACCGCAAAAAGGATCAAATACGGTGTCGCCAGGTCGGCACGACCGGCGAAGGAGTTCTTCAAACAAAGCTACCGGTTTCTGCGCAGCGTGACCAAGATTAGAATCCGCACCAAAGCTAATCAAATCGGCGGCCATCTTTAAAACAGGGCGCTTGCCTTTCACTGCATAGCAGATTGTTTCGTATTTACGCTGCGGCCCATGCTCAGGCCACGGTGCTCGCATACCGGAAGGTTTGTGCCAGATCAATGGCGTCCTGAATACCCACCAGCCGGCGACTGCAAGCGCAGACTTAATATCTGGAAACCATTCAATGTCACAGAACATATAGAGATGAGCTTCTGCCTTAGCCAGGCGATAAGATTCTGGTGCTAGTGTAGTTAGTATCTTATGGAAGTGTTCTGCGTCATCCTTGTAGCCATGAGCGCCGGCAGCAAGCCCGCCCGAGTCTCCGAACTCGTCTGCTCCCATGCCGTACGGAGGATCGGTGAGGATTACATCGAACTGTTCTGCAGACGCGTTGCACATCCATTGAAGTGAGTCCTCATTCAATATCTTGTGAAGGTCGGCGGTAAAGGTGCGTCCAACCTGTTCTCCCAGTGCTCTTGATTTTGCGTGGCTTTCTTCCTTTTTGAGGATTTTGAAAGCTTCATCAACTGATTTGGCAGCTTTGACTGCTGGATTATCCAAGTGTTTGGCGACAATAATTTCGCGCCTTGTAGACTCTTGGTTAACGCCTTCTCTTGAGCCTCTAACTTCGAGGGCAATGTCAGCGACAGTAGGTGGAGCTTCCCCACGTTGAGCGGCTTGCTTTGTTCGAAGGGCGTTAAGTCTAGCATGAGCAGCTGCTCGTTCTTGCCAGGTAAGATCTGCACGACGAATGTTCTCCTCTAGTTCAGCCTCTTCAACTCCAAGTTCATCGAGATCTTCAAGAAGTGTATAGGGAATAAAGCCAGAACGTACATCTTGACCGTCATGGCGAAAGCTACCACCCAAGTCATATATGTCTATCATAGCGCGTAGACGACGTTCACCCGATACTAACACATAGTCTTCTCCTATAATACGGAGAATGATAGGATGAAATAAACCTCGCTCACGAATTGACTCGCCCAGCTCGTGTAGCTGATCGGCGGCAAAAGTGCGGCGTTGTCTGTCAGAAAGTATAACGATTGCTGATTTTTCAATGAGACGCATAATGTAGCACTCCTAAAAAAGTCCCCCCAAGAATGGGATGGCACTCTCGGGGGGATAAAAAGTTAATGGGAGACTACGCGGGAAGGATCTGGTTTACTCGTTCTTGGATGTTGCCATTGTAAACCTCGTGAGCGACACGAACCTTAACTACCTTACCCTGCAACATACGCCATGCGAAAGGCTCGCCAGCTTTGTTAGTTCCGGTAGCATCGCGGTAGGCACGTTGGGCACGATTCTTACCCTTCGAGTTGTCGATACCACCCTGCGGAGTAAGATCAAGAAACGCCCTGTCAGTCAATGTCATCTCTGCGGGAATGCCCAAGCCCTGCACAGACGGAGGAACCTGAAGACGGAGAGGAACAACCATAGACAGCCACGGCTGACCAATACGATCACCCTTACCGATCATACCAGAATCGGTCTTGATCTCACCGATTACGGCTGTGTAGAGACCGTTCTCGTCATCAGGGTTTTCAGTCGGAAGCGGAGGACGCTTGTCGTTTGATTCAGTCTGCTGTGCGTCAAGAAAAACATTTGGATCAAATTGCGAAGTCATACTAGATACTCCTAGAGTTGATAAAAGTAGACAGATAGCGTGCTGCCCCTCACGTGATGCTCTGCTGCATGGTGCTCATTATACGCGCGGGAAATACAGCCCTTTTGGGGCGTTTTCGCGTTCGTGCATGGGTTGGTATTAGCTAATCGCGTTCGTGTTATGGCGGGCGTTCTAATGCGTTTTAGGGGTATCCGCATTAATGCCCCCCCGTTTCGCCCAAACATCAAACACCTGAGAGAAGTTTGGTTCTATCTTGCTCCGATAGCCCAGGCTACGTGTTTTAGTATCAACGCCATAAGCTGCTGTGTCCCACCAAAACTTATCAGCCTCCCTTGTAGTGTAAATAATGTCAGAAAAAAGTGTTGGAATCTCCGTTGCTAAGGCCTTACCAATAGCTTTAATCATGATTTTGGTAGACTGAGTTACAGAATCAGTCTCTCGATCTACATGAGCAGTCATAACAAAGGGGCATTCCATACCTTGAGTGCAAAGGCGTAAGAAATTCATCAAGTTGTTTTGAGCAATACCATAATCACCTGGACTAGCCATAGGACGCGCACCAATCTGCATCTTCATGGCGGCGTTAGATAGCTCGGTAAGCGAGTCAATTACAAAGATACGCTTCAAGGGGAAGGAGTCGATGCCGCCGAAGGATTTGCCAGTGCGATCATCTTTAAACTCAGAACACGATTGCAGAATCTTCCAGAAGGCATTGTTCTCACCGCCCCTATTACCGTCTACGCTCTTAGCGAGAGCTTCGTAACTGAGCTTACCTACAGAATCCGCGGTAGCTATAAGGGATTTGAGGGAGATCGGTCGCGTTGTCTGCTGATGCCAGAATAAACACTCCGGTACCTCTTTATTTTTATCACGCCAGTAACCAAGCAAGGACTCAAGACCGTTCTCTGTAAATAGTACGGCTACCTCGAACCCATTGGCGGCTGCCCAATCTACTAAAGTACCTAAGGCATAGGTTTTACCTGTACCTCCAAGCCCCATGAGGCAAACCTTAGGCCCCATCAAGGCGCGTGTGTCAGTTGTCATATTGTACCTCTTTCTCGTAATGCGTTAAGTGAAGCTGGAACTCTCTTACAATTAACTCAGGCGGTAAGTATTCTATCGTACACGCCCAGTTGTTAATGCTAACGTAGGTTTTGGAAACAAAGATGCTGAGTAAACTTCCTGGAACGTGCAACCAATCTATTACACCAAGCGGCTTATGCTTTTCGCAGGGCGCTTGGATAACTCGCCAGTAGTCTTCACCGAGAATGATACGACTCCAGATCTCACCGCACGAACCACAGAAATATGCAATGGAAGATGGCTTAGAAACACAGGAAGTATCAACCTCGGATTCGCCTGCAAAATTATTCTGGATGAAATAGCTTGCCTTGCGTTTCATGTTGGAGCCTTTCCAGTTCACTCATACAAAAGATGCGAATAGTACGCGCTGCAATTATAATCTCATCTGTAAGCTCACAAGTCTTTGCCCAATCTCTTGCTAACATAGCTGTGTGTGCTTCTTTTTGTAAGGCAATAATGCGAATGAGGCCTTCACTGTAGTCTATCATAATGCTCTAAGTCCTTCCGTTAGCTGACATTTTGTTGCCACTTATCGTCCTCGTCGCGCCGCCCATCAATCGGCCAGTAGTGGGTGCAGTCCTCCGGTGCTTGTTGCACCTGCACTTGGTACGGCTTTGTTGGTGTAGCCGTGTGGCGGTAGCAAGTATCTTTTTTGTTGCACCCCGCACCTGGGCACATTGTGATATCAGGCATTGATTGATCCTTCTCGTTTAAGGTCAACACACAAATTGCCTAGTGTTCCTGCGGTTTTGCCATCAGGGAAAGAGTAGTTAAACGCCCCTAGCATTGGCTTAATACCTAACAGTTGATTGATTGCATAGTAGGCTTCGCGTATGAGTCTCTTTTGAGTTTCGATAATGACGACATCGCCAGCAATAACCGCTTCTTGCATGAGATAGGTATTTTCAGTATCAGGCATCCTTCTTCTCCTCTGCTTCCATCACCCTAATGTCGTTCGCTGCATCCGCCACGCCGTGCCAATCCTTCTGCTTCACTTTGAGCAGTAGGTACGCAATCATCACCTCAATTTCAGCGTGAGTTTCCAGCGCATCCAATGCTTGTTTCATGGCTTCGATACTCATGTTTTTATCCCCGCAACAAATAACCCATCAATAAACCAAGCAGGTATGCACAAACAGGCGTATAGAAAAAATCAGGCAACACTCTCATATGTTCTTCAAAGTTACGCGCATACTGAGGAACCCGCATGATTTGTCTTTTCCTCCATCCTTTAGCTGGCATTAATCCTCCAATAATGTTTCTGTACGTTGCACAGGATCCCAGCGGCGACGTTCAAACTGCTGCCGTAGCAAAGGAGTTGGATCACGCATTTGACAGACACTGCGGAAAGGACAGCCGCCATACTCAGCACAAGCATGGTCTAGGTTAAAGTCATAATAACCTGATTTCCACGACTCAATCATACGCTTAATATCACGCATAAGCTGATCATACCAGCGATCAATCATCCACTGCGGCCGATAGGTTATAGCTTGCAACGTGTCGTACTTGGTCTTGAGAATAGATACACCACGCACTAGGAAACCGTCAAGCTTGATTCCAGCCCTACCAGCACCCCAAACATAGCCAGTGAATTGACTGCGTAGATCCCACTGTCGCGGCCAAGATGCACCGAGTTGTGAAGCAGTCTTATCATCTTCGCCTAGCTTCATACCTTCAAAGTCGCACATCATATCCATACGACCTGAGTAGAGGATAGGATCGCCTGTTTCTGGATGCGCTATGTCTAGTGGCTCGAGAAAGGAGAACTCAATGCCACGCTTGCCGCCAGGGAGAGTCATCGGTACAGCAGAATCCTCACCGAGGCGATAGCGCGAGAAGTAGAACTCGAGAGCACCCGCCATACGCTCAGCAGACTTAGGTGAATCAGGCGGGCACTCGAAGTTACCATAGGCAGTCAGAAGAGCCTGCAATCCGATAGCTACGCTGTCTTCAGCCGAATGCTGATCAATGTAGTATGCGCTACGCGCGGCTTCCATGCCAGAGGCATAGGCCGCTCCAGCGTGAAGATGCACAGACTGATCACGTAGCTTCCAGTGCTGAATGAATTCGAGATTAGCTTTCTGTGGACAGGATTTGAAAGCTGCCATCAGCGTGCTGTCGAGCGTAGTTGGAAAAGGCGTCATGCTTTGTTCTCGATGCAAAGGAGCGACTGGATGCTTTCCTCGATCTTGGTAGCAGCTTCGGCAGCCATGAGGTTGAGGTTAGCTTTCTTAAGACGAAGGCGCTGGATTTCAAGTGTAGACAATACAGCATAGGTAGGCTCGGTAAACTCTAACTCACATTCCTCGACGAGGAAAGCGTTGCCGTACTTAGTTCCGTCAACACTACTGGCGCTGAATTCAAACGTCTTATTGTACTCAGAATAATTACAATGAATATAGATCTTCATGCTAACTCCTATCTCGGTTAAAGAAGCTGGAAAAGTCAAAAGCGGTTTTTAGGGAGGAGCAGTTGGCAGCCGCCAAGCCAACAGGAAACAGCGAGCCGGTTACAGATCTTCAAGCTCACCAAGCATATCATCTGCATGGGGAATCTCGGCAATAGCTTTCTTGCGCTTGGCTGTAGCTGCGGAGCTGGCGGCCGCCAGGCGACCTTGGCGCAGGAACACAACAGCCTCTTTCATCTCGTCGAGCGTGAGCGTGCCTTCGGCGGCACGAAGCCGCCATGTTGCAATCTTAGATTGCAGGTCAAGTGGTATAGGGCTACTCATTAGATTGTCCTTTGTCGAGAAGTATTTTGAGTAGGCTAAGCGTCTGTGGGTTGGCGCTCACGAGGAACGCACCTGAATCTGCCGAGCCTAGATAAGGTGCAAGATCTAACTTGCGATTCTGAAAGTAGTCACGCAGCAATTCCGAGAACAGCCGCGAGTACGCTCCTACCGGAACACGCTGCTCAAGCTCCGAGTAAAGCAGGAGAAACATCTTGCCATGCAGATCCTGCGGAATCGCCACGTTTACCTGGACATTGGGAGTTATGTTAGGTCGGCGACTCATAGCTCATCCAAGTCATCAAAGTACAGATATTCACGTTCACCGCTGATGAGTATCTCCCAGCCAGCCTCGGCCAGGAGCTTCATGAAGGCGTGACTGGCTACATCCTCATCATCGCCGTCTATGCCGATGGAAGTCCAGTCAATAGATTGTTCTGGTTTTGCGCGAAAAGAGATCACAGGGCAAGCTCCTGACGAAGTTTAAGTTTACAATCGCGGCTCATACAGGGCAGGATGTTAGTGCCAGCCGCCAAGGTAAGCAGCTCAAGTTTCTGATCTGCATCCTGGGCAAACATAGTCGAATCACGCAGCTCAACTCGCGCTATGTTACCATGACTAAGATGCACCACGACTGGAACAGCGGGAGCATGAACGCCAAGAACCTCAAGGTGCAGATGCACTACGCAGGGTCGCTCCGAATGCCAGACCTGCCGCGGTTCAGGAGTTATCGCTGTTGGCAGCCACCAGCTACCCGAGACCTCTTCAAAGGTTGAAAGGGGCAGCGGTGTATCTTCCGCTACAAGCCGCCTGCAGTTAGGTTCAGTACGATGTACGAACTCAACGAAGCTGCCAATGAGAGTCTGCGTTTCAGCGTGAATAAGACAAACACCCCGCTTGCGCTCCCAGTTTTCTGGGTTAGCGAACAGGGCTTCTGTGCGTTCAGCTTTGGTGGGAGTCGGCGCTTTGGGCTTTGCGCGTTCGGCTAGGAAATGCCGCTTTGCCTCTCGGTAGAGGTTGTCCAGTTCGTCGTTCATTTGAGCCTCGCTTAGGTTATACGCTCGCATTATGATATTATAACACGCGCGTCATATAAATTAGACACAATGCTGCCCTAAAAGTTCCCAAGAATTTAATAGGTCTTTTCGCGCAGGAACTCGGCTTCCCCTCGCCTGGGATCGTCGAGCCATTCGTCTATGGTTTGTTTTCTTACGGTAGGTCTATCATCCCAGCCTGGGCACTGTCCACCCTTCGGACGATGCGGAAAGGGATAGGCGTCACATTTACAAGGTTCCATCTGAGCACTCCTAAGGAGCCTCTCCGAAAACTTACGGGAAGGAGCAGTTAGCTCCCCCCTCGTCAGCCGCCCCAGCCGGAGGCTCATTTCTTACTGGGACTCGAAACAGCGTGGCGCCGCTCCTAGTGCCTAGGGGAGCCGAAGCTCCCCAAGGGTTAGACTAATCTAGCCGAGACTAGATGTTTGCCAGCTCTGCATCAGCATCAACCTTGGCAGTCTTGGCCAGCTTGGCCTCTTCCAAACGCTTGATGATGATACCAGTCTTCGTACCAGCAACACGGAACGAATCGTACAGGGCACGACGGGTGAGCTCTTTGTCTCCGTCCAGCTTCTTCTGCAGGAACGCCTTGACGGTCGCTGCATCTTTGCCAGTCGCTTCCATGATCGCTTGCACCACGATGGAGGCGCCAGATACACCGCCCGAGCCTTCGCGCTTGATACCCCACTCGCTTTTCTGAATGCGCGAATCCAGATCCTCAATCGCGAGAACCATGTCATCTTCACTCAGGGGCTTATCAGCCGGACTAGCCAGCTCATCACCGTACTTCTGCTCTGCGCCGTGGCCAGCGAAACGCGCCAGCAAGTCCAGCGGCAGGTGCATCGTGCGAGTCTCGCCATTGCGGAAGTCCATACGCAGACTGACCGCACCAGCTTCCATTTGAACTACATCTCCGTCAATGGTAATCTTTGACGAATCAATCAGAGTCTCCTTTTGAACTTTGCGCTTACCAGCGAAACTTACTACGCGACCGTCAGTCATAGTAACCTGAGTTACTTCGGTCTTAGCCTTCGTAGCTTGCTCTTCCATACTATTCTCCTAAAGTGCGGCAATTTAAAACGGCTTGCCGCTTTACCGTATGATGATTAGACACGCAGCTGCATATTTAGTTCCGAAGAATTCATCCACCGATACGATTCTGAATCATCCGAGACTTTGTACGCCGCGACTTGAAGAGTGCTTGATTAAGATCTGAAATTGCTTGGTGCTCTTCCCAAGCTACAGCCTGAGCTGCCCGCCCGAGATGCTGCCGAAGCTCTGACACTCGTGTAAGACGCCGCCGAGCTCGAGTTAAGCGCCTTCCAGCGTACCAATCCTGGAATCGTAAGATTTGCATAATAAGGTGCCTATAGAAGCTTAACGGCAGCATATAACTTACCATCCGAGCATTTTCCACCTTTAAGCCGCATAATCATACAGCTGGCAAATTCTATACGATGAGCTATCCGCCGAATCTGATTAATCGGCTGAGTGTAAGCGCTTTCGTCATGGCGACACAGATCCATGTTAGCTGCAGTTCGCTTCTCGTAAAACATACAGTCGCTACAGAATTTCATTTAAGCCTCCATTGAGCAGGGTTGCCCGAGGAGCCGCCTCTTTCGAAGAAGCTCCTCGCGTTCCCTAGTTAGAAGCGTAGTAAACCCGTGGATTCCTTACAAACTCACTCTCTGTGTAAGTATTCACGTTGCCGCGAAAGACTACCCCATAGCTTACACCACCCCAAGCATTGTCATACTCTACAATAAGTGTAACCTTATCATCAGGATACTTACCAGAGATGATTTCATCTGCAATACTCTTATCTACTGTTCCCATGTTAGGCTCCAAACAGTTTACCAACCATCTGCCTAACGCCGAGCTGCTTTTCCGTATGCTCGACACTTTCCCAGATACCTTCGTCCTTACGTACCTTCACAATG
>Ga0114966_10003605_pt1 | contig 13516 bp, 14 predicted proteins | sample M_130207_XF_Meta_FD_87029 | JGI IMG/M metagenome (GOLD analysis project Ga0114966, IMG submission 87029) | Freshwater microbial communities from Lake Montjoie, Canada to study carbon cycling - M_130207_XF_MetaG | ecosystem: Environmental > Aquatic > Freshwater > Lake | place: Lake Montjoie... | reverse complement strand
CGCGCTGCTCCGATAGATGGCCTGACGGAATCGGCCTGAAGCGCGTCCGTGACATCTGCATGTCGAAGCGGCGGTCGAGCACATGATTGATGGCTGCCGCCGCAGATGCCGCAAGTCCAATGCCTAGCGTGCCGAAGACGAGGGCATTGAAGGGAGGCAAGGCCGGTGTCGCGAGCAGCATGCCTACAACGGCGGTGAACACGATCAGGAACACCACGCGCGGCTTGCCAAGCTCGTAGTAGTCCCGCCAGGTTGCAGTACGTGTCACGGGTTGAAGGGGGCTGGCAAGCGGCAATTCTGTCTCGGTCGGCATGAAGGGAGTGCAGTGGCCGGGAGTCTACAGCGCGCCGGGCGGTGGCCAAAGCAGGCGGTTGAGACGCACCACCGAGACCAGCAAAAGTGCCGCGACGCCGTTGTGGGCTGTTGCCAGAGCCAAAGGCAGGCCCTCTAGCACCATCAAGGGTCCCAGGATGAGCTGTACCAGCAGCACGAGACCCACTGTTGCCCCCGCCAGTTGCACGGCCCTTGTCTGGGCCCTGCGCCACGCGAAAATGCCGAGCCACCCCAGTGTCAACGCGGCAACCACCGCGCCCAGGCGATGCACGAAGTGGATGGCCACTCGAGCGGGATGATCGAGGACTCCGCCTTCATAGTCGATCCCGAGGCCGCGCCACAGCACGAAGGCGTCATCGACATTCATGGTCGGCCAATACGCGTTCTGGCAGGTCGGGAAATCCGGACAGGCGAGCGCTGCATAGTTCGAGCTGGTCCAGCCGCCGAGCAGGATCTGGAAAATGAGGACGCCGAGGCCGATCCGCGACAGCGTTCGCAGTCCCGCTTCCTGTCTGGGTCTTGTCGTCCGCGAGTTGCCGGCGGCAAGCCAGGCAAGCAAGGACAATGTCGTCAAGCCGCCGACCAGGTGAAGCACGACGATCAGTGGCTTCAGCAGCAGCGTCACGGTCCACATTCCGAGGAGGGCCTGCATCCCCACGATCGCGACGAGCAGCACGGGCAACTTCACCGGCTGCGCGGGATCGCGGCGATTCCAGATCGCAAAGGCAGCCAGCGCCACGATCACCAGAACGAGCGTCCCCGCGAAGTAGCGATGCAGCATCTCCTTGCTTGCCTTGTGCTCTTCGAACGGGCGGTCCGGAAATGCATTCGTGATGACATCAAGGTTCTGCGCAGCTTGTCCCGCCGTGAGGTGGCCATAGCAACCCGGCCAGTCGGGGCAGCCGAGGCCCGCAGCACTCAAGCGCACCCACGCCCCGAGCACCACGACGACGAATGCCAGCATCGCGCCCCCGAGGGCGATGCGCCGGAAAGTGGAAGTTCGCTGGTGGCGCATGAACGAGGGCTAGCCGATGTGGGACAGGTTCAGAAGCTTCTTGAGGTCATCGAGCAGGCCCTTCACGGGCGCATCACGCTCATAGCTCATCATGAGATTGCCGAGCGGATCGACGAGATAGAGCCTGCCGGCGGCGAGCGCCTCGACGCCACTGGCAACAGGGAAGACGGCGAGCACCGCCTTGCCCGCCGCATCGTCGACACTGGCCGTGATCAGCCCGGCCTGCTCGGCCGGGAAATAGGCCTGGTCACAGCACGACCCCGAGTACAGGAAAACTCTTTGTACGCGGGAGCTGTTTTGGTTCAACGCAAGGCGGACCTGGCGAATGTCGGTCAGGGCCTTGCGACACGCTTCCTCGCAGGCCCCGGCCCCGACAAAAACGATGCTCCATTTGCCGCGCAAGAAGTTCGCCGCAGTTGCCGTGCCCAACGGTGTCACCAGGGCCGCTTCCGGAAACGGTCTTGCGGGATCAATCAGCTCGCCTTTGTTGGTGCTGCCCTGCGGACGCCAACCGACATTGCCGTAGTAAGTCAGGAAGGCAACGCCCAGGGGCACGAAGAACAGGGCGACGACCAGCCACAGCTGGCGGCGAGAGCCCTTGGATGGGTTTGTCTGTGTGTCGACGGTCGTCATTTCGGTAATCCGGTTCAATTCAGGTCGCGATTCGCCGGTTTCAGGTTCACGACGAAGTACAAGACAAGCAACGTCACCGACAGCGAGAACCACTGGATCGCATAGCCGACATGGCGCTCCGGCTCGAAGCCGAAGCGAGCTGCCCACGCGCGCTCGTATCCGGCGTCCTCCGCCGGATCCAGCAGCATCACGGGTTGCAGCAGCGGCTCGCCGTACATTGCCACCAGCTCGTCATGCTGCGGGAAGTTGACCACTCTCGGCCAGATCCCCGCCGCGTCGTCGGCAGCACCCAGGCGGACACCGGGTCGCGGCAGCACATCCAGCATGGCCCGGATCTCGCGATGGTTTCCATCAACGTCGATGCCGGGCAGTACCAACCGATCCGGTCCAACAGGAATCCAGCCCCGATCGACCAGCACGAGACCGTCCCCTTCGTCGAGACGGAAAGGCGTCATCACGCGAAAGCCAGGCGCGCCCGTCTTCGAAGGCATGTTGTCGAGCAGGAGCTGCCTGTCCGATTCATACTTTCCAGACGCCGAGACCTGCTGGTACCTCGGCAGATCGCTTGCATCGCCCGAGGCCAGCGGAACGCGGTTCCCCTGGCCAGCTGCATACGCTGACAGCAATTCCCGCTTCTCATCAGCCCTTCGCAACTGCCAGAAGCCCAGATTCGTCAGTCCCGCCAGCACCAGCACAGTCAGCGCGGTGCCGAGCAGGCCGGGTGCAAAGACGCGATTGCGGATTCGGACGGGCATATAATCGTCACTCGCCAGTCCGGCGCCACATCTCAATAGTCCGGGTGTACCGTGATCAAGCTGCTGATTGTCGCCTGCCTGATCGGCATCGTCGTGAGCTTGGGCACGGGATTGTTCCATCTCGTCAACAGCAAGGGCGCATCCGCCGGCACCGTCAAGGCGCTGACGATTCGCATCGTGCTGTCCGTCGCGCTGTTCCTGCTGCTTCTGCTTGCGTGGTCGCAGGGCCTGATCCAGCCACATGGACTCGGCAAGTAGTCGCTAGATGCAACCGGGCCAGACAAAACACAGTCGTCTGGCCCGGGTTTCGATCCTGCCCTTCGCCGGGCTTCGTCCTACAGCCAGTAGACGAAAATGAACAAGACGAGCCACACGACGTCAACGAAGTGCCAATACCAGGCTACGGCCTCGAAGGCGAAGTGCTGTTGCGGCGTGAAGTGACCCTTCAGACAACGGAACCAGATGACCGTCAGCATGATCGCGCCGATCGTGACGTGCAGGCCGTGGAAGCCCGTCAGCATGAAGAACGTCGAGCCGTAGATGCCCGAGGAGAGGGTCAGGTTCAGCTCCTGGTACGCCTCCATGTACTCGTTGGCCTGCAGATAGACGAACGTGAACCCCAGCAGGAAGGTCGCTGCCTGGAAGATCGCGAGAATCGTGCGGTTGCCTGCCTTGAGCGCATGGTGGGCGATCGTGATCGTAACGCCCGACGTCAACAAAATGGCGGTATTGATCGCTGGCAGACCGAAGGCGGGGATGACTTCGAAGTCGCCGCCAACCGACGCAGGACCGTTTGTCGGCCAGGCCGCTTCATAGTCCTTCCACAGGAACAGATTGGTGAAGGTCTTGACGCCTTCGCCACCCAGCCAGGGTACGGAGAAGTGGCGCGTATAGAACAGCGCGCCGAAGAACGCCGCGAAGAACATCACCTCTGAAAAGATGAACCACAGCATCCCCATGCGGAAGGACCTGTCGACCTGGTCGTTATAGATGTGGCCTTCGCTCTCGTTGATGACGGTGCCAAACCAGCCGGCAAACATCGTTGCTACGATGATGAGGCCCGCGGTCATGACCATCGGACCAGGACTCGCATGGTTCAGCCACAGCGCTGCGCCGCCCACCGTGATGAAGAGCGCGATCGAGCCGATGATCGGCCAGGGGCTCCCATGCGGGATGTAGTACTTGCCGCCGGGCTGTTCCGAATGTGCGTGAGCCATTATCTGAATGTCCTGATGATCGTCTTCTGAATTCTCTGTTGCACCAGTGGCAGTCCTGCCGAGGCAGGTCCGCCACCCTCTCGTCACTCAATCAATCGACATGGCAGCCAGGCACAGTGCCCTGCCTTCCGAATCCTCACTGTACGGCAGCCGTCTGCGGCAAGGTGTACATGGAATAGGCCAGCGTAACGCGATCGACATTGCCCGGGAGTGCCGGATCGACGATGAAGCGCACGCTCATCTCGCGGCCTTCAAGGCCTTCGAAATGCTGCGGCGTGAAACAGAAGCATTCGGTCTTGTGGAAGAACCGGGTGGCCAGGCCGGGAGCTATGCTCGGGATGGCCTGAGCCGTGACCGCCTGATCCTGCAGGTTCTTCGCGTAGAACTTCGTTTCGTACAGTTTGCCTGGTTCGACAACGATGCTGGCAGCCATCGGATGAAACTCCCAAGAGCCGAAAGTCGGCGTTCCGGAAATCATCTCGACCGTCACCCGCCGTTCGGTTGCCGCCGACTCGACAGCCGCGGATGCCACTCGAAGCGAAGCACTGTTTCCGTATCCGGTGACGGCACACATGACGCTATAGAGCGGAATCAGCGCAAACCCGAAACCGAAAGCGCCCGCCGCCATCAACCACAGCTGGCCAGTCAGCTTCCGGTTTTCGACGCGGAGTTTCTCGTTCACGGCGAGCGAGAGTAAACCATGTAAATGAAGCCGAAATAGAAAGCGAGGGCAAGCGCAGCCAGCAACAGCACATTCCTGCGAATGCGCCTTTGCCGGTTGCTATCCGTTTCCAAGTTTTCCTGTCCCATTGTCATCCGCTCGGTTCTGCGCCGCCAAGACTACTTTACGACCGGAGGTACGTCGAACGTATGGTGCGGTGCCGGCGAAGGCACGGTCCACTCGAGGCCCTTCGGGTCCGCACTGTCCCAGACCTTGTCCGAAGCCTTTTCGCCGCCGCGGACACAGGACCAGATGATGTAGGCGAACAGCAATTGCGATAACCCGAAGCCGAACGCACCGATCGAGGAGATCATGTTGAACTCCGCGAACTGGGTGGCGTAGTCAGGGATCCGGCGCGGCATGCCGGCGAGACCAAGGAAGTGCTGCGGGAAGAACAACACGTTCACGAAAATCGTGGACAACCAGAAATGCCATTTGGCCAGCGTCATGCTGTACATGTGGCCGGTCCACTTCGGTAGCCAGTAGTACACGCCTGCCATGATGCCGAACACGGCGCCGGGCACCAGGACATAGTGGAAGTGCGCAACGATGAAGTACGTGTCGTGGTACTGGAAGTCGACCGGGGCGAGGGACATCATCAGCCCCGAGAGGCCGCCGATCGTGAACAGGAACAGGAACGACAGCGAGAACAGCATCGGTGGCTCGAAGCTGAGCGAGCCGCGCCACATCGTGGCCGTCCAGTTGAACACCTTCACGCCCGTCGGTACGGCGATCAGCATGGTGGACAGCATGAAGAACATTTCGCCAGCCAGCGGCATGCCGGTGGTGAACATGTGGTGCGCCCACACGATGAACGACAGGAAGGCGATCGATGCCGTCGCGAACACCATCGCGTCATAGCCGAAGAGCGGCTTGCGCGAGAAGGTCGGGATGATCTCCGACACGATGCCAAACGCCGGCAGGATCATGATGTAGACCTCGGGGTGCCCGAAGAACCAGAACACATGCTGGTACAGGACCGGGTCGCCGCCGCCCGTGGCAGAGAAGAACGTCGTGCCGAAGAAGTGGTCCGTCAGGACCATCGTTACTGCGCCGGCGAAAACGGGCATCACGGCGATCAGCAGGTAGGCGGTGATCAACCACGTCCACGTGAACAGCGGCATCTTGAGCAGCGACATGCCGGGAGCGCGCAGGTTCATGATCGTGACGATGATGTTGATCGAACCCATGATCGACGACGCGCCGGCGAGATGGATCGCGAAGATCGCCATCGGCAGCGAATTGCCCGTCTGGATCACGAGCGGCGGATAGAGCGTCCAGCCGGCAGCAGGGCCGCCGCCAGGCACGAACAGCGACATGATCAGCAACGTGAACGCGGCGACCAGCAGCCAGAAGCTGAAGTTGTTCATGCGGGGCAACGCCATGTCTGGTGCCCCCACCTGCAGGGGCAGCATCCAGTTCGCGAGGCCGACCGTTGCGGGCATGACCGCACCGAACACCATGATCAGCGCATGAACGGTCGTCATCATGTTGAAGAAGCCCGGATCAACGAGCTGCAGACCTGGCTGGAACAGTTCCGCGCGAATGATCATGGCCATCGCACCGCCGATGAAGAACATCAGCAGGCTGAACAACAGGTACAGCGTCCCGATGTCCTTGTGGTTCGTCGCGAACACCCAGCGGCGCCAACCAACGGGGGCACCGTGGTCTTCGTGTGCATGGTCGGCCGTCGCCGCAGAAACAGAATGAACAGAACTCATGGAGCTACTCCGCCTTCGCGACGCTTGCGGTCGCGCCATCAATAGTCAATGTGTTTGCAGGGACATTCGCCGCTGTGGCAGCGGGGGCGGCAGCCGGAGCCGGATCTGCCGCCGGAGCAGCAGCGGCTTGTTTCTTGGCGAGCCAGGCTGCGTAGTCTTCCTTGGAACGAACTTCGACGACCACCGGCATGAAGCCGTGGTCGCGCCCGCATAGCTCGGCGCATTGGCCACGGTACGTCCCTGGGACATCCGCCTTGAACCAGATTTCATTCACGAAGCCCGGAATCGCGTCCTTCTTCATGCCGAAGTCGGGGACCCACCAAGCATGAAGCACATCACCAGCGGTCAGCAAGACACGTACCTTGGTGTCCACAGGCACCACGAGCGGGTTGTCCACCGCCAGCAGGTAGTTCTCGACGTCCTTGGGATTCACACCGGAATTCGGCTGCCGGGCGGCATTGCTGACCTTGTCGAGCGCCGAGAAGAAGTTCACGCCGTGGCCGATATAGTCGTAGTGCCATTTCCACTGGTATCCGGTCACCTTGATGGTGAGCTCGGAATTGCGCGTGTCTTCGATCTTGATCAGGGTTTCCGCCGCCGGAATCGCCATCGCGACGAGAATGATCACCGGGATGACCGTCCAGATGATCTCTGCCTTGGTGTTGTGCGAGAACGTCGCGGGTTCCGGGTGATTCGAACGGCGGAACCTGACGATCGAGTAGATCATCACGCCGAACACCGCCGCAGCGATGGCAACGCAGATCCACAAGACCATCATGTGCAATCCGTGGATTTCCCGGCTGAGTTCGGTGACGCCCACTCGCAGGTTCATTTCCCACGCCGCGAGCGCCGGACCCGCATGCAGGGTGCCCAACGCTGCCGCGACGGCGGAGTATTTCAGGGTCTTCGACATTCGCGCCAATGCTCCCATGCTCTCTCTACTACTCAATGAATTCGAATTCCGCCCAGGTCCCCGCAGCCTTCTTGCAAGGGCCGCCGAACCACGAAGGGCAACGGCCCCGCCACAGCGGGCATGATCCGTGTCCATACTCCAACCCACAGCCACGCTCCCAGGCGCAGCACGATCCATTTACACGTTCCAGATCAACTGCTTCAGGCGCTTCGCCAGACTGCAGCGCTCATCTTCCGTAAGGAAGGCGCCTACCTCGCGGGTACGCCCTTAGGCTTTCCAGGTTCAGCCGACTCGGGTGCAGACCGTGCAGCGGGGCGCGGAGTTTAACCTTGGTCCAGTGGCGTGGAAATACCGTCATTTGCCTATGTGGACCCCGGATGAGCTCCACGCTGATGGTTGTTCCGCCGATTTCCAGTATTTCCCGATCCTGGCCGCGCCGGACGGCACGGTCGCCAATAAGAGCAATGCCACTTCGAGACCCGCAAACGGCAGGATGGGCCACAGCCCTTTGCTCGCCATCACGCCTGCAATGAGGAAGGTGGCTCCCCCGGTCACACACAGGAGCAGCGCAGCCGTTCTCGAGGTGTAGTGAGCAGCTGGGGGAAGTAACGATCTGGTGCGGCGACGGAGCCCGCGAGGGTGCACTTGAAGTCGCGACAGTGCTCCCGCTCGTCATGATGTGCCTGCCCGCCACCCGCCCGTTTGATCTGGCTCGGTATGCTACTTGAGGAAGGGCGGTCGGTGCAATGCACAAAGCCCGGAGGGAAAAGGGATTTTCTCTATTCCACTGCGGCCAGAACGGGCAACCGGAGCCGTGTGCAAGCGGCCTCTACGGACACGTTGGTGAGTGGCGGAACGATACCCAGGCAGGGCGCCGGAATCCGCCGCTCAAGCGTCCCGATGTTTGCTTCCAGTGGTGAGAATGCCGGATCAATGCCGTTGCCGACCCAGCCAACCAACCGGGACTTGCCCCCACGAAGGATGGCTTCGCAAGTCAGCAACGCATGATTGAGACAGCCCAGTCGCAGGCCGACGACCAGAATGACGCCGAGGCCCAGCGTTTCCGGGAAGTCGCTGAGCAACCCGACCGGACCAATAGGGACTCGCCAACCGCCGGCGCCCTCCACGATCACGACATCTGAATGCTCTTCAAGTTGTTGATAGGCTTCGATTAGAACAGGCATTGAGATGGTGACACCTGCTGCGTCGGCCGCGAGATGCGGCGCGATCGCGGGGGCGAAAGCGTAAGGGTTCACCAGCGCGTAAGGGTGCCGGGCGGTCGCTTGATGCTCGAGGGCGACGGCATCGTCATTGCGCAAGCCTGCGGCCGTCGGGTAGCAACCGCTGGCAACGGGTTTCATTCCTGCCACTCGAAGGCCGAGTGCAGTCTGATGCTTCATGAGTGCCGCGGCGATCAGGGTCTTGCCGACGCCGGTGTCGGTTCCCGTCACAAAATAGCCTATAGCCATAAGTTAATTATATATATCTGTTATGTTGAATTAATTACTGTTAACAACAGTACCAATAATAAATATTTAACTTATAACAATGGAGTGGAGCTGGTCGTCCTGGCGGCCGGCCGATCAACCATCGAGGTCTACCGGCGTGTGCGCAGCGACTCCACGGGTATCCGAATCTCGCCGCCCCCAGGTCCTGGGCGACGCTCATCCACTCGTCCCCATGCCTGGCCGTAGACAACCTCATAGGTCGCCGGGAGGACTCCCTCTTGGCGGAATTGCTCATAGGCCCTTTCGAGACTTCGCAGCGCGCTGCGACCCGTGAGTCCAGAACTGCGCTGCTGTGCCGCGTTCCGAGCCCCGATTGCCTTGAGCTCCCGCATCAGCGTGCGGGCATCCTGATAGGTGAGCGTGAAGTTTTCGACATCGAGCACAGGTTCGGCCAACCCTGCCCGCACCAGCGCGTCGCCCAGGTCGTGCATGTCGATGAAGCGATGCACGTGCGGACGGTCGTCAACGCTTGACCACGCCATACGCAGTTCGCGGAGCGTGTCCGGCCCGAGCGACGTGAACGTGAACAGCCCGCCTGGCTTCAGGATGCGCCGCACCTCGGCCAGCACAGCATCGGGAGGATCGCACCACTGCAGCATCAAATTGCTGACGACCAGGTCAACGGACCGGTCCTTCAGGGGCAGCAGACCTGCATCCGCGCACACTCGCTCGAACCTTCGGAGCCAGCCGATCCGGCGCTTGGCCTCAGTCAACATGCCTTGCGCAAGGTCGAGCGCGACGACCTGAGCACGTGGGTAGCGCTCCTTGAGCGCGCGACTGGCATGGCCCGTTCCCGCGCCAAGGTCAAGGATGACTTTCGGTTCCAGCTTGACGAAATCGAGTCGGTCCAGCAGACGCATCCGCACCTCCTTCTGGAGGACGGCGGCAGCGTCATAGGCGCTGCTTGCAGCGTCGAAAGACCGGCGCACGGCCCGGCTGTCGAGCGAAGCATCGCCTGGGGCCGCGCTCCTGATTTTCGTCATGGTGCAGTGCCGGTCGCTGCCAACGATCCAGGCACCTCTGCCAGAAAACGGCGAAGTGCTGCGAGGAAGTCTTCCCTGTGCGAAACAAAGGGAGCGTGTCCCGCACGGGGAACCAGATGAAAAGTGGCGCCCGGGATGTGCTCGGCCAGATGCCTGCTCGCATCTGGCGGTGTGACCCGATCATATTCGCCCGCGATCACGAGGCAGCTCACCCGCACGTTCGTCAGTGCGGAGCGCATGTCCGCAGCGCCCAGCACACCGAGGCCCGCTTCGAGCGCCGCTTGCAGCGGCAAGCCTCCCGAAACCAGCCTCTGACGCAACTCCCGCAGACTGGACAGTTCGCGCTCATCGCCGCGCACCTGGAGCGCGAGGAAGTCCTGGATCGTGGCTCGATAGTCGTCCCTCAGGCGCACTCCGAAGTTGGAGAGTACCTGTGGAGTCATCGCTGGCGTCCAGTCGGCTGCAGTCACGAATCGAGGCGTGGTCGAAATCAACACCAGCCCCGAAATACGCTCAGGGGCAAGCGATGCAAGGCGAAGGGCAACCATCCCTCCAAATGACCACCCGAGAATCGTGGAATGCCGGGGCACATAGGGCGCCACCGCCCGAGTGAAGTCGTCGAGGGATAGACACTGCGATGACCATTCACTGCGCCCATGCCCTGGCATATCGATGCGATGCAGCCGATGGGAGAGTGCAAGCTCGGCGGCAACGCCGTCCCAGATTCCAGCATTGAGTCCCCAGCCGTGCAGCAGTACCAGATCCGGGCCCGCACCTTCGATTTCCACGTGCAGCTTCATGCGCGACGCTGCAGCGCCTGCAGCCTGGCCAGTGCTGTGAGTAGCCTTTCAATATCGCCGTCTTCGTGTGCAGCAGACAATGTCATGCGCAATCTCGCGCTTCCCTCCGGCACCGTGGGCGGGCGGATGGCGCTCACGAGAATGCCCGCTTCGAGGAGTTCGGCGCTGGCGCGAAGCGCCGCGTCTTCGCTGCCAAGTACGAGGGGCTGGATCGGCGTGGCTGAAGGCAGCAGCGGCCATCCATTCAGTGCAGCATGCTCGCGGAATCTAGCGATATGCCTGCGCAGTCGCTCGCGCCTCCATTCCTCATCCTGGGCGACGCGCAGCGACACTCGCGTGGCCGCAGCAATCGGCGGCGGCAGGGCAGTCGTATAGATGTAGGTGCGAGCCTTCTGGATCAGCATCTCGATCAGGCTGTTCGACCCGGCGACAAACGCTCCGAACGTGCCGAACGCCTTGCCCAGCGTTCCCATCAACACAGGTACCGACGTGCTGTCGAGTCCAGCTGCATCGATGCTGCCGCGTCCGTGCGTACCGAGTACGCCAAGTCCATGCGCGTCGTCCACGATCAGGTGGGCTCCGTACCGCAGGGCAGCGTGGGCCAGGTCGGCAAGCGGTGCGACGTCGCCGTCCATGCTGAACACACCGTCAGTCAAGACCCAGCTGCAACCTGTCTCTGTCCTTTCCGAGGCGCGCGCAAGCCGCCGCTCGAGCGCCTTGGCGTCCGCGTGGGTATAGCGGCCAAGGCGAGCACCGCTGTTGAGTCCGGCATCGATCAGCGACGCATGATTGAGACGATCCTCGAACACGCGATCTTCGGGTGAGAACAACGCGCTCGCAATACCGAGATTGGCCATGTATCCCGTCGAGAACACCAAGGCGCGCTCACGGCCAGTAAAGCGGGCGAGCTCGATCTCCAGATCGTCGTGCTCAGGACCATGCCCGGTGATCAGGTGCGATGCGCCGCTGCCAACCCCGTAACGGTGCGCGGCCGCGCAACAGGCATCGATGACCTCTCGATGGCTCGCAAGGCCAAGATAGTCGTTGCTACAGAACGAAATGCACGGCCGACCCTCGACCACGACTTGCACCGGATGGGCGATATCCGGCGCCTCGATTCGGCGCCTCCTGCGATAGCGGCTGGGGCTGAACTCTGCGAGGCGCGAGCGTAGGACCGGTTCGAGCAGGGACCTGGGGTTATCCCCGGTCACGGCGTTCGACATGATCTTCTGTCCGGCCGTCGTACCGCGCGTGCAGCGAGGAAGGAGTGACCTCAGTCGAAGGGGCTGCAGCTTCCGGACGGATACCAAGGCGCGCGAACAGCTTTCGATCCTCATCCTCTTCGGGGTTGCCGGTAGTCAGCAGCTTGTCACCATAGAAAATGGAGTTCGCGCCGGCCAGGAAGCAGAGAGCCTGCAGTTCATCCGACATCTCGCTGCGTCCGGCAGACAGGCGTACGTGGGCTTCCGGCATGAGGATGCGGGCGACGGCGATCGTCCGCACGAAATCGAGCGGATCCAGTGGCTCGGCGCCAAACAGCGGCGTGCCCGCGACTTGCACGAGTTGGTTGATCGGCACGCTGTCCGGATGCTGCGGCAATGTCGCGAGCGTATGCAGCAACTCCGCACGGTCGGCCTTCGATTCCCCCATGCCAAGGATGCCGCCGCAGCAGACCTTGATTCCCGCATCGCGAACAGCTTGCAGCGTGTCGAGACGATCCTGGTACGTCCGTGTGGTGATGATCTTGTCGTAGTAGCCGGCGGAGGTGTCCAGGTTGTGGTTGTAGTAGTCAAGGCCGGCTGCCTTCAGCTCCTCAGCCTGTTCGGGCTCGAGCATCCCGAGGGTTGCGCAGGTCTCGAGGCCCAGCGCGCGCACGCCGCGAATCATGCCGGCCACGGCTGCCAGTTGATGCTTCTTCGGATTGCGATAGGCGGCACCCATGCAAAAGCGGGTCGCTCCGCTTGCACGTGCGGCACGCGCACTTTCCAGTACGGTTTCGACGTCGAGGAGCGCTTCGTGCTCGATTCCCGTGTCGTAGCGGACGCTTTGCGGGCAATACGCGCAATCCTCAGGGCAAGCGCCCGTCTTGATCGACAGCAGCGTGCTCACCTGCACTTCGTTTGGGTCGAACTGTTCCCTATGGACACGCTGGGCGTGGAACACCAGGTCTGCGAAAGGCAGCTCGAACAGGGTCCGGACTTCGCTCAGTGTCCAGTCCGTCCGAACCTGCCCCAGTCGTGCGATGCCTGAGCCGCTCATGAAGATCCTCGTGTGTGGTGTCCGCCTGTTGGGGCAGACAATTCAAGAAAGCGGAATTTCTGTAGAAACACAGAGGCATTCGTGGTTCCCGGCGCTTGCCAGGAACACCAGACTGTCCGCCTTGGGCAGTATTCAGGCGGTGCATTCCGCTGTCAACCTGAGTGCATCATTGTGGTCAACAGATGGTCAACATTTGTACAGTCGGTGCTGCCGGCATCCTGCATCCTGTGCGGCAGTCCTGGCCAACCACCAGACCTGGACATATGTGCTGGATGCGAATCGGAACTCGTAGTCAATTCTCCAGCCTGTGAGCGTTGTGGCGATCCACTTGCGGGCAACGTCGGTGGCTCATTGGTCTGCGGGGCATGCATCAGGTTGAAGCCATGCTTTCATCGAGCCTTCTGCGCATTCCGATACGCCTACCCGCTTGACCACATGGTGCTGGCGCTCAAGTTCCAGGGGGCGGTGGCGCATGGGCGCGTGCTTGGAACGCTGCTTGGCCAGAGGCTAAAGAGGGAGGCAATGCACGATTTACCGGAGAGCATCGTGCCGATGCCACTGTCCGAGGAACGCTTCAGGGAGCGCGGCTACAACCAGGCCGTCGAACTTGGGTGGGCGGTCTCCGGGATGCTCGGCATACCGCTAGAGACCGACCTCG
>Ga0114966_10003602_pt1 | contig 13520 bp, 6 predicted proteins | sample M_130207_XF_Meta_FD_87029 | JGI IMG/M metagenome (GOLD analysis project Ga0114966, IMG submission 87029) | Freshwater microbial communities from Lake Montjoie, Canada to study carbon cycling - M_130207_XF_MetaG | ecosystem: Environmental > Aquatic > Freshwater > Lake | place: Lake Montjoie... | reverse complement strand
GGAACGGCTTCGCCCTTTTTTGGACTCGGGCTTTATTTTTCGTTCACGGCCACGCCCTTCACCGGCCCCTTTGACGCGGCGCCAAATCTCGTGGGGGTGGATGCACCGGGGGCCGGTTCGGTCTTTTCCTATGCGACGAGCGGGGCGCAGGTCTCCACCTTCGGTCAGTTCTCGACGCTGGCGACGTATTCGGGTGCGACGAGTTTCGCGTCAGGGAGCTTCTTGGTAACAATCACGGCGTTCGACTACGATGCCGGCACTTCTTTCGGAGCGCTCCAATTGTCGGTCGTGGCCATTCCCGAGCCCTCCGTATTCGCATGCCTGGGCCTTGGTCTGGTGTTGATGCTGGGAATGACGCGGCTGCAAGATCGAACCAAGTGATCGGTGGGTGGTTTTATTGATTGCGAGGAAACTGGATTTGCGGGGGGGAGGGGTTTAGCAAGGCACCGTCGACCGCACCGCGCTCCGCGGGCCAGGTCACACTCCGCTTCCAAGTCGAGCGTTTGGCCGCACGCTAATGTCTGCCGCCGCGTGAGTCCGAGCCAGCAGCGCGGGAGCTATCGACTCCGAGCGGGAGCATCGGGCCTGGCTTTCAGTCGTAAAGCCGCGCGCCCGCGATGCCGCCTTCGCCGGCCACCGAGTAGAGGAGATAGGTTTTGCCCTCGTCGCGAAAGATACCCGGATCGCGCAGCTCTTTGAAGAGTGGCCGGGGGAATTTTTGCATGCCTTGGTTCGTCGGCGCGCCCAGCGGCATCTTGCCGCCTTCGTAATCCATTTCCGGCAGCAGCACCGTCACCGGCGGAGAGAGGCGCCACGTTTTCCAGTCGCCCGTCAAACTCGCTTGCGCGCACATGATGTGCTCCGGCAGATCGCCACCGCGACTGAAGAACACGGTCAGGACATCGCCGTCGATCTTCACTGCGTTGTGACGCATTTCCCCGGGCAGAACGTCTTCCTCTCCCTTCGCGCGGGCCAGAGCGTTGCGGGTTCCGACGGCCGGTAGTCCGCTGCCGCGGACCTTGTGGCCGACAGCCGCAGCGAAGTCCGTGCTGCCTGCCTCGAAATCCGTCACGCCATCGCGCGAGCGGGTGAGTCCGCCGACGCGGTCGAGTGCGTAGTAAAATCCGTCGCGGCGAAACACCCGGATGTAGGGCTGGCCGACCGGCTTCGTGTTGACCGGGCGAAAACTGATGCCGTCCGGCGAAACGGCGACTCCGGAGCGGTGACCCCACGTCTCGCGCGGCGTAATCGAAAAATGAAAATACATCCGTATCTCCTTTTTCTCGTCATCCACGTGCACGTCCGGCGACGCGATGTGTTTGCCCCCGACCTCCGCTTCTTTGACTCCGGCGTTGGCCCGCGCCACAGCGAGCATCTGCTCCAAGTGCAGCGTGCCGGGCTCGTAGATCGTCCAGGGGCCCTCGACGTGGTTGGCGCAGGCGAGGCGGATGGAGGTGCCTTTGTGGTCGGCAAAATAGAGATAGTATTTCCCGAGCGGATTCGGCAGCCAACTCGGGACGCGAATCATCGAGGGATAGCAAATGTTCGTGCCTGCCGGACCGGGCAGCATCTCGTGCCGGATGATGGGATTGTCTTTGAAGCGAACAACCCTCGGAGGCTGCGGTGCGGGCAACGTCCCCGCTGCCGCGCGGCCCGCTCCAACGCCGTCCCCGGGCGATTCGGCTTTGAGTGGATAGATTTTCAGGTCGTCGTATTCACAACGAACCGTAGGCCCCATCTGCCGCAGCGCGATCCAGCCGGATCCCAGCACCGGCCCGAAGCTCTGGCTGTCGTCGTCCCACGCGAGCCCGACCACATCGTCCACCATGAGGCGGATCTTTCCGCCGCGCTTATAGACGCGGATGGTTTGAAACGTATCGGCGGTGGCGTCCTTCACCAAGTTGACGCCCTGCGCGACGAGATGGAATCCCGCGCTCTTGCGCAGGTTCGGCGGGTTGTCGCCGCCTTTCCAATAGGAGACATGGTAGGCGTTGAGATCGCCGCGGTTGTATTGCGGATAGGCGCCCGTGCGCGGTTGCAAGTTCGGATCAAAAATGCTTTCACCCTTGAGGCCACGGGCGCTGAAGAACGCGATGGCAAGTCCCTCCTTCCGATCTTTCGGGCGCATCTTGAACTCGAGTAGAAAATCTGCGGGCACCTCCTGTTTGAGCCAGCACACGAGGTGGTTCTCCCGGCTCGCGTTTTCGAGAATGAACTTTCCGTTTTCGATGCCCGCGCGTTTTCCGCCCTCGAGTTGCCAATTCGTCAGCTCGCCCGGATCGTCAAACGCGGTCTGGTAGATCGGCTTTGCCCAATCCACGTCCTCCGGGATCGAGCGCTGTCTCAGTTCGGGATGCGGCGGAGCCTCCCGGTTCTGAGCAATCGCGGCGGGCAACAGACCCCACATCAGCAACGGCCAAACGAAAAAAGCGGTTCGCGAGGACAGAGCGTGCATGAATTAGGGAAGAGCACGGGCCGCACTACCTTGCGGTCGCGAGGGTGCCGTCGGGTTTGAGCGTCGCGGTATGCGCAACCGCGCCGTCCACGGCGTGATGGCGGATTTCCAGCGTGGCCGTGGGCCTCGCGGGTTTTGTCGCGATTGTGATAAAGCCGCCTTTGAGGCGGAAGAATTTCTGGACCGCCTCGTCGCCGGGTTGCGGCGTGTAGCCGCCGGCGTGGATATCGGACATCGGGCCGCAGCCGAACTCGCGCGTGCCGCTCACGGGATCGATGGAGAAATACTGCCAATGGCGGTCGCCGCAGGTGACGATCAGATTTTTCTGCGCCCCGAGGAACCGCCGGAGTTCGTCGCCCTCGTGCTTGAAGCCGGTGTTGGCGTGGTTGTCGTTCTTGCTGCCGCGATCGGGGCCGACAATCGGCGTCGGGCTGACGAGGACTTTGAACGTGGCGTTCGACGCCGCGATCGTGCGGAAGAGCCACGCTTTTTGCTCCGCGCCTAGGATCGTTTTCGCCGGGCCGTCGGGGGCATCGTTGGCCGTCCGAAAGCGGCGGCCCTCGATCACCCAGACTTCGAGGTCGCGACCGTGGCGGAAAGAGCGATACGGGAGCGGCGAGGTCGGCGTCTGCTCCGCAAAGATGGCGAGGCCCTCGTCCCACGTGAGCGCGCCGTAGGTCTGGCCGGGCCACGCGTCGTTCTTGAGGATGTCGTGATCGTCGTTGGTGAAATAGACCGGCGTGCGGTTGTGAAACGCGCGCTGAAACGGGAGAGCGAAGAGCCGGTTCCATTTCACGCGGGCGAGCGCGGCCGAGGTCGCCCACGGATCCGGTTTGTCGTAGTATTCGACGTCCCCGGTGTGCACGGCGAAGTCGAGCGCCATGCGGCCCATCGTGTCGTAGAGGCGATGGCCGTTGGCCGGGTCGTCGCGGCGCGGATAATCGCCGCAGGTGACGATGGCGAACGTGACCGTTGCCGCCACCGAAGCGGCGGGGGCCGTGCGAAACGCCCCCTCCACCGTCGGGCCGCTCGCGCCTTGGAGATCGCGGGACTCGACGCGCACGTCATACGCGGTGCCCGCCCGCAGCGAATCGATCTTAAACTGGCGCGTGTGATCGCGCGCCGGATCGGCGGACATCCACGCCGTGGTGACGGGCGCGCCACCACCGGCGGGAGCCAGCGTCACCCGCACGGTGCCGGCGGCCCCGGGGAGCGTGCCGTGCATCTCGGCGAGCGAGCGCCCGGCGGCGATCTGCGAGCGCCAGTCGGCCTTGGTCACGAGGTCGCGAAGCTCGGCGCCGGTCAGGTCACCGGCTTTTTTCTTGGCGGCCTTCTCGGCCTTGCCAGCAGCTTCGCTCAGGCCGGATTGGCGGGCAATTTCGGTCGCAGCTTGGGCGGCCCCGCGGTTGCCATCGAGCGACGGTGCGAGCCACGGCGTGCCCGACCAGTTGGCTTCGGCCGCTACCGTCAGGCGAGTCCAGATCACGGCGGAGTCGGCGGTGACTTCGCCAATCTTGATGCCGTTGCCTTGGAAGACGGCGGCGGGCGCGGCGGCGGTGAGACACGACGCGAAGAGAAGTGTGCGCGGCAGTGAGAGCATGGGTGGAAAAAACGGCGGTGGGGGTGATGAAGCGGAGAGCCTGCTCAGAACGTCCCCTTGACGCCAAGCGTCCACAGCGAGCCGGCCTGCTCGCGGCTGCGGAACTGCGCGTGAGAAGGGGTGCTCGGACCTTCAATTTCACGTTGGTCGGGCGTGTCGCCGACATTGCGCAGGGTGAAATAGACGCCGAAATTCCTGGTGAAGGAATACTCGCCGAGGATGTCGAGAAAGACGCGGGACGATTGCCAATTGTAGCTGCCCGGCTCGATGCTGCTGCCTGCCGCGATGGCGCCGAGGCGGTTCTTGCTTTGGTGGCTCCAGTTCATCCGGAAATTATAGCGCTCGCGCACGAGCGCGATGCCCCAACTGGCCTTGCGCGGGATGTAGCCGTTGAAGTTCGCCGTCGCCTCGCCGGTCGTCCGCTGCACCGCGGCGTTGGCAAACACGTTCAAGCCGCGCGCCCACCGCGGCAGAAAGGTCAGCGCCTGCTTGTAGCTGAAATCAACGCCCGACATGCGGACGGTCTCGGCGACGTTATGCTGTGTCGCGACGTCGTAGGTGCCGTAGGTGCCGGCATCGAGTCCGTAGAGGGCGAGGAATTCCGGCGTGGAGCGAAACGTCACGTCGCCGAAGAAATTCTCGAATTCGCGCCGGAAGGCTCCGACCGAGACCTGCCCGACGCCCTCGAAATAATACTCGAGCCGCGTGCTGATGGATTGCGCACTCCACGGCTTGATCGCCGCGTTGTTCACGACAAGGCGGTTCGTCGGACCCGGGGCGACCGATTCGTCGGGCAGCGACAGGCCGCCGGAATACTGGTTAAAGTCGGGCCGGCCGATGGAGTGGTAATACGCGGCGCGCGCGATCAGGTTTTCGCGCAGGTTGAAACTCGCGTTCAGGCTCGGGAACCAGCGTAGATACTCCTTTTCGACCTTGGCGGCGCGGTCGAGCACGGTGAGTTGCGAGATGCCGAGCGCATTGCTCGTCGGCACGATCAACTGGGGCGCACCGTTGACAAGGACGACCCGGCCACTGGCGTCGCGGCGAAAATTCCGTGTGCGGTCGGTCAGCGGGCCCTCGGCCTCGACGTTGGTCTGCTCGGCCCGCACACCGCCGATGAGCTTGAGCCGGCGGTCGAGAAAATGGAGATCGCCGCGCAGGTAGGCCGCGGACACGAGTTCCTTGGAGTGCTTTGAGCCGTTCGTCTCGGAGAGATATTTCGCGTTCTGGTCGAGGTTGAAATGGCCCGGCGTCGCCACGTAGGCGTCCCAGAGCTTCACGTTGTCCATCCACTGGACTTTGGGGAAACCAAACGGCATCGCGCGTTGCGAGTAGCCCGGCGCGAAGAAGCGCGCGGCGCCATCATCGCTGCCGGCGGGCGCGGTGCTCGCCCGACCGTCGGCGCCGACGAACTGGTAGTTGAAATTTGCCTGACGCTGGTCGCGCTCGTCCTGCCGGAAATCAACGCCGGCCTTCACGATCAACGGCACTCGCCCCGACAGCTCGCGCTGCACGCTCGCGTTCGCCCCCTTCTGGACGGTTTGGGTCGTGACCGGGTTCGAGGTGGCCTGGGTGACGACATAGGTGTTAATGTCGTAGGGATTCAGCGGCGCGCCCGCGGCATCGGTGACCGAGATGGTGTTGGGCCGAAGGTAGAAAATGTCGTTGAACGAAATCGTCGCGCCCGAGCGCTGCGCGGTGGAATTGCTGAAGAACCCCTTGTCGGTCGCGCGAAACGTATTGCGGGCCACCGAGAGGCCGGCGCCGGCTTCCATCTTCCAGATCGGCCCGTCGTGCCGCCACACGAGCGACGGGGTCTTGGTCGAGCTGGTGCGGTCGCGAAAAACATTTCCGAGTTGCAGGTTGCCCTGACCGGCGCTGCCGCGCGTCGACGTCGGCGTGAAATCGCCCGGCGCGACCCCGGTGATATTAAACGTCAGCGTCCGGTTCAGGACGAGAAAATCGATGAAGTAGTGCTGATAGGAAAACGCCAGGCGGTCGTTGGGCGAGAGCCGGTAGTCGATGGTCGCGCCAAACGAGGTGCGGGCGGCTTTCTTGGTGCCGTCGCGCACCGCCGTTTGGGTGAGATAGGGCTGGCCCGGCGTGGTGTGGGGAAACGCGGTGCCATTCGTGGTGGCCTGCACTCCGCGCCATTGGTTCTGAATGAATTTTTCCAGCGTGCCGTTGTCCGAGTGGCCGCCGGAGAGCGTGAAACCAAAATTCCTGTTCACGGGCCGGACGTAGGAAAAATCAAAGCCCGGTTTGATCTTGCGCGTGGAGGCTTCGAAGGGTCCCGGCGTCTGCCCGAAGTCGCGTTCGTCGTCGCGCATGGTAAGGTAGGCACTGGCCTTGAACTCGGGCCGCGAACGTTCAAACGCACTGCGCGGAACCATGTTGATCGAGCCCGCCAGAGCCATGCCCTGCGATTCCGGCGTCGGCGAATAAGTCACCTCGATGCGCGACGTGGCGCTGATCGAGGTCATGTCCATTTGCACGGTTCGCGCCGTGCCGCTCCCGCCGCCCGCGCTGGCGAGACTGAAGCCGTTGATGGTGATCGGCACGTTGTCCGACGGCACCCCGCTGATGGAAATGCCGCGCGCCAGCGCCCCCGCTTCATACTCTATGGTGACGCCCGGCAGAAACTTCACGAACTCGCCCACGCTGCCTTCGGCGACATTGCCAAACTCGTCCGTCGAGACGACCCCTTTGAGGTTGGGCGCGAAGCGTTGCTCATTGATCGCGATCGCGGCGGCCTCCATTTCGCGCGACGTGTTCACGCGAAACGCAGAGAGTTTCACGACCTCACCGTCCTTGCCGCTGCCGGTCGGACCGGCAACCGCAGAGAGCTTGAAGTCGAGCACGGCCGTCTGGCCCGCCGCCAGCGTCACCGTCTGCATCTGAGCCGCGAGCCCGGTGAAAAACGCTTTCACGCGCACCGCACCGGCCGGCACATTGGTCAGCCGGTAGAAGCCTGCAGAGTCGGTGAATGTTTCCGCTGCGCCGCCCTCGACCGTCACGCGGGCGCGCTCGAGAAACTCGTCGCCCGCCGGATTGGCAACCCGACCTTCGATGGTGCCGGCGGAAGCTGTCTCTGCGGAGCGGACGCTGTGACTCGATACCAGGGACAGCGCAAGCCAAGCGGCTAGGCGAACGATTATCAGGACAGGTTTCATGGAGGACGCGGGGTTACTCACTTTGGAAAACTGCGTCGAAAAGTGAAAGGCAGAGGTGCGCACGCAACCGAAAAAGAACGTGATCACTGAACGGACCATGGCGCTTCGCCGGCGCGGGACCGCGCATCCTGCAAATCTACCTCCGGGGCGCTTCGTTCGCCATCCCGGTTCGAGCAAGTCCCGTTTGCCATTACCGGTACATCCGTCCACCACTGCCGCATCACCTCATGAAGACCCGCCACCCGTTCGCCTTCGTTTTTCTCTTCGGATTCGCGTGCCTCCTGCCGGCCGCAGAGCGGCCGAATATCATCCTCATCTTCGCCGACGACCTCGGCTGGAAAGACGTCGGCTGGCAGGGCACCGATTTCTACGAGACGCCGCACCTCGATGCCTTGGCGAAACAGGGCAGGGTCTTCACGTCCGGCTACTCCGCTGCGGGCAATTGCGCGCCCAGCCGGGCCTGCCTTCTGTCGGGCACCTACACGCCGCGGCATCATGTTTACGCTGTGCAAACCACGGATCGCGGTCCGAAGGAATCGCAGCGGCTCGTGCCCATTCCGAATCGCAGCGGGCTCGCGAAGGACAACGTGACAGTCGCCGATGCGTTGAAAGCCGCGGGCTACGCCACGGGAATTTTCGGGAAATGGCACCTCGACGGCCCGGAGGGCGCGCTGCCCGGCGAACAGGGCTTCGACACCGTGCACCAGTCGTTTCACACGTGGAGCGACGCGAAGATCAAGGACCCGGAAAACCCCAAGGGCGTTTTTTCCCTCACCCGCGGGGCCACGACGTTCCTCGAGAAAAACCGCGACCGCCCGTTCTTCGTCTATCTCGCGCACTACGCCATCCACACGGGACTCGAAGCACGCCCGGCAACGCTGAAAAAATTCCAGCAAAAAACCGCCGGTGCCCGTCACACCAGCGCCCTTTACGCCGCGTGCCTCTACGATCTCGATGCCAGCGTCGGACTCTTGCTGGCGAAGCTCAAGGAACTGGATCTGGAAAAAAACACGCTCGTCGTTTTCACGAGCGACAACGGCGCCACGCGGGAATCCTCCCAGGAACCGTTACGCGGCAACAAGGGCAGCTACTACGAAGGCGGCATCCGCGAGCCTTTCCTCGTACGCTGGCCCGGCGTCGCCGCGCCCGGCAGCCGCTGCGATGTCCCCGTGATCAACGTCGATTTGTTTCCCACCTTTCTGGCCGCCGCTGGCGCGCCGGTGCCTCCCCAAAAGACCCTCGACGGCGAAAATCTCCTCCCACTTTTTCGCGGCGGCGATCGTCTTTCCCGCTCCGCTATTTTCTGGCACTTTCCCGGCTATCTCAACACGCCGGTCATTCGCGGCCGCGAGCTCGACGTGCGCACCGGCTTCCGGAGCCGGCCGGTCAGCGTGATTCGCAAGGGCGATTGGAAACTCCACCTCTTCCACGAGGAATGGCAACTCGACGGCGGCCGTGCGCGGGCAGACACGAATAACGCCGTCGAACTCTATCACCTCGGCGACGACATCGGCGAACGCGTCAACCTCGCGAACCGCCAGCCCGCCAAACGCGACGAACTTGTCGCCGATCTCCAGGCGTGGATCAAGTCTACCGGAGCCCTGGTCCCGACTGAGCCAAATCCTCTCTACGATCCGGCGGCCAAGAGCGCGAAGCGCGAGGGCAAACCGAGGAAGACTCGGCCTGACTGAGACGCGGAGATGCCTGCAAACCATCGCCCGCCGATCGCACGCCAACATGAAACGTCCTCAATCACACCCACTCCGCCAACACATGCGTCTTGCTCCTCCCGTGAAACCGCGGCTTTTTGGAGGGGCTGCCAGGGATGAAAAAACGGAGCCGGTTTAGGGGTGACGAGAGTGATCCAATCCGCGACCGCCCGAAGGGTGAACAAGGTTGAGTAATCTGCCCTACGGGGTCGGAACCGCTTGCGCGGACGCGCCACCAATGACACCCCACACGGCCTTCGGCCTCAGACGGCTAGACGGGCTTAAAAAGCACCATTAGAACGGCGCTGGATAGCTTGGCTCGCGGAAAGAACTTGCTCACCGGCATGCACGATCTGCGGCCTCGCGCACGCAGTTTCTTGCGGTCACGGCCAAAACCCGATTCTGGGGCGGGGGCTCCTCGGAAACTGGATTTTTGTGCATCTGCCAGGCGATGGGGCCGATTTTTTCGGCCGTGGCGTCGTTGAAGGCGAGCACCTCCTGGGCCGTGGGGCCGACCGGTTGAGCCACGGCCATCCGCGCCGTTCCGTTTTTAGCGTTCACGAGCAGTTCTAGCTGACTCCATTCGCGCGGATCGAATTTCGGATCGGGCCGGCGCGTGAACAGACCTTTGCCGTTGTTATTTTTTCCAGGCCGATAGTCCCAAGCGCCACCATTGGGTGGTTGAAGCTGAATGCCGGCCAACGCATCCAGCGTGACGCCCTCCGCTGGGGCGTTGCAGAAAATCAGCACGCAGGCCGCGTGGTCCGGATGGCCCGAAACATGGCGCATCTGAAAAACGAGCCGGTAATTGCCATAACTTTTCTCGGTGTGGAGCACGCCGCGCCCCGCGCTCAAGCTCGTCATCGCGCCGTTCTTCACCGTCCACCCGTTGGCGAGGTCAACGGGGTTCGGGCCCTTCACGCTCGCCGTCCAGCCGGCCAGCGTTTTGCCATCGAAAATCGGCGTCATCCGTCGGAGTCGGGCTAAGGCATCGGCTCCGAGCGGGGAGGAAGGCGGAAAACTTGGAGCGGCATTTTTTCCGTCCGTTTGCGCAATCAGAAAGGGCGAAAGGAGGAGGCTTATCGCCAGGAGGCGGATGAATTTTATTTATTGGCGCTTCAGGGTTTTTGTAGGGGTGCAGACCTGCTGCGCGCAACGTTGGGATCGAGTCTCCTGACGGGCGTGGCAAGTCTGGCGGCGGCAACGAACCTGCGATCCGGTGTCGCCGTTAGTTCATCTTGAAGGCGAATTGGCCTCAGAACCGTCCGTTGACGCCGAAGCTCACGAACGGGCCGTTGACGATTGTCCGGTTACGCACGCCGTTGTTGGATTGGACAAAACGCTGCGATTCGTCGAAGAGGTTCGAGATATCGAAGTAGAACTCGAGATTGCGCGGCAGCTTCAATGAGAAGCCGGCGTTGACGATGCGCCGTTCGAGGCGATCGGTGGCGAGCTGCGGCGCTGTGCCGAACGAATTGAGATTGCGCCCGACGTAGCTCCATTGGGCATACGGGGCGAACCAGCCATACTTGTAGCTGAGACGGGCGTTGGCGGTGTGCGGGACGAAGCCGGCGAGGCCGGTGGTGCCGCCGCTGGACTGCCCATAGTCGCCGGCGGCGCGAAGATGAGTATAGTTTATTAGCACCGTCAGTCCGCCAAAAGCCTTGGGGAGAAAGGTGAGCTGCTGTAAATAGGAGAATTCCAGGCCGTCGACCTGCCCCTTGCCCCCGGTGGTGGTAGACACAATTGTGTAACCGACATACTGCCCGTCATAGCCGTTGTTCGCGCCCGGGGCGACGAAGCCCACTTCCTGCCTGAAGGTAAAGTCGCTGAGATTCTTTCGGAACCAGCCCGCTGAAATCAAACCCACGGGCTTCAAATAATATTCGAGAGTGAGATCGTAGCTGTCCGCGTGTTGGGATTTGAGCGACGGATTGTCGATGCTGACGGTTTGATTGGCGTCGTTGGCGGAGAACACCGGCACCAAGTCGGAGAGCGCAGGGCGCCCGACACTCGTCGAATAGCTGGCCCGGGCGATTAGGTTGGGTTGGATGGCGTACCGCAGGTGGGCGCTGGGGAAATAGTCCTCGGAGCCGCCACGCCGGGAATTGGGAGTGGTGCCATATTCCGCGTCGGTGCGGGCCGCCGGATTCGCGATGTTTGCGAGCGTGGCGGACTTGATGAACGCTCTGGCGAGTGTGCGCGTTTGCTCCCAGCGGACACCCGTGACCAGACCAAGCCGCCCAAAGGTCGTCGAGCCCATGCCGTAGCCGGCCAGGAGTTTTTCCTCCACATCTCGGTAGCTCGATCGGCGGGACGATTCCACCTGATAGGGATCGACGAGCCATTGATTTGGCTCCTTGTCATAGGACCCGCCGTATTTCCAAGGATCGAAGGCCGGTATCGCGCCGAGCCCGAAGCGCGGCGAAATTTCTGGATAAGAAACAAAGCGCGTGAGGTCGTCATCGTTTATCCCGGTGGCGGGATTGACGCCCCTGACGCCGTCGGGGCCGAGGTAAGTATGGGTCGGCGCCACCGAATCCTGATCGGACGACTGCCTGGACGCGAGGCCGCCGAAGCGCAGGAGGACTTTGCGCCCGGTGATATTCAAATCGCGTTTCACATTGAACTCGGCGCTGGTCGAGCGGTTGACCGAGACTGCCGACGTTTGGGAAAAGGTGCCGTTGGTGTAGTTGCGAGGATCGTAAATACTGGGCCCGGTTGTCTGCCGAAAGACGGGAAAATCCTCGCCCTTGGTGGCATCCAAAATCCAACCGATGTTGGTGATCGTGGCCGTCCAATTGCGCCGGACCGCGTGATTGCGGTAGGCCCCGGTATCGCGCTCGCCGCGGGTGTTGTTGATAGTGTAGTCGATCCGCCAGGGGCCGAAACGATGCTCGCCGCCAAATCCAAGCAGGTTCGTCGTATCGTCCGCCTCGAACGGCAGCGTGCTGATCTGGAGCTGCGTGCGCGTGGAGCGCAGCACTTCGGTAATCCCAACCGTTGAACCGGGGCGAACGTTGCCGCCGCCCGTTGGCGTGCCGTCGGCGTTGACTCCGGTCGCAAAAGCCCGCCCGGCGGTCGCATTGATACTCGCGGTGTAGTTCTCCTGATAATTCTGCGGACGGCTCGTCGCCTGCTCCTGAAAATTATTCATGTAGTTGAAATAGAATCGCGAGCTCTCGCTGTACCGAAAATCCGTGCGCAGACTCGCCGTCGTGAGACGGCGATCCTGAATGCCGTCCTGCGCGCTGTATCCCGTGGTGAAGAGCGGTCGCGCGCCCGCCGTGTCGATCGTGGGGATGCTGATCGTGCGCTGCGTGACGTTCTCATTGTAAACGAAGTTCCCGTTCAGGCCGAGATTGGACGTGTCGCTGCCAAAGATTTTAAAGATCTCGCGGTAGCCGAGTTGAAACTGAGGCTGCACCTGCGGCGACGTGCGGCGCGGGGTGTAATCAAAAAATGTCGGCGACCATTTGCCACCAGCCCGGAAGGAAATCTCCCGTTTCGCCCTCATGTTCAGCGTCGACTTGGTTTTGAAATTCACCAGGCCGCTGATCGAATCGGCGGGCATATTCGGGGTAAGCGCCTTGGTGACTTCGATCTCCTCGAAGTTGCTCGCCGTCATGTTCGTGTAGATCGGCGTTCGGCTCATCGCGAGTTGTGACACCAGGGTCACGCCGTCCACGGTGGTCCGGTTCATCGTGGCCGGCATGCCACGGATGGTCGGCCGGTCGAGATTACCTTCGTCGGAAGGAAGCGAATAAACGCCCGGGAGCCGGTTCAGGAGTTCCGCCGGATTGTCGTTGGCCAGGACGCCGAGGGCATCCATGGCGATGACGTTCTTCACGCTGTCGGCGTTCTTTTGCAGGGTGAGCGAAGCGGCGTTGCCCTCGCGCTCGGTCGTGACGACAAACTTGTTCAGCCTCACCACCTCGCCCGTTTTAAGTTGGATGGAAATATTCTGCCGCGCGGCGGAGGTGACGTGCACGGATTCCGAGTAATCCGTGAAACCGAGGTAGGAAACCCGGGCGGTATAGTCACCCGGGAGGACATCAGCGAAAGTCGCGGCGCCGAGTTCGTCGGTCATTTCCGCGCGACCGGCCGGAGCCAGTTCAACCCGGGCCTGCCGGAGCAGGGATTCCGAGTCAGCGCTTCTGACGGTGACAACCAGGCTGGCGGCAGACGCGCGCTGGGCAAAAACACCGAACAAAGCGAGCGAACACAGACCGAGGACGCTGGGGCAGGGAGATAGTCTCATGGCGGGTGGAGGACTCTGGCGAAGGTGCAACCGGGTCGGCAGGTTGGCGGGACAAAGCCGAGATAGGGGTGAATCGCTAAGAAAAGCCAAAAGGATTGCCAAACAAGGCAAAAAGCGGCGGCAATTCGGGTGGGGGTGTAAGTGAAAATGAAGTCAGGGCCTGAAGTGGCATGGGCTTTCCAGTCCAGGCGTTCGCCAGCGAGCGGGCTGGAAAGCCCGTGCCGCGCCCAGCGCGAGCCGCTGACTTCACCTCCAGATGTTCCCGTCCGAGAGGACGAAGGCAAAACTGGATCGGTCGCGGCAAACGGCGCTGCGGGGCGCG
>Ga0114966_10003599_pt1 | contig 13524 bp, 11 predicted proteins | sample M_130207_XF_Meta_FD_87029 | JGI IMG/M metagenome (GOLD analysis project Ga0114966, IMG submission 87029) | Freshwater microbial communities from Lake Montjoie, Canada to study carbon cycling - M_130207_XF_MetaG | ecosystem: Environmental > Aquatic > Freshwater > Lake | place: Lake Montjoie... | reverse complement strand
TTATCAACAAATGCCCGAAAAAGGCGATACCGAACAACCCGAACTGGTTATTTTTATTGACGAAGCGCATTTAATTTTCAATGAAGCTAGTGATGCTTTATTAAACCAAATTGAAACCATTATTAAACTAATTCGTTCTAAAGGAATTGGTCTTTATTTTGTAACACAAAATCCAATGGATGTTCCGAGTAGTGTTTTAGCGCAATTAGGATTAAAAATTCAACATGCTTTGAGAGCCTTTACAGCCAAAGACAGACAGGCTATTAAATTGACCGCCGATAATTATCCATTATCTGATTATTACAAAACGGAAGAAATCATCACCAGTCTTGGTATTGGAGAAGCTTTGGTTACAGCATTAAATGAAAAAGGAATTCCAACACCTCTGGCAGCTACAATGCTTCGAGCACCAATGAGTCGAATGGATGTTTTAACCGATGCTGAAATTACGGAAATCAATTCAAAATCAAAATTAGTTAAAAAATATTCAGAAGCTATTGATCGTGAAAGTGCCTATGAAATACTTACTAAGAAAATAGAAAGCGCAGTAGAACAGGCGACTATCGCTTCTGAAGCAGAAGAGAAAGAAACAAAAAGTTCTGAACCAAGCACGGCAAGCGTTATTGGAAAATCAGTGGTGAAAGTGGTTACTAGTGCTAGTTTTATCCGTGGTGCTTTTGGAATTTTGATGAAAATGTTTAGAAAGTAAAAATGAATAAAAAAATTCAATATACTTTTCTATTTGTCTTATTCATTGGAATAAGTTCAATGACATTACATAAATTTTATGTGGCTATTTATCAAATCAATTATGCGCCACAGAAAAAAATGATACAAATCACAACAAGAATTTTTTCTGATGATTTGAATGATGCTTTAGAATTCAAGTACAAAAAGAAAACACATATAGGCACTGAAAAAGAAAGCCCGGAAGATGTTGTGTTATTAAAAAAATACCTAGCCGATAAATTTACTATAAAAGTTGATGGACAATTCAAACCCATGAATTTCCTTAGTAAAGAAGTAGAAAACAATGTGCTAATTTGTTACCTCAATATTAAAGACATTTCAAAAGTTAAAAATATAGAAGTTCAAAATTCAATCATCACAGAAATCTATTCCGAACAACAAAATATCATTCAGTCAAAACTTAATGGTGAAAAAGACAGCCTATTATTAACTTCAGAAAAGACTAATGGAATGTTAAAATAATCTTTAATTTATTGCTCTCAATAAAAATAATTTACTTTTAAGGCTTAAAATTATTTTTATGAAAAAAATTACGCTCCTTTTTTCTGTAACATTATTGTTTACAACTTGTATATTGTTAGCTCAAGAAACTTCTAAAGCTAAAGTTACAGGTGAAAAAAATCCTGACAAATTCAAGCAAATGTATGATTTGTTGGCAACGCCAAATATGTATCGTACCGCTTCTGGCGCACCTGGTCCAGAATACTATCAACAAAGAGCCGATTATAAAATTGATATAGAACTCGACGATAAAAATACAAAGTTATATGGAAGCGAAACCATTACCTATTATAATAACGCCAAAGAATCGTTGGATTATTTATGGATGCAATTGGATCAAAATCAAAATAGCAGAAAATCGTTGTCGCCATTAGTGGAAAGCAATAAAACTGATCCAGCAGCTTCTGCCCAGGCATTTTCAAGAAAGTACTTAGAAGCCGATTTTGATGGTGGATTTAACATTGAATACATCAAAGATGCAAATGGGAAACCGATGAATTATACCATCAACCAAACCATGATGCGTATTGAATTGCAAAAACCTATGAAGTTTGGCGAAAAAATAGTATTCTCTATAAAATGGTGGTACAACATCAATAATTATATATTAGATGGCGGTCGTTCAGGTTACGAACATTTTGATAAAGACGGTAATAATTTATATGTTTTAGCCCAATTTTATCCAAGAATGGCGGTTTACAATGATGTTGAAGGATGGCAAAATATGCAATTTTGGGGTTCCGGAGAATTTGCTTTACCCTTTGGGAATTTCGAAGTCAACATTACCGTTCCGGCTGATCATATATTGGAAGCCACAGGAACTTTATTAAATAGAAATGAAGTTTTTACTCCCGCACAATTAGCGCGTTATGCTCAAGCTGAAAAATCATTCGATAATCCTGTAATAGTAGTTACACAAGCCGAAGCCGAAGCTGCAGAAAAAGGATTTTCAGACAAGAAAAAAATATGGAAATTCAAAGCAGAAAATGTTCGCGATTTTGGAATTTCAACCTCAAGAAAATTCATTTATGATGCCATGGCTGTTAAAACAGGAAGCACCACTGCAATGGCGATTTCGTTATATCCAAAAGAAGGAAATCCGCTTTGGGAACAATATTCCACTAGAATGGTAGCACACACTTTAAAAAGTTATTCAAGCTATACTTTTGATTATCCTTATCCAAAAGCTATTTCTATCAATGCCAGAGATCAAGGAATGGAATACCCTATGATTTGTTGGAATTTTGGTCGTCCAGGTGCTGATGGCAAATATACCGACGATACTAAATACGGAATGCTGGGCGTAATTTGTCACGAAGTTGGACACAATTACTTTCCAATGATTGTCAATTCAGATGAGCGTCAATGGACTTGGATGGACGAAGGATTGAATTCATTTATGGAATTTTTAGCCGAAGCTACTTTTGATCCAAAATTTCCGTTACGTCGCGGACCCGCAAAAAACATTGTACCCTACATGAGTGGCGATGAAAAAAATTTAGAACCAATAATGTCCAACTCAGAAAGCCTTCGTCAGTTTGGAAATAACGCCTACGGAAAACCAGCAACTGCTTTAAATATTCTTCGTGAAATAGTAATGGGACACGAGCTGTTTGACTATGCTTTTAAAACCTATGCCAACCGTTGGAAATTTAAACATCCAACACCAGAAGATTTTTTCAGAACCATGGAAGATGCTTCTGCTGTTGATTTAGATTGGTTTTGGAGAGGTTGGTTTTATACTACCGATGCCAATGATATTGGAATTAAAGAAGTAAAAAAATATTTTGTGAGCAATGAACCTTCTAAGGAAGTAACAGAATTTTTAAAAACCAGACGTCGTCGTGATACCAATCCTGGACCTATGGTATACATGATATCAGATGGTAGTGAGGATTATAAACCTGAAATGAATAAGCCATTCAAAATTACTGATTATAAAGCTTTAGATGACTATGTAACAGAGCATTTCACTGCTGAAGAACGCGCCAAATTAAACGAACCAAAATACTTTTACCAAGTTACTTTTGATAAACCTGGAGCTTTAGTAATGCCCATTCTTGTGGAACTAACTTTTGAAGATGGAACGACTGAAAATCATGTGTTTCCGGCACAAATATGGCGAATGAACGATAAAGAAGTAAACAGAACTTTTGCAACTCAAAAAGCAATTACAAAAATAGTAGTTGATCCAAAACTAGAAACTGCAGATATCGATACTTCAAATAATACTTGGCCAAAAACTGAAGTAAAATCGAAATTTGATTAACATACTTTGTAACTTTGCCTTGTAGAAATTAAAAGATTAAAAATTATGTTTGGAATTGGTGGTGGCGAATTGATGTTTATTATTTTCATTGCTCTAATGTTATTTGGTTCGGATAAAATCCCAGATATTGCTAGGGCTATGGGAAAAGGAATGGCACAATTGAAAAATGCTACAAACGAAATCAAAAATGAAATCCAAAAAGGTGCCGAAGCTAATGGCATTGACACTTCCTTTAAAGAATTAACGAGTGGATTTACAACCGAAGTAGAAAAAGTAAAAGAAAGTTTAGATACTGATATCACTGCTCCTTTGGAAAAGACTACTCAAGATATTGAAGAATTAACTGGACCCATTAAAAGACAATTATAATGCTTGAAAAAATAATTGAATTAGACAAAAAAGCATTTGTTTTTTTGAATAGTTTAGGGTCCGAAAGCTTTGACGGTTTGTGGCTATTAATCACTAAACAATTAAATTGGACTCCACTATTTTTAGTTGTTTTCTATCTTTTATTTAAAAAAATAGGTTGGAAAAACCTTTTTATTGTAATTGGATTCCTTGCTGTTTTAATTTTAGTAGGTGATCAAACTGCCAACCTGTTTAAAAATTCTGTTCAACGATTACGACCTTGTAACAATCTGGAAATCAATCAATTTATTCGAATTGTAAAAACTAGTCACACCTTTAGTTTTTTTTCCGGTCATGCAACCAACTCCATGGCAACAACCGTTTTTGTATTCTTCCTTTTTAGAAAATATTACAAGTACGCATTTTTACTGTTTTTATTTCCACTGATTTTTGCTTACAGTCGTATTTACCTTGGACTTCATTACCCACTTGACGTACTTACGGGTTATGTTTTTGGAGCCACTTTTGGCGTGATTTTTTATGAACTTTTTGCAAACGTTCAAAAGAAATACAAATTGGGTTTGTATTAATTATAATACTCTAGAAACCGTTAAGCCATCCCGAATGGGTAACAACACTGTTTCAACTCTAGCGTCATTTTTTAAAAGCTGATTGTATTCTAGTAAGATTTTTGTAGTCAAATCATTGTCCTTTACTTCCTCAATTACTTTCCCACTCCACAAAACATTGTCCGAAAGTATAATGCCTCCTTTGTTCATCATAGGAACTATGAGATCAAAATAATGGATATAATTTTCTTTATCGGCATCAATAAAAACCAAGTCAAATTTTAAATTCAAGGTGGGAATAACGTCTAAAGCATCGCCAAGATGTTGGTGAATTTGATTTCCCCAAACCGATTTGTCAAAATATTTTCTTTGAAAATCAACCAATTCTTCTTTAATATCAATAGTATGCAAAACGCCGCCTTCTTGCATGCCTTCACACAAACACAAAGCCGAATAACCTGTGTACGTTCCTATTTCCAAAATAGTTAAAGGACGAATTAGCTTGGACAACATACTCAACACTCTACCTTGAAAATGTCCACTCAACATTCGTGGTTGCAGTACTTTTTGATAGGTTTCACGGTTCAATTGCACCAATAACTCTGGTTCGTTTTGGGAGTGTTGCTCGATGTAATCTTCGAGTTCTTGAGAAATGAAATGCATGCTTAGTTAATTAGAATTGTATAAATTGATTAAAAATTGATCCAAATTTAAATAATCTTCATCTTTAAAATGAGAAATAGCAAATTTATAGATGTATTTATTTTTAACACCATAAAAAGTATAAACAAAAAAACTTTGCTTCTTATTTATCTTAGAAATGTATTTAATTTTAAAAATATAATAATTAGTTGCTTTATTGTAAACTGAAAAAAGAATTTCCGTTTTATTTTTTTTGTGAAACTTAGTAGTATTGTTAAACCGTTTGAGAAGATTATTTATAGTGTTCGGTTTGAAAAATGTAACTTTTGTAGAGTCCCATTTTGCAAATTCAAGAATAACATTGTCTTCATTTATAAAAATTGGACAGTGTGAAACTAATATATCTATATCTTGTTTTTCTCTATCAAAATAGTGCCACTTTCCAAAAATTTTAAACTTCTCATGACTAGCATCTTCAGCAATAGTAATGTCATTTATAGTATCGTATTCATGAAAAGGGACATAATGTTCTGCATCATAAACCAATTTGGCAATATCTGCTTCTGTTCGATATACTTGTCCAAAACATACTTTTGAAAGCATGACAAACAATAAAATTAAAAAGTTTTTCATTAGAAATAAATTTTAATAAAAGTATGAATTTACATTAAGTATCCTAAATTTATTTCCGGATAAATCAATTCCACAAATTGTTTTTACCTTTGCCCCATGGAAATAGAGAAAAAAGACATTCGCTCTTTATCAAAAGAGCAACTTCGGGATTTTTTTGTGGCCCATGGCGATAAAGCTTTTCGGGGCAATCAAGTCTTTGAATGGTTGTGGAGCAAAGCATCACACAATTTTGAAGACATGACCAATGTTTCCAAAGAAACACGATTAATGCTGGAAACCAATTTCGTCATTAATCACATCAAGGTCGATACCATGCAACGCAGTGAAGATGGAACGGTAAAAAATGCAGTTCGTTTACACGATGGTTTGATTGTTGAAAGTGTTTTAATTCCAACCAACACACGAACTACAGCTTGTGTTTCGAGCCAAGTAGGATGCAGTTTGGATTGTAATTTTTGCGCCACAGCTCGCTTAAAAAGAATGCGCAATTTGGAACCTGGGGAAATTTACGACCAAGTAATTGCCATAGATAGGGAAAGCAGATTATATCACAACCGACCACTTTCCAATATTGTTTTTATGGGAATGGGCGAACCGTTGATGAATTACAACAATGTTTTGAAAGCCATTACTCTTATTACTTCCAACGAAGGTTTGGGAATGTCACCCAAACGAATCACGGTTTCCACCTCGGGGATTCCAAAAATGATTAAGAAAATGGCCGATGACGAGGTAAAATTCAAATTGGCAGTTTCCTTACATTCCGCTATTGATAGTGTACGAGCGAGAATAATGCCTTTTAGCTCCAATTTTCCTTTGGCAGATTTGAGAGAAAGTTTGGAATATTGGTATCAAAAAACCAAAAGCAAAATCACCTACGAATATGTGGTTTGGAAAGGTATCAACGACAATCAGGAAGCCATTGATGCACTGGTGAAATTCTGTAAATATGTTCCCTGCAAAGTCAATCTAATTGAATACAATCCTATTGATGATGGGGAATTCCAGCAAGCCTCGGATGAAGCTATCGACAATTACATCAAAGCATTAGCAAAATACGATATTGTTGCCAAAGTAAGACGCAGTCGAGGTAAAGATATTGACGCTGCTTGCGGTCAATTGGCCAATAAAGAGTCATAAAAAAAACGTCCCGATTTAAAACAAATCGGGGCGTTTTTAGTAAGATGAAAAAATCTTTAATCTTAATTTCCTATAACGATATTGTATTCGTTTCCATTTACCGTTAAAACTGCTAAATTATCACACGTTCCATCGCCATAATCAAGTGTTGCTGTATTGCCATTTCTAACAATGGTAATAATACCCGAAACAATTAAAGGTTTGTTTACGGCTACACAACTCATTTTAACATGTAATGGAGTCGTAATAGTACTTGTTTGTGTTCCGTTTGGTCCTGTTGTAACCCAACTTCCAGTAATTTTATAAATGTTGTCTGTCCAAGTTTCAGTTCCATATCCTTCAATAATTTCTCTAACACGCTCTCCCTCTCTTGTATACACATTTCCATTGGGTAACGTTACTGTTAAATCCAAAACCATAGTAACTACAGGATGTACATCAGAATTGGCAGCTGTCGACATCATCACTCTAGTAAATGTTTTTGTTCCATCAAATTTAATAGCATTATGGTAGAAGTTATCAAAAGTATAGGTTATAGTATGTGAAGTTGCTTCTGGTTGGTATACAAAAGAAATTGTGATTATTCCACTCAACACATTACCATTATTTAAGGTACAACCTGTTCCAAAATCAATAGTTTTTGTTACCGTTTGCCCAACTGTTATAGGCGTTCCAAATTCTGGATCCCTACTAATAGTTCCGCAAACTGTCAATTTGGAACTTCCTGAATCCATTATTCTACCATTCGTAGCGTCTGCATAAGTATTTGCTTCTTGTTCTTCAACAACATTAGAAACATCATCATTCATGGCATCAATTTGAGCGCTTGCTTTTGCATCGTCAGCATTTACAAACCCGGTATTGTCTTCTTTGTTACAGCTAAAAGTCATTAAAACTAAAGCCAGTCCTAAAATTAATTTTGTTGTTTTCATATTTTAATTTTTTGTGAGTTTCTTGTTAAGACGTTGATAAAACTAAAAGGTTTAATCAAAAGTAAAAAATTTTTTCAAACCACTACATTTTGTATCTTTGAATTCGATGAATATCACCTCAGAAATAAAAAAACCCATACAAGTTGAGATGGAGCTTTTTGAAAAAAAGTTCTACGAATCAATGACTTCAAAAGTAGCATTACTCAATCGGATTACCTATTATATTGTCAATAGAAAAGGCAAGCAAATGCGTCCGATGTTTGTTTTTCTAACCGCGAAAATGCTTTCTGATGGTAATGTAAACGAACGAACCTATCGCGGAGCCTCAGTAATTGAATTAATTCATACTGCAACATTGGTTCATGATGATGTGGTTGACGATAGCAATAGAAGAAGAGGTTTTTTCTCTATTAATGCACTTTGGAAAAATAAAATTGCCGTTTTGGTAGGCGATTATTTATTGTCAAAAGGTTTACTGCTTTCAATAGATCACGGTGATTTTGATTTGCTTAGAATAATTTCAGTTGCTGTTCGAGAAATGAGTGAAGGTGAATTATTGCAAATTGAAAAAGCCCGACGATTAGATATCGTTGAAGAGGTATATTATGAAATCATCCGGAAAAAAACAGCTACCCTAATTGCATCGTGTTGTGCCCTTGGCGCCAAATCAGTTTCTGAAGATGAAGTTCAAGTTGAAACCATGAGGAAATTTGGGGAACTCATTGGAATGGCTTTTCAAATTAAAGATGATTTATTCGATTATACCGATGATGCCATTGGAAAACCAACTGGAATTGATATCAAAGAACAAAAAATGACACTTCCATTAATTTATGCTTTGAACAATTGTACTTCTAAAGAAAAAAGTTGGTGCATTAACTCAATCAAAAATTACAACAAAGACAAAAAGCGCGTTAAGGAAGTCATCCAATTTGTAAAAGACAAAAACGGTTTACACTATGCTGAAGAAAAAATGGTGCAATTCCAACAAGAAGCACTCCAACTATTAGAAAAATTCCCCCAATCTGAATACCGTGATGCCCTATCACTTATGGTAAATTATGTTATTGACAGAATAAAATAGATGTTCAATAGCAATTTCTAAAAATAAAATTTAATTATTTTTAAACCATTAGGCATTGATTTTATTGAGATTAATTAAAAAAAATGATTTTTTTCAATCTCCATGCAACTATTTTGCAACCTTACTCGTCTATGCTAATAGAAATCAGTTGTTAATCTAATATTCTAAAAAACTTAGCAGTCTAATACTCTAAATGAAGGTAATCAACTTACATCATGTTTTCCCAGCGCACTTAGAATTTGATTTTACCAAAACAAAAGATCGCGATGGTAAAAAAATATTCAAAACACATCAAAGTATTCGTCTTGGAATGGGTGGTTATGCTGGTTTTAGAATAAAATCAAAACAACTTTTGGAATTCGATTCCGATGGGCATGACGTAACCGTAAAAGAAAAAGGCGGTTTTAATACCAACGATTTTATCTATGGTGTAAGTGCCTATATTGGTTACAAAGCAACCAGTATTTACCTAAAATACGATTTAAATTCACTATTTAAAGACAATGCTATCAAACAAAACAACATTTCATTGGGTGTTCGCTTCGACTTTAATTAAAAATAATTTGTTTAGTTTATACTTCGAAAAGATGTTTCAGCCATGGAGCATCTTTTTTTTTCGGAGCTAATTCCTGCTGTCCACTGTATCCACGCCAATTGCTTCGTGCCTCACAATGGCGTGGGATGCCGTTCCCATCAGGGCTAAAATATCCATAAACCGAAAACTTTAATTTTATATTTTAAATTATGTATTTTTACAGACATTGCTAACTTTAGATTTCCAAAATCTAAAAATCTAAAAATCTAACTTTGATAACTCGCGAAACAATAGATAAAGTTTTTGAAACCGCACGTGTGGAAGAAGTCATTGGTGATTTTGTCCAACTAAAACGTGCCGGAAGCAATTACAAAGGGCTAAGTCCGTTTTCCGACGAACGTTCTCCTTCGTTTATGGTTTCGCCTGTAAAACAAATTTGGAAAGATTTTAGTTCCGGAAAAGGCGGAAGCGTCGTGACCTTTTTAATGGAACACGAACATTTTACCTATCCCGAAGCCATTCGGTTTTTAGCCAAAAAATACAACATCGAAATCGAAGAAACCGAGCTTTCTCAGGACGAGAAAATCGAAGCCAACGAAAAAGAAAGCATGTATTTGGTTTCCGAATTTGCCAAAACCTATTTTCACGAAACGCTTTTAAACACCGAAGAAGGAAAAGCAATTGGCTTGTCTTATTTCAAAGAGCGTGGATTTACAAGTGAAACCATCACCAAATTTGGATTGGGTTATTCTCCCGAAACCTGGGATGCTTTTACCAAAGAAGCTTTAACCAAAGGTTATCAGTTGGATTATCTCGAAAAAGTAGGTTTGACGATTCTAAAAGAAGACGGGAAACATTTTGACCGATTCAAAGGAAGAGTGATGTTTCCTATCCAAAGTTTGTCGGGACGAAATCTTGGTTTTGGAGGAAGAATTTTAAGCAATGATAAAAAAGCGGCTAAATATTTAAATTCACCCGAAAGCGACATTTACCATAAAAGCAAAGTGCTTTACGGAATTTTTCATGCCAAACAAGCCATCGCCAAACAAAACAATTGCTATTTGGTCGAAGGCTATACCGATGTAATTCAACTCCATCAAGCGGGAATCGAGAATGTTGTAGCTTCATCAGGAACGGCGTTAACGCCCGATCAAATCCGATTGGTAAATCGTCTCACCAAAAACATTACGGTACTTTTTGATGGTGATGCGGCTGGATTGCGCGCTTCTATTCGTGGAATTGATTTGATTTTGGAGGAAGGCATGAACGTTAAGGTCTGTACCTTCCCCGATGGCGATGATCCTGATAGTTTTGCTCGAAAAAATTCCTATGAGGATTTAGTGTTGTATTTAGAAAACAATGCCAAAGATTTCATTCAGTTTAAAGCCTCGCTTTTGATGAATGAAGCCAACAATGACCCCATTAAAAAAGCCGATTTGATTCGGGATATGGTGGTGAGTATTTCCAAAATTCCAGACCGAATTAAAAGAGAAGTTTATATCCAGGAATGTGCACGTATCATGGATATTTCGGAGCAGGTATTGCAAAATACGTTGGCGCAACTGATTCAAAAAGACATTTCAGAAGCTGGAAAAAAACTCAAACAAGAACAAAAAGCTTTTGAAGTTGTAAAAGATGATGTGACCATTGCCAACGAAAAAATCAACATTGTTTATGAATTAGAACGAAAAATCATTGAAATGCTTTTGCTGTATGGTTCCAAAGAGGAAAATTTTGAAGACATTTTACTCAAAGCCAACGACGAAGGCGAAACTATAGAGGTTTTGGAAGTAAACAATTATAAAGTTTTTGAACGCATCTACCTGAGTCTTCAAGAAGACGAAGTAGAATTGGCAAATCCGCTATTTAGATCCATCTATAATGGATTGATCAATCACTTTAACAGCAACGACGTTTTTAGTATTGAACACTATTTAATGCAATTATCTCCCGAAGATGCTCAAATTGTAACCGATATTTTAATGCAAGAAGAAAGAGAAGCCTTGCACAATTGGGAAACCAAACACATTTATGTCAAACACAAAGAGCAATCCATCAGCCAATATGTTACAGAAACCATTGTTTCGTTGCGCGAATATTTAATCAACAAACTCATTGGTGATTTGATGAACGATTACACCAATAATCCCGAAATGGATTTGGAAGAAATTAAATCTACCGTAAACGATTATAACAAATTGAAAGTGAATTTAACCAATAGAATTGGGAGGATACGTTCGACTTATAATTAAAAAACTACTGCGGTTTTACCTCCGTTGGCACTGGAGTTATCACTCCATCATTATATTCTGTTTCTTGTAAATCTTCGGTTTTTCTACCTAATTTTACAATTGGTTCGTCTTGAGTTCCCGTAATGGTAAGTGGAATTCCAATTATTCCTAACGGCGGTAATCCCAATCGCATTTTGATGTTTAACTTGCCATCAAAACTGGTTTGCCCTTCAATTCTTGGGCGGAAACCTGCCACTTTAAACTTGAAGCGTTCAATAGTAATGAGGTTGTTTTTTATGGTGGTTTTAATATCCACTTTGGACAAATCTGGATTTTTGATGGCTTCATTTGCTGTTTTATCTCCCACAGCTCCAAACATTTTAAATCCTTTCATTTTTACTTTTTTTACAGATAGCGTTCCACCACCAGTCAATGAAGGATAAATAGGCAACATATTGGCATCCAAATCACCCACCACTTTATAGTTTAAAGAGATAATTCCTTCGGCATTTTCGGCTGCTGTTGCCATTTCTCGAAACATTCTTATTTCGGTATAGGCGCGTTTTACATCAAAATCTTTAGCTACTACATCAAATCCGAAAAGGGCTTTTTGAGTTCCTTCGCTAGCGTATACCGCATCCATTTTAACGGTACACCCAATAATATCAAATCCTGAATTATCTAATTTTAGTTTTCCGTTTTGAATGTTTAAATTCCCTTTTAGATTCTCTAATTTTAATTCTTTAAAATTGATTTTCGATGCTGTAGCGTTTAATTGCAAATCAAGATTTATAGGAATGGTAACAATTCCTGTTGGTGATGCAATAACGGTTGAATCTTGTGGTTTGGGTTGTATAGTAGATTCATTTGCTGGTTGCATGAATTCGTCAACATTAATATAATCGGATTGTACACTGAAGTTTCCTTTTAAAATGGATTTGTATGAAAGGGCATAATCAATTACATTTTGCATGTAGCCATTCATTTTAAAATCAGACTCACCATAAGTAGCTAAGAAATCATTAAAATTCATTTTGTCTTGGTTGAAAGTAAACAAACCTTCTTTTATGACAAATGGTTTTGGAAAAAATTCCGAAGTAGTTTTGATGTTTATTATTTTAAGCGTTCCACTATTTTGAAGTTTGGCATAATCACCATTCACTGCATCATTTTGTTTGCCTTTAAATGCTACGTCTACTTTAATGTGCCCTTCTAAATCCAATCCTTTTTTAGAGAAAACTTTATATATTTTTGCTACATCTAATTCTCCTTTGGCTTTAATATCATAGGAGATATTATTAAAGTTTTCAAGATTAGCGGTTACATAAATAGGTTTGCCTTCAAATTCTAACGAGGCTGGTGTAATGGCAATTTTCAAATCTTCTAATGTACCGGCTTGGTCTGAAATATTGGCTAGTAAATTGATGTTTTTAATAGGATTTGGATAATAAATTGACTTTACAAAACCATTTTTCAGTGAAATTAAACCTTTAGTAACCGGAACTCTATTATTCTTTTTGTCATAAATCCCTTTTGCATTGATATCGATATTCAGGTTGCCTTTCAAATCCATGTTTTGAATACCAAACGCGCGATTCATTTTAGCCAAATCTAATTTAGAATTTATTTTAGCATCAATTTTTGGAGTAGAAAATCCTTCTGTTTTGATAATGGCTCTAACATAATCTTTATCAACATTGAAGAAAATAGAATCAATATTGACTTTTAATTTCTCCGTGTCAAGTGAAGGCAATTTGGTATCAAAATTGAAAAATATGTTAGAAGCGGGAAATGGCGCGTTGTTATAATTGATAAATCCATCACGGATTTTGATATTAAAAGCTAAATCGGGTTTTTGATTTTTTTCGGCGATGTATTTACCTTTTAAGG
>Ga0114966_10003598_pt1 | contig 13525 bp, 10 predicted proteins | sample M_130207_XF_Meta_FD_87029 | JGI IMG/M metagenome (GOLD analysis project Ga0114966, IMG submission 87029) | Freshwater microbial communities from Lake Montjoie, Canada to study carbon cycling - M_130207_XF_MetaG | ecosystem: Environmental > Aquatic > Freshwater > Lake | place: Lake Montjoie... | reverse complement strand
CTGCAAAAAATAGTTCTTTTACACCTTTCTTAGATTCTTTATCAAAATATAGCTTGGTATGTACACATGCCTTTGCCAATGGTAAAAAATCTATTGATGCAATCCCTTCTATTTTAGCAGGCTTGCCCTCTATGATGAATGAATCCTATATCACCTCTTCTTATTCCGGCAATAAAATAAGTAGCCTTGCCAATATCCTTCACGAAAAAGGATATACGTCTTCTTTTTTTCATGGAGGTATCAATGGTACCATGGGATTTGATGGATTTGTCAAAATGGCTGGTTTTGATAAATACTATGGAAAATCTGAATATCCAAATCCTTTAGATTATGATGGGGATTGGGGGATTTATGACGAGCCTTTTTTTCAATTTTTTGCCCACGAGCTTACGCAAAAAAAACAACCATTTCTTTCAAGTATTTTTTCAATTTCTTCCCATCATCCTTACAATGTTCCGGAAAAATATAAAAATAAATTTCCCGATGAAGCACTACCCATATATCGAAGCATTCGATATGCGGATTTTTCCCTACAACAGTTTTTTAAAACGGCCGAAAAAAAAGATTGGTATAAAAATACCTTGTTTGTCATCACCGCTGACCATACCAGCCCCGGTGAAAAATCTTTTTTTCAAAATCAGGTTGGCGCTTATGCCATTCCACTCTTGTTTTATATGCCCGGAAATGCTTTGGCAGGTATCAATAATACCGTAACCCAACAAATTGATATCTTGCCTTCTGTTCTTGATTATTTGAATTACGATAAAAAATATACCGCTTTTGGCAGAAGTATTTTCTCTGAAAAGAAACAAGCTTTTGCTATTAATTATTTGAATGGCATGTATCAATGCATCTCCGGTAGCTATGCACTCCAATTTGATGGTGTGAAAAGTATTTCAGTATACAATTATGAACAAGATAGTCTCTTGAGAAACAATTTGCTAGCCCAAAGAATACCTCAAAAAGAAACCCTTCAGCAATGGTGTAAAGCATTTATCCAAACCTATAATCACGCGCTGATTCAAAATAAATTGATGTATCATTGAAACAGAAAATTTTATTTATTATCAATCCAACATCCGGATTAAACAAGCACAAAGGAATTGAATCGCTCATCAGAAAATTTGTGAATGGGGATTTATTTGATTTCGAAATTAAATATACCCAGTATGCCGGACATGCTATCTTACTGGGGAAAGAGGCTGTTCAGCAATCGTATGATTTGATCATGGTTGCCGGTGGTGATGGTACCGTTCATGAAGTGAGTCAACATGTAATTGGTACCCAAACAGCACTTGGAATTATTCCGGCAGGCAGTGGTAATGGACTTTCTATGCATCTGCAGATCCCTCAAAATTTTGAAAAAGCAATTCAATTGATCCATTCTGGTAAATATCTTGCGATAGATACCATCCTATTGGGCCATTCGTCCTCCTTTCTTGGCGTTGCTGGTATTGGATTTGATGCCCACATCAGCGAAGCATTTTCCCACTTTGGAAGAAGAGGCTTTTTATCCTATATCCGTCTTACCATGAAGGAATATAAGTCATATCGATCTCGCGATTATAATCTGGTATTGGATGGTTTGAGCCTTAAAAAAAATGCATTTTTAATTTGTTTTGCCAATTCATCTCAGTATGGCAATCGGGCTTTTATTTCTCCTGATTCGGATATTATCGATGGCTATATCAATGTTTGCATCTTGAAAAAAATTCCGATGATGAAAGTTGCATATTTTATATGGCAATTGTTTAATAAAAAAGCGCATCTTTCAGAATATATGGAAGTGATTAAAGCCAAAGAAATCTTTGTAAGAAATCATGAAAAGATGCTTTACCACACCGATGGAGAGCCCAGGTCTACCATGCAGGATTTGCATATTCAGATACAGCCGGCTTCTTTAAAAATGCTCGTGCCTAATTTTTAAGCAGGGTCTACATCAAACTTAATTTGTACCTGTCTGTTTTCTTTTGTACCATAAAAGTGAAGCACGGCCTCCTGAATTATTTTTTTTACGGTTTGGTGCGATGCTTCTTTTTCAGATTTAATAATGATATGCTGTATATATTTATTGCGAACTCTTGGTATCAATGGAAATACCGGGCCCAATACCCTTGCCCCGAGCTTGCTGATTAAGGCCTGCGACAATTGAGTTGCGGCCTTATTTAATTGCCCTATTTCTTTGTGCAGTAAACTCAATTCAATCAACCGATAATAGGGTGGATATTTAAATTTTTTTCTTTCTTCCAACTCAGAGGCATACATTTCTTCGTATTGATTATGCTTCACAAATTGTATCAAAGCCTGCTCTGGATGATGTGTTTGAATGATCACTTTTCCATTTTTGGATTTTCTTCCCGCGCGTCCACTTACTTGTGCCATCATTTGAAAACTTCTTTCAAAGGCTCTGAAATCAGGGTATGAAAGCATTTTGTCTGCATTTAAAATACCCACCGTACTCACATTGGCAAAATCCAATCCCTTCGTTACCATTTGTGTGCCAATCAAAATATCTACTCTTTGTTCTTCAAAGTCATTAATGATTTTTTGAAAGGCATTTTTTGCCCTTGTGGAATCTAAATCCATCCTTGCAATCCGCGCTTCAGGAAAATAAATGGCAATCTCTTCTTCTATTTTTTCAGTGCCAAATCCCCGCATCTTTACATCGATATCTCCGCATGCCGGGCAGCAGGGTGGGGTTTCTGCTGTATAGCCACAATAATGACATTTTAATGCAGAATGAAATTTATGATAGGTAAGACTCACATCGCAGTTCACGCATTGCGGAACCCATGCACATGAATTGCATTCAAGGTATGGGGCAAATCCCCTGCGGTTTTGAAATAAAATAATCTGCTCCTTTTTTTCAAGAGCCAATTGTATGTCCTTCAGCAATACCGATGTAAACGGCTGCTTCATGGTTTTTTTCTTTACTTCTTCCGTGATATTTACCACCTCTATCGTGGGTAAAAATCCACCACCAAATCTTTCTCCCAACTTAACAAATCCATACTTTCCCGTCTTTGCATTGAAGTATGATTCAATAGCGGGTGTTGCGGAGCCTAGTATCGTTTTTGCCTGATGTAAATGAGATAGGTAAATAGCCAAATCTCTTGCATGATAACGCGGTGATGGATCATACTGCTTATATGAGCCTTCGTGCTCTTCATCCACAATAACGAGTCCGAGCTTATGAAAGGGTAGAAACACCGATGAACGTGCTCCTAAAACAATCTGAATGTTGTTCTTTCCTTCTTCCATTTTTCCTTGCTGCCGCAATAGGTTTTTCCATATATCCGCACGCTCATTTTCATTCATCCGTGAATGATAAACACCCGTTTTGTCACCAAAATATTTTCGAACCCTTTCAATCATCTGCGTGGTAAGGGCAATTTCAGGTAAAAGAAATAATACCTGTTTCCCCTTTTGCAAGGCTTCTTCGATTAAATGGATATAAATTTCTGTTTTGCCACTAGAGGTGATACCGTGAAGCAATACCACATTCTTCTCCTGAAATTCGGTTTTGATTTTTTGATATGCAGCTTCTTGATGCGAGCTTAATACCGGCAACACAAGGTCTTTGTCTCCAATGGTATCAAATCTTCCCGAATGGGTTTCACGGATTTCCAAAATGCCCTTTTCATTCAGTGCTTTTAAGGCGTTATCTTTACTACCTGTTTTGGCTAATAAGGTCGATTTTTCTGCACCAGGACTAGATGAATAATTTTTTTTGTAATAAAAATGGGTTAAAAATCCACTCAATAAATCAGATTGCTTTGGAGACTTTTTTTCAAGACTTTCAAAGGCTTTTTTTAATGCGTCTTCCTTCTCATACGGGGAGGAAAGACGGATATATTTTTTGATAAGGGGTTTATAGGTTTCTTGAAATTCTTCGGAAATAATCAAAGCTTTTTTTTCAAACATCGACCTGATTAATCTATGGATTTGCTTTTTGTCTATAATTTGAGACAAATCTTCTAACGTCAAAACCTTTCTGCTTTCTAAGGCATCTAAAATAGTTTGTTCCTCTTGTAAAATAGAAACCGAAGTTTTGTCAAATGAAAGATTAGCGGTGACTTTTGTTTCACTTTGTATTTTAAATACAGAGGGAAGAGCCGCATTCATAACATCTCCCGGATGGGCCATATAATATTCTGTGATCCATTCCCAAAGCAATAATTGTTGCGCATTTACAATCGGTTTTTCATCCAGTAAATAAGAAATTGCCTTCGGCTTATAAGCTGTAGGTGATTGCGAATGGATTTTAACAACCAATGCAGAATAGACCTTGTTTTTCCCAAATTGAACAACCGCCCTTTGTCCTGGTAAAATCTGGTCTTTTATTTCATCTGGAATAGCATAGGTATACCGACCTGGTAAAGCCAATGGCAATATAACCTCTGCAAATAAACCCGACATGAATATTGAAAATTTAAAATGGAAATAAATTTAACTGGAAAGAATTTCTGCTATTCTTAATAGGTCCTGATTGATTTCAACGTGGTGTTTGGTGGAGTGCTCAAAAGGAGTATAAACGATACTTTTATGAATCAGCCCTACCATCACTTTTTGCTCCCCATTTAATAAGCCTTCTACAGCTGCAACACCCAATTTCCCTGCCAGCAAGCGGTCCATACAACTAGGGCTGCCTCCTCTTTGAATATGACCAAGTACCGTTACCCGCGTATCATATTGTTTGAATTTTTCCCCCACCTTTTCGGCAATGGCAAAGGCGCCTCCTGCATCATCGCCTTCTGCTACAATGACAATACTAGAGGTTTTTTTTCGCTTCCAACCTTTTTCTAATAAGGTTATCAACTGGTCTATATGTGTTTTGCTTTCTGGAATCAGAATGGCCTCTGCACCTACGCCTATTCCACTTCGCAATGCAATAAAACCGGCATCGCGCCCCATCACCTCGATGAAGAATAAACGATCATGTGATTCTGCTGTATCTCTGATCTTATCTACTGCCTGAACAACGGTGTTAATCGCCGTGTCATATCCGATGGTAAAATCTGTTCCAAATAAATCATTGTCAATCGTTCCCGGTATTCCTATAAAAGGAATATCATAGGTGTTGCTGAATGCATTGGCCCCTCTAAAGGTTCCGTCTCCTCCAATGACCACTACGGCATCTATTTTCTGGCTCTTCAACTGCTGATAGGCTTTATTCATACCTTCCTCAGTCATAAATTCTTTACATCTAGCCGTTTTTAAGATGGTGCCCCCGCGATGAATGATATTGCTCACCGAATGGGCGCCCATCTCTATAAAGTTGCCGTCTATCATCCCTGAATAGCCCTTCACAATGCCCATTACTTCTAAGTTATAAAAGTGTCCTGCCCTGACTACTGCACGGATGCATGCATTCATGCCCGGTGCATCGCCGCCCGATGTTAAAACAGCTATTTTTTTAATTTTAGACATGCCCTTCTGTAATTTGAGAAAAAATATACCTACTTGAATTCAACAATTTTCTGGCTTGCAAATGGTCCCACTTCTACAATAAATAGGATGTATGTAAATGCAAATTTATGAAATATAAACCTGATTATCGTTTTTGTGATTCTGTTTGCCCATTTTTTCGATAAATTTATTTTTTCAGATTATTTTTGAAATTCAGTAGGAATTTCCTTGAAAATTGCTTATCTTTGGTTATTGTGAGGGTATTACAAATACTTTCAAAAAAGCCTTGTCGGATACAAATACTTGATTTGCAGAATGATAAAAATTTTGCCACCTTTCTTTGTCCATAAAAAATGCAGTTTCATATTGGCATTGGCAATGTTTTGCTTTTTGGGTGCCCATGCTCAAAAAGGTTTGGTAATCAATGGGGGCTATATTGTTTTTGGCAATGCATCAGGCTCTTCTCCTTATATCTATGTCATGAAAAGTACTGGAAATACTTCCGACCTTTCAACAGATTGTGATTTTACCAATCAAACCGCTAATAGTACCAATGGGCAGATCAAATCAACCGGTATTGGTGGAACACTTACCATTGAGGGCGATTGGAATAACAAATGCAACAATGGTGTTTTTTCTTCTGATGGAATAACAGTCGTTTTAAATGGTACCAATACCCAAGACATTGGTCCTACATCCGGTTCCGGTGGCTATACCTCCAAATTCTATAATTTAACCTTGGGAGGAACAGGTACCAAATATCTGCAAACAGATACCTGGGTAGGTGGGGTCTCTACGCTGAGCGGTATCTTAAATATTGCATCCAGAACCTTGGATCTCAATCAATATACCCTTACCATCAAAAATCCCAATGGGTCTGCAATAACCAGATCAACAGGCTACATTGTAAGCGAAACCAGCTCTGCAACCAATCCCAGTATCATTTCTTGGGAAATGGTTACCAATACGGGTTCTCATGTTTTTCCATTTGGTACATCAGGAGATTATATCCCTTTTACCTTTGACAAAGTAAGTACCTCTGCATCTACCATTTCGGTCTCTACCAGAGCAACTTCATCAAGTTACAATACACCATGGTCCAATACGGTTACAACCATGAATAAAAATGGTGTCGATGGTTCTGTACCATATGTTATTGATCGTTGGTGGGATATTTCCTCTAGCCTGAATCCCCTTACTGGTGGTGCCAATTTAACATTTTCCTATAGAGGGGCAGAAAATACCATTACCTCAAATCCTACCGGTACCATTGCTTCCCAACATTGGAATGGGGCTACTTGGGATGCCAAACAAGGAACGGGTTCCGGTGTGCAAGGCGCTAATATCGGTACTTGCACGGCTAGCGGCCAAACGAGTTTCTCTCCCTATATTTTGGTTGCTGATGACAATCCCTTACCCATTGAACTATTAAACTTTTCTGCCAATTGCAATGGAAACCATGCCAATATTTCTTGGAGTACCACCGCTGAATCTCTCAATGAATATTATACCATCGAAAAATCCTATGATGGTCATCAATATGAAGAGGTAACAACGGTTAATTCCAAAGGATCCTTTTCAAAGATAAATACCTATCAGATTTCAGATGGAGAAACGTTAAGCGGAAATTGCTATTACCGCCTGAGCCAAACAGATCTTACCGGAAATAAACGATTTTTGGGAACCGTAGCCTCAAACTGCGGGCCTAAAGACTTTGAAATTGTGAATATATTCAATAAAAATAATACCGAATTGAACTTTAACTATCGAATTGAAGATGAAGAATCTTTTGTTTTTGAATTTTACAATTCCATCGGACAACAAATAATTACATATCCATACAAATCCATAAAAGGATTGAATGAGGTTACCTTTGATATTTCAAAATTGAGCTATGGCATGTATTTTTTAGTCATGAAAAATGCCAATCACACCTTTTCAAGAAAAGTGTTGATTACGCGGTAATTGAATATACACACCTTTATTTATTAAACAATTGTAGGGTTTACTCAGTTTTGTTTTCTAAATATTTTTTCTTGTTACTGCCTCTATAGATGTCAAATTTCATGAACTTACACATCAAAGGGCCGTTAAATAGCGTGAGCTTTTTTGAGGGGTGTAAGCCTATATTTTTTGCCGCTTCCATATTTGATGTAAGTATCCATGCCTGAAATCCTTGACACTTCTGCTTTAGATAATTCCCAACCTCATGGTATAAGTCAAAAAGGTCATCAGGGTCCATTCTTTCTCCATAAGGTGGATTGATAATAATAGTGCCGCCTTCTGTTCCTATATCAAAATATTCAAAGGATTTTTTTTCAATCTCTATACAATCGGTTAGTCTTGCATTTGTTATATTTCTGATTGCGAGATCTACATATTTGGATGAAACATCAACCCCCCTAATTTTATTTTGGGTAAATTCTACATTTTGCAAATACGAGCTCTTGAAAATTTGTTCCCAAAGGGGACGATCAAAATCATTCCAGCTTTCAAAAGCAAAGTTTCTTCTATAAATGCCCGGCGGAATGTTTTTGGCTATCAAGGCCGCTTCAATCAACAAAGTTCCAGATCCGCACATAAAGTCCACAAAAGGACTTTTTTTGTCCCATCCACTCAACAATACAAGTCCTGCAGCCATCACCTCATTGATAGGTGCATCTGCCGATAACGTCTTGTAGCCTCTCTTGAATAAAGGGTATCCAGAACTGTCTAATGAGATATTACACACATCTTTCGAAATATGTACATGTATTTTTAAGGTCGGATTTTCTGTGTCTACAGAAGGTCTGCTGCCAACCAAACTTCTAAATCGGTCTGCAATAGCGTCTTTAGCCCTTAATGCGGCAAATTTAGAATGGTTTATTTGCGAATCTGCCAACACGCCTTCTACCATAAAAGTATCTTCTACTTTCATGAATTTTTCCCATTCGATATCAAAAACCCCAGCATATAGGTCTTCTTCTGAAGGGGCAGAAAAGGTTTTGATTTGCTTTAAAATTTTCAAGGCCGTTCGACACCATAAATTTGCCTTGTAAATAATTTCATTGTCGCCTGAAAAATAAACCGCTCTAACCCCCGGTTTTACATTTTGTGCCCCCAATTCAATAAGTTCAGCAGCTAATACCTCTTCCAGGCCGTAAAATGTTTTGGCAATAAGTTCAAATGTTTCCTTTGGCATACTTTTTAAATTAATCTTTCAAAATTACGCATATTAGCCGTGCATTAATTATTAATCGTAAAAAAATCCTATTCAGTTCATAAAATGTATAATTTTGCTTTAACCAATTTAATAAAAATCATGTCACTCACAGAAAATATCAACGACGAAATCAAAAAAGCAATGCTTGCTAAAAATGAGGCAGGCCTTAGGGCATTGCGCGCCATTAAATCTGGCCTTCTCCTTTTAAAGGCAGAAAAAGGAAATAGCATTGAAATAACCAAAGAAGATGAAGATAAACTTTTGCTAAAACTAGTCAAGCAACGCAAAGAATCCATAGAAATTTATACGGTTCAAGGCAGAGCTGATTTGGCGAAAAGTGAGATAGAAGAGGTTGAGGTAATTGAACAGTTTTTACCCAAACAAAAAGGCGAAGAAGAAATTCGTGCCGAAGTGAAAAAAATCATTGAAACCATGGGCACTTCTTCTTTAGCTGATTTGGGTAAAGTAATGGGGGCGGCGAGTAAGTTTTTTGCAGGTTCTGCAGATAATAAAATGGTATCTGCTATTGTCAAGGAACTTCTTTCCTAATCCCGCTTATGATTTAGATTTCGAAATAGTTTAAATGTAAGCCCAAAAAAAAGCCCTTCTGATCTTCAGAAGGGCTTTTTTTGGATAAGAAGGGATGATTACATCATTCCGCCCATTCCCCCGCCCATGCCGGGCATTTCTGGTGCTTTATCCTCTTTTATTTCTGACAACACACATTCGGTTGTCAAAAGCATACCTGCAATAGAGGCCGCATTTTCAAGCGCTACTCTGGCAACTTTAGTAGGGTCAATAACACCTGCAGCCAAAAGGTTTTCATACACGTCTGTTCTTGCATTGAAACCAAAGTCACCTTTGCCTTCTTTTACTTTTTGAACCACGATAGAACCTTCACTACCTGCATTCTCTACGATTTGACGAAGTGGCTCTTCAAGTGCGCGTTTAATAATCGCAATACCAGTGTTTTCATCGTCATTAAGGCCTTTTAAGTTCTCTAGAGCTGTAATGGCACGTACATAGGCAACGCCTCCTCCAGGAACAATTCCTTCTTCAACAGCTGCCCTTGTAGCATGTAAGGCATCGTCAACTCTGTCTTTCTTTTCTTTCATTTCTACTTCTGTAGCAGCACCTACGTATAATACGGCAACACCACCGGCAAGTTTTGCAAGTCTTTCTTGTAGTTTTTCCTTGTCATAGTCAGAAGTTGTGGCTTCTATCTGTGCTTTTATTTGGTTTACTCTTGCACTAATATCTTCTTTTTTCCCACCGCCATTTACAATCGTTGTATTGTCTTTGTCAATGGTGATTTTTTCAGCTTGACCTAAATAAGAAAGATCTGCATTTTCAAGTTTGTAACCGCGTTCTTCTGAAATCAAGGTACCACTAGTCAATATGGCAATATCTTCCAACATCGCTTTTCTTCTGTCTCCAAAGCCTGGCGCTTTTACCGCTGCTATTCTTAAAGAGCCTCTGATTTTATTTACAACGAGAGTAGCCAAGGCTTCTCCATCAATATCTTCTGCAATAATCAATAAAGGACGACCTGTTTGTACGCTCTTTTCAAGAATTGGTAAAAGTTCCTTCATATTGGAAATTTTCTTCTCATAAATAAGAATGTATGGATTCTCCAATACCGTTTCCATTTTATCTGCATTGGTTACAAAATAAGGAGAGATGTATCCTCTGTCAAATTGCATCCCTTCAACAACTTCAACAGTTGTTTCTGTTCCTTTTGCTTCTTCAACGGTTATAACGCCTTCTTTTTTTACTTTATTCATTGCCTCTGCAATCAACTTGCCTATCGTTACATCATTATTTGCTGATATACTGGCAACTTGCTCAATTTTACTTGAATCTTCGCCTACTGACTGCGATTGAACTTTTAAGTTTTCAACTACTGCGGATACCGCTTTGTCAATCCCTCTTTTCAAATCCATTGGATTGGCTCCGGCTGCAACATTTTTCAATCCGGCTGTAACAATTGCTTGTGCCAAAACAGTTGCTGTTGTGGTTCCATCTCCTGCAACATCTGCAGTTTTAGAAGCCACTTCTTTGGCCATTTGAGCGCCCATATTTTCAATAGGATCCTGTAATTCAATTTCTTTTGCTACAGATACACCATCTTTTGTTATCGATGGAGATCCATATTTTTTATCAATAATAACGTTGCGACCTTTTGGGCCTAAAGTTACTTTTACTGCATTTGCCAATGCATCAACACCTCTTTTTAAGGCATCACGTGCTTCAAGGTTAAATGTGATATTCTTTGCCATTTTTTGTTTTATTTAAATGTTCATTAAAAATTTTAAAATAACTAAATAATTGCGAAAATGTCTGATTCTCGCATAATCAAATATTCTTTTCCATCATGTGAAATTTCAGTTCCTGCATATTTGCCATACAGAACTTTGTCTCCAACTTTAACCGTCAATGGCTCATCTTTTTTGCCATTGCCTACTGCCACGATAAGACCTTGCTGTGGTTTTTCTTTTGCGGTATCCGGAATAATAATCCCGCTTGCTGTTTTTTCTTCTGCGGCAGAAACTTCTACCACAACTCTGTCGGCCAGAGGTTTAATTCCAATTTTGTTGCTCATTTGTATGATTTTTTAGGTTAATTATACTTTTTTGAAATCCCCCATCTCATTTATTATGCCAAAAGTTTAAAAATAGAAAATCAGGACATTTTTTCATTTAAAACGGAAAAAATGTCAAATAAACACTTTCTAGTATGACAAAATGATCTTTTGGAAAGGGAAAACTACTTTTTCGGGGCTGGTGCTGGTGCCGATGAAGGTGAAATCCCAGGTGTTGAACTACCTCCCTGGTCTCCAATAGGAGCGGCATTTGGGCGTTTTTCACTTTGAACAGGTGCCTGTAAATTACCAATCTCATCTTTTAAGATAGAGGTGCTTTGTTTTTTGCCCGTTGGTAATGTGAAATTTGAAATCAAACACAATACAAGCAGTGCAGAAGCAAGTCCCCATGTTAATTTTTCAAGAAAATCTGAGGTCTTTCTTACGCCCATTACTTGGGCAGAAGATGCAAAACCTGATGCTAGACCGCCACCTTTTGAATTTTGAACAAGGACAGCCAAGGTGAGCAATCCGCAAACAATAGCGATTAAAATGGTGATGAAAGTAAACATGGATAGAACTTATATTTGTTGGTTAGAATTAATTTTATCGATAAGGGATGCAAAGTAAGTACTTTTTTCCGGATAATTCAAGATTAATATCTCATACATTTTTATAGCCCTTTCCACATCCCCTTGTTTTAAATAGATCCTTGCTAGTGTTTCAGATGCAATATCCACAGGCATTTGAACACTTTGCCGGGCCATATTGATGGGGGAATAAAATTCACTTCTGGCAGGAATAATTCTCGGAGATTCTTTTATAAATTTATCAATAATATGGTTTGCGGCAGGTTTTTCAGGCTTTTGGGTGGAAATACGCTCCTGTTTACTACTCGATAATTTCGCAATGGGATTATGGATATCCTTGTTTTTGCTTATAGGAATATTTTGAGAGATTTTTAACCATTCACCAAAGCTGTGTTTTTCTCCACTTTCTTTCAAAAATAGAATATCTAGTTTTTCTTCTTCAATTTGGTCTTTTTCCTCTAGGCTTGGCGCATTTTTTATCTCTATTTCTTCTTGAATGGTATGCATCAAGATTTCAGGAATCATTTCAACTTGAATGTCTGTTTCAAATTCAGCGGAATTGCCCCCTTTGAGGTCTTCTTCCTTTTCTGATAAATCAGGCAGAATTTCTTCAGTAGCTTTGTTTTCTGCGCGCTCAGCATTTTCGTGGTTTACCTCTTGTGTGGAAGCGGATGAAATGGTTGTTTTTTTGGTAATTTGTTTTAATCGGTCTTCAAGAATCTGGGCTGCACTTCTGCTGTTGGTCTCAGTTTCTTGTGCCTCCAATACAGGTTCAGTAGCCTCTAAGGTCTTCTCCTCAAGGATTTCTATATCCTCTCCAATCGCTTTTTCAATCGCTAATTCTGCCGGACGATCCTCTTGGATTTCTTTGATTGTTTTTTCGCTTTCAACATCCACCACCAATTTCATCGCCGCGATGAAACTTTCTTCCTTCATCGCGATATTGTCTTCCTTTATATTTTCAATTAATTCGGACTGATTAATTTCCTGCTGGTAAATAAAAGTATAGAGCTTTTTGCGGTCAGGTGTATAGGCTGCTGTAATTTTTAACTCCTTGTTATAGCGAATATTATTCACGCTATACAAGGATTTTAGCATCATAAATCGAGGTGTTTGAAAATATGGGAATTGTTGAATAACCTCATGAAGAGATGCGATATGTTCCGCCCCTAACATTGAAGGGTTTTCCATCAGACTTACAAATTTATTTCTATCCATGATTTTATTTTGATTCCATACATATTACCAATTTACAACTGCTTTATTAAAAATATCATCAACAAGCTGATCACAAATTTTCCTGCTCAATTCATCTTCTACCGTTGATAATGGAAAGCTGCTTTGATAGTCGGCAAATCTACTGAAACTGCTTTCATAATTTTGTTTTTCATCTTTTTTATTTGTAAATTTTACACTGGCTGTAATGGTCAATCTGTTTTGTGCTGCTGTTTCATTTGCCTGAATGGCAATGGGCGAAGTAGTATAGGCTGTGATGCTGCCTTCGAAAACCAAATCCCCGTTTTTCGAAATGGGTGATAATGAGGTAGTAGCGATAAATCGATCTCTTAATTTTTCAGTTAATAGCGAGCTTAGGTTCGGGTTTACAATAAATGCAGTGTTCGAAAAATTGGAAATGCTTACGGTTTTGATATCCGGAGATATAGATGCACCCGTAAAGGAGTAAATATGGCAGGAACAAAGCCCTATGGAAAGCAGCATAAAAAGGAGCAGCCTTGGCATAGG
>Ga0114966_10003596_pt1 | contig 13526 bp, 12 predicted proteins | sample M_130207_XF_Meta_FD_87029 | JGI IMG/M metagenome (GOLD analysis project Ga0114966, IMG submission 87029) | Freshwater microbial communities from Lake Montjoie, Canada to study carbon cycling - M_130207_XF_MetaG | ecosystem: Environmental > Aquatic > Freshwater > Lake | place: Lake Montjoie... | reverse complement strand
TAGGAAACCAAATAAGAAACAATTTAGATTTTTTGAAATCAATGATTAATTATATGGGTGATGAGAACCTAACAAATAAATTTGAGGAATTCAGATAATCTTATATATCATTATATATCATTATATATCATTATTCATCGATTGTTTCTTCAATTGACTTTATCTCAGATGGTATATCTAAGGTTCTCGATATTTTAACTTTTGTATTATGAAATTGTAAATAATATCTACAAATATCAGGAATATTCGAACACATATTCATAACTGTTTGATAGCTAACAGATACTATCTGTGTATCATAAGTCGTCATTTTAATAGAATACCACCAAAAAGGAGGTATATATAAGACATGTCCTGCAACTACTTCGAAATCCAAATATTTTATTTTGTCATTGTCTTGTGGAACCACCCATGGATTCATTTTTGAAAAGAATTCGTAATTACTATAATCAACAACTGGATTCAAGTGTTTTCGGCTTCGCCAAGGTGTCATTTTAACAGACATTTTACCTGAAGCAACTATCAAGAACCTACGATAATCTGTATGATATCGCAATGGTGTAATACAATTTGCTGAACCAGTGATTAAATCATATTTGGAATTTATACTAAAAGAAGGTTTCAAAAATACATCCAGTTCTTGAATATCAGATAAAATTCCACTCTCTTCTAAAAAATCTTGATTATCCTCCATAAAAAAATGGGATTTTGGGTCTGATTTTATTAATGTTTGAAAACTACGAACAGGTAATATTATAGGATCTACAGAAGTAGTTTCCGGATTCCAATAATCGAGAACATCCTTGACTTTTATATCTATATTTTCATTTTTTTCGAAATGTTCTCGCTTTTCAGAATTTATAACTGAAAAAATATCTGGAAATATCGATTGTAATTCGAAAATGGTTGGCTGTTTTACATTACATATATTTTGCAAACCGGCATTAGATACATAATCCATTTCATATATTTCTAAATCTTCGCTTTTCTTATACTGGTCGTTAATATGGATATATAAAAACAATATAATCATAAAAATTAAAAATGTTGTGAAAAAACCCATATAATAATTGTATTCATATAATTATTATAATAAATCCGCATATTGTATAATGACAGTTATAAACGGCATTGAAATCGATATTATCAACTATGATGTGAATTATGTGAAAGAAGCCATCTTAAATAATGAATCAATTGAGAACAAACTACATGTTATAACCGTGCTTTCTAATCCAGCCCAATTTGCTAGAAGATATATTTTAGCAAAAGAGTTTATTCATCGAATGGAAGAGGATAATAATGTTATATTATATGTTGTTGAATTAGCATATAATAACCAACAGTATCACATTACTGACCCTAAAAATCCGCGACATTTACAATTGAAGGCAGATTCTATGTTATGGCATAAAGAAAATATGATAAATGTGGGTGTGAAAAAACTGCTACCGAAAACATGGAAAGCATTTGCATGGATTGATGCAGACATCGAATTCGAGAACACAACCTGGGCACTAGATACACTGAAGATTCTAAATGGATACAACGATATAGTGCAAACCTTTAGTCATGCTGTGGATATGGATACAGATGAATCAGCAATGCGAATATTTACTAGTTTTGGATATCAATATTCAAAAAAACAAGTATATAATAAAAACGCCAATAATTTTTGGCATCCAGGATATTCATGGGCGATGACTAGAAAAGCATATGAACGTATTGGTGGATTATATGAACATGCCATATTAGGTTCTGGTGATAATATTATGTCGCTTTCGATTATAAATAATGGTTTGAAAGGAATCAATGAAGCTTCAACAGATGAATATAAGAGTACTATTTTGGATTTTCAAAAAAAGATAAGAACTCTGCGTCTAGGATACATACCGGGAGTCATAAGACATTTTTATCATGGTTCAAAAAAGAATCGCGGATATAATGAAAGATGGAGAATTTTATTGGATAATGGTTATGAACCAATAAAACATATGACATATGATAAAAATGGGATCTTAATACCGACATCAATATGTCCCAAAGAGATATTAGACCAAATTAAAACATATTTTTATGACCGTAATGAAGATGAATTTAACACGCCTCCAAAATAAAAAAATCAATCAGAATCGTCTATTTTAGGAGCCAAATAGAATTTCATGGAACCTCCGTTGCCTAAATCATAAATAACAGAAAGCGGATATTGAGAACACAATTTGATTTCCATTTCTTTCGATAATTTATTGAACGAGCAAATATGATGTAAATAGTTCAAACTGAAAGACATATTTAACTCTTCACCCTCATTAATTGCAAACGATGTCAAATCATCAATATTCATTTCAACAGACATTTTACCAGAATCAAGACTATTTGAAAATAGAATAATACTGTTCTCATTGCATTTAATATCCATTGTTTCACCAAACGTTTTGAGTTGATTGATAAGCGCTGAAAAAATACCTGATGGCACAATAAATTCGGCGATATACTCAATGACCGGAATTGTCAAATATTCGACTTCTATATCGACAAGTGGCACCTCGAAATGTTTATCAAAATTATGCTTTTCTTCAGAAGTATAATGAATGGCTAATGAATCATTTGCTTCGTCGGTATAGACGATTTGAATATTTTGACTCTTTTCACGTGTATTTAAAATCTTATATAGGATATTTGAACTAATTCCTATTGATACGTCTACATCACATGTGTATGAATCAAACCATGTAGCTGGTAGCGTTAGCTCAATGATAGATACTCTTGACGAATCCATAGTTTGGACGTAAATCCCATCTGGTTTACATAACATAGAAATATGTTCTGTAAACATTTTTATATTTTGGAAAATACTGGAAAATAATTCGGCCTTCACCTGTGTTGTGATTTTGATATCCATAATGCATAATATAGGATTTTAATTCTATATTACTTCAGAGTAATATAGAATTATTACTTCAGGGTAGAGAGTTTATTACTTCAGTGTAGAGAGTTTATTACTGTAGATATAATTTCTTCAGCATTTCATGACTGTCTATTTTTGAGAATAAAAAAATACGTTCGCTTACATTTTTATCAATAAACGGTTTCAACAAGGTAGAAATCGATTCGAACATGGAGGGTGTATAAAAAATATTCATTCGAGTAATCAATTTGGAATATTTTGTTTCAGCAGTCATACATTTATTACAAAACAATTTAATTGCTTCTTTGTATCTCTCAGCTGCGGATATAGTGAATGTGTCTAAGATGACATTTGTTTCAAATGAATCAAATTTCAACAATATAATATCATATTGCGTTATGACGTAATTTATAATAGCATCGTAATTTTCAGGATAAGCATATAATTTGAAAACTCTATAATCAAATATGAATTTATTTGAACCTGGCACAATGTATATGGTTTTTCGGATCATTTCATTTAAATCGAAGGATTGACTGATTTTCTCAGCACATTCCATTTTTTGTGCCTTTTTAAAGAATGTATGTTTGCCTTCATTTGATAAAAAATCATGCTTTAACTTTTCAATTTTTAATAATAAATCATCTGTTGGAGATGTCATTCAAATATGTAGAAATACAAACAAATATTTATATATTTTTTATATTATATATTTTATTGTTCTCTGTTCTCTGTTCTTATTCATTCTCATATATACCAAATATAATATTGTAAAATCGATTGCCTTTTTTAGAAACTTCCCAATTGTATATCTTGATAAATTATCATAACCAAATCACAACATGTCAACCAATTGCCTTCAACAAACCATGTTTGACCCAACTGCTCTTGAGAACGGTGATTTAAGTCAACTTTCGTTGTTTAAAAACAGTTCTAACGCCAGCATTTATGTGGAGTGGGTCCCAGATGAATTAACAAAAGAAATGGCTGAAAACAGATTCTTTGAAATCGGTGTTGTATCTGGTATTGATTTTGTCAATAAACGCACCGGAAAAGCCAGGATGATGTTCGTCCATTTCAGTTCAATCCATCAGAATTCATATAAAGTGGGTGATAGCGGTGTTGATAACATTGTATCTGCATATCCAAATGCGTGTCCTATTCCTATTATAATACACGATCATTTGAATATTGGTAAATTTTATCAGCTAAGATGCCGTATCAATACTAAGCCTATCAAACGTGTTGAATATAACAATGCTCAACTTACTGATATGGTAGACCGTCTTCGCAAGGAACTTGAAGAACTGAAAGAACAACTCGCAAACAAATAAATATAAAAAAATAGTAGCTAGAGGCGTAGTTAGTAGTTAGTCGTATCTAGAGTAGTAAGTAGCTAGTTTATAGTTATAGTAGTTAGTAGTAAAATATAATAATAACTATTTTTTTATTCAGAATCAATAAGTTCATCCGTAGTGATTTCTTGAACTTGTAATGTGTTATTCATCAAAAACACAGAATTATCATTACCAATATCAGACAATACATTAACACGTTCTTCTAGCAACATTTTATTAACATCCATGGTATATGTCTGCAATTTCAATATTGTTTCCTTCATTTGCGAGATTTCATCAGCAAGTAAAACAAAACGATTGTTGTATTCCTCCAATATTTGGTTTAAATCAGTCAAATCATCAGATGACTCTATGACATTATCGCTTGCGTCTCTCAATTCTACAGATGTAATATCAGTTGATTTTGCAAATCTAGGTGATTCTTGCGATTCTTTCATAAAGCCTTCCAAACGGATAAGACGGGTATCAACAAGCGCAATTACCTGTTGAAGTGTAAGACCGGATGTTGATGATTCAGGTGTTTTATTACTTTGCTGTGGAGGTGATACGATTTGTGGTTCAATACCGGCTCTTCTTTGTCTTGCGGATGCAATGGCTCTGCTCATTATGTAAATATGTCATTTATATTCTCTAAATAGATTCCACAATATAATATAATAAAAAAGAAGAAAGGTAAAAGAAGAAAGATAAAAAGATATAGAAAATATAATATATAATATAATAAAATGACGGCAAAGCTAATTAGTTATTCGAAGGGTGTATCAAATGTAGAACAATCATTACAAGATTTAGTCGCATTTTGTGCTCGTGTGTCAAATCCTGCAAATCAAAACAATACCGAAACAAACGAAAAACTAATCAAATATCTTTTGGAAAAAAATCATTGGTCTCCATTAGAAATGGTATCGATTTGCATAGAAGTCGAAACAACAAGGGATATATGCAGACAGATTCTAAGACACCGTTCATTCTCATTTCAAGAATTCTCACAGCGATATGCAGAAGCAACTTTAGGATTTATTTATAAAGAGGCAAGATTACAAGATTTGAAAAACAGACAAAACAGTATTGACTTGGTTGAAGATTTCTCATCAAATGAACTATGCACATCATGGAAATCGAAACAGGCGGAACTTACGAATTTATCAAATTCGATATACCAATGGGCGCTAATAAATGGTATAGCAAAAGAGCAGGCACGAGCAGTTTTACCTGAAGGAATCACCCAATCCAAAATGTATATGAACGGCACATTAAGATCATGGGTTCATTATTTGCAATTAAGAACTGGGAATGGAACACAAAAAGAACATCGCGAAATCGCTTTAGCATGCGCTCGCGAAGTTGCCAAAGTATTTCCAATGATAATGGACTTATTGGATAATCCGAAATAGAATCCAGTCTATCATTTTCATCCTCATGTATATATTTTCTAATTAAATTGTATAATGGATATTTTACAAGATACAATTGAACCCACAAAAAAAACGTTTTTGAGTCATGTTTTTTCATCAAGTGAAGAGGGAAAAGCCGAGTTTATGAATGTTATTCAGTATGCATTAATGGCAGTAATTCCTATTGTATTACTTAATAAATCAATCCAGCGATTTATCCCAGAGGCAGATACTGAAAAATCGACATTGGAAGTTTTAGCAGAAATCTTTATTCAATTGGTTGTCATGTTTTGCGGAATTATTATTATTCACCGTATTATTACATATTTTCCTACATATAGTGGATTCAAATACGAACATTTGACACTAACAAATGTTATATTGGCATTTTTGGTTCTTGTTCTAAGCATCCAAACAAAATTAGGTATCAAGGTGAATATTATAGTAGACCGTTTAGGTGAATTATGGAATGGCACCTCATATAATCAGAGTGATAAACAACAGGTTCGAAGTAATGTTAGAGTAAGTGGACCTAACCAATCACATAGTCCAAGCCAAGCCGATTTTTTAGATAGCACTGCAGTTCAGAGTGGTATGTTTCCACCTGCTCCCGTAGCTACTGCAAAACAATCACAAGGATCTTATGATACCATGATGCGAGGATCAGGAATGGCGGCTGATAATTTCGATTATATGGGACCTATGGCTGCAAACGGCGTATTAGGCGGCGCGTTCGGTGCGGCTTTTTAGAGCAAGACTTATTTTATCAATTATGTAAATATATATAATTGATATCTGATTTATTTTTTATTTTTCGTTTTTCTATTTTTTTTAGTTTTATTTCTACGTGTTTTTCTATATGTTTTTCTTTTATTTAATCCTCCATGTGATAATAAATTTAAAGTGCTTGGTGTAGTTCTCTCTGCGAAGTAGTTTGAAACTTTTGAAAAAGTAGTTTCTGGTTTAACTTTTTTATCAAATTCCCATGGACCGTGATACACTTTCATTATACCAAGTTTATTTTTATATGTCATTTTTCCTTTACCCCATTTCTGGTCTTTTATCCAATGACCTTCATATACACCATTTTTATATTTTTTATGCACATCACCATCTTTTCCATATGTCATTGTTCCTTCTCCATTTTTTTCATTATTTTCCCAATTACCTTCATACACATCACCATTTGTATATGTCATTATTCCTTTTCCATTTCTTATTTGTTTATCTTTTTTTATTATATATTCACCATTATATGTTCCATCAAATAACGAAAATTCTTTTTTTGACATTCTAATTATATAATAATAATATATTATTATTATTATAAAAAAGATAATAACCCATATATTTTATCGATTTCTTGTATTATGATTTCTACGCGTTTTTCTCTTATATCCACCGTTTTTTGAAGATGGTCTTTTTTTGGGTGTAAAACCACTAATCTTTGATATAATCTTTGATGGAATACTACTAAGCTTTGATGTAATCGATTTGAAAGTTTCACTAGGCTGGTCGTTTAACCAGCTACCATTATATTCACGACCATCTTTATATATCATTTTCCCATTGCCTTCTTTTTCATCGTCTCTCCAATCACCATCATATACATCACCGTTTTTATACTTCATTATTCCTTTTCCATATTTCATATCGTTCACCCAATCACCTTCATATACACCTTCATATACACCTTCATATACACCTTCATATACATCACCATTTGCATATATCATTTTTCCTTTTCCATGTTTCATATCTTTTTTCCATTCACCTAAATATCCACATTTATTTTTTCGTTCACATTCGCTATATGTTTCATAACCAATACCTTCTCTCATGTTATTTACCCAATTACCTGAATATGTTTTTTTTATATATTTTTTATCACCATACTCCATTGTTCCCATACCATCTCTTATTATATCTCCATCTTTACCATCTTTATAATAACCAGTATAATAACCAATATAAGAACCTTTATCAATAAAATGCATTTTATTAGCATATCCTAATTGTAGGTTATTAACAAATGTTAACAGTTTTGCCATATTATGTATATAATAATATATTATTATACACCATCTCTATTTTTTACTTTTATTTTTACGAGTCTTTCTCTTATATGAAAACATACTACTAATCTTATATGAAGCAACAGATAGAATACCTTTCTTATGATCTTTATATCATTCACCTTCATACACCTTACCATTTTTATATATCATTTTTCATTTTCCCTGTTTCATATTTTTTTTCCATTCACCATCATATACATGACCATTATTATATGTCATTTTTTCCTTTTTCATCTTTTTATATTTTCTCTATAGGGACTTGATGATTCGTTCAAATTCTGAATAAGCTTGGTCTATAGTAAATCTCTTGGCTAAATCCGGTGTAATCATTTTATAAAAACATGATTCAAACGCCTTTATTGAATATGGTTTCAATAAATGAGAACAATGTGCTAAAAAATATTGAAGTGTCAACCCAAGACCATATATATCAATTGTTCGAATCGATTTATCTAATATCTTTTCATACGCATTCTTTACAAGTTGGTTGGTAATAAATGTGTGAAAATCCGACATGTATTTCTTTTCTATAATTAATCTATCATTTTCGGATTTCCCATATAAATAATCTCCCATAAATCCATGATATGCTTTCGTAAAAGCCGTTTCATTATGTTTTCGTATATCTTCTTGTAATGATAAAAACCATTTCTCCTTCTCATTCGTCGTCATTGACGAAAAGAATGAAAAATAATCTTTATTCAAAAATTGAATTTCTAAAGGATAATTCCAAAAAGGTTCAGAATAAATAGAGCTATATGATTTCATCGCTTGTTGTTTTTCAGAATTCATATTTCGCATATGACCGAAATCAATGAAGTTCATACGATTCGTATTCATATTATAAACAATATTTTGCGGTTTTACATCATGGTGTGCTATATCATGTTTTTGAAATGTCGATATTCCTCTGAAGATTCTACCAAACTCAATGAATATCTTTTTAACAGTCTCTATGTTCTCATCTGTTTTATTTAATTGTGTGATAGTTTTTGCGAGATAATCAATATCTATACCTCCATCACTCATAACCAATATATTGAACTTATTAAACGATTTTTTTATTGTTTTTGAACCATATCGTTTAACAATATGTTTACATTTTTTGACAGCTGAAACTGCTTTTGGTGTTTTTTTAACCTTGCATCTAGTAGGCACTCCTAAATAAAAATCTTTATGTTTATCTATTTTATGTATAATCGCATACTCTTTCAGTTCGCTCATGGCGTGTCTAGAAAGCATGATTTTTGACACTTTATTTTTATATGAAATTTTTTTATCACTACATGTAAGACTCGGTTTATGGACGCATCCAAAAGAGCCTTCGCCTAATTTTTCATATGACATATTTGTAAAGAGAGATATAGATTATACGTCCATATTATTTTCCATCCGCGGGACAAAATCCATCGATTCCATCATTTCCAGCTTTCGCACCGATTTTTCGTAATTGGCTTGTGTATCTAAATTATTGAATAAATAGTCTGTGCCTGGACTTTGTTCATTCTTTTTGATTTGTTTATATACTTCGTTGATTTTACCAACCACGTTGTATATTAATTCTTTCTTCGCAATCAGTTCAATATCAGTAGGCACAGGTTCAGTAAGTAAAGCCACTGCGAAATATAATAGATATCTGCGTTTTTTACAAGACCCGGTTGTATATTTAATACAAAAAATATTCATAATAGATGTCATGAGTTTCATAATATACGGGTTCTTCAAATCCTCCGTATATTTAATGAGTGCATCCCATATAATCCATATAATATCTTTTTGATATTTGTTTTCAACCTGTATTTTTGTCCTTCTTTCACAAATACATGTCTCTTTTCTTTTCCTACATATTAAATCAAACTCAATGACCCATTCGATCCAATAACATGCATTCAGCATATTACGTCTATCTAAAGAAATATTATATGCGAATTCGTTGATGGCTATAAATAATTCTTTTGGATCTTCTTTTTGAAAAATGGCTTCTGCATATTTCATTGCTGGTGCTTTCAACCTATCCGTCATCTGTGTCATATCGAATTCTTCAACACGGTTTATTTTAATGGATTCAAAACTATGTTTGCGGTTGGAATATGTTAATGTCGAAATCACTTCTGCAAATAGATTTCGAATCGTTTGGTTATTGCGAAGTTGAAGTTCTGATTGATGCCTTCCGCTTGTCATGATATTTCTAAACACTTGAAATCGCATTTCTAAATAAGGCACTATTTTCGGATTTCCAAGATGGATATGTTTTCCAGTGTAATGAATAATCGTTTCCCATAGTTCCATGAAATGACCGGCGCATATTAATTCTGCAGACCAATAACATGCAGGTTCTATTTTACCCTTTATCATATTTTGTAGCAACTGATTTCGGACTTCGGTTTTTTTATATCGCGAAAAAGATTCGCCTTTGAAATGTGATGGGTCTCTTATATCGTTTATTTCAGAATTGGATGGTAAATTCGTTTCCATATAGAATGCCCTTCATATAATAAATGTAATTATTATACGAAACATGTTGGAATAAAAAATATTTTTTATGTGATAGATGATATGTGATAGATGATAAAAGATAGACTTATTCGGTAATGATACGAGGCACTACATTAATGGTTTGCAATTCTTGTGAAAGCAATTTGAATGCATATGGTATTTCTACCTTGGCAAAGTCTGTTTTGTTTCCACATGTCTTACATAAATGAATAGAGAAATCAGCCATAGTATACATTTTTTTCGAATCACCATCATTATATGACGCAGTAAGACCGCATTTTTTACATACATACACGCTATATTTATCAGATGCATCATATAATCGTTCACGACAGAATCTAGATGCACCATGTGCTATCATAACATCACGCTCCATCTCGCCTATCCTAAAACCGCCATCGCGCGACCTGCCTTCAGCCGGTTGTCTCGTTAAATTAACCATAGGTCCAATAGATCTGCTATGTTGCTTGTCATTTACCATATGTTTGAGTCTCTGATAAAATACCGGTCCAATAAATATACTAGTCTCCAACTGTTCTCCTGTTAGACCATTATACATAACCTCGTTTCCATAACTCTCGTATCCAGCACGTTGTAATTCTGTAGCAATAGTCTTGACATCTAGATTACCGAAACTGGTTCCATCACCAAACATACCTAGCTCCAAAAGGACTTTACCAAGCAATGTTTCTTTGAGTTGAGCTATTGTCATTCTCGAAGGGATTGCATGAGGGTTTATGATTACATCTGGGCGTAATCCGTCTTTTGTGAATGGCATATCCATCTCTGGAATAATGTTGCCAACGGTACCCTTCTGACCATGTCTTGAACTATTTCCAATAATTACTGACGGACTATGCAGCGACTCTCTCATATAATAAACATGCGAACTTGGTGCTTCTAAACAATATACTTTGCCAGTATATTTAATAAGCGCTTCAATGTTGGTATCATTATTTTTTTTATTAATATATGGTTGATTCTGTTTTTTAATGATACTGACCCTATAATATGTATGTTGTTGTGTGATAGATACAGTTTCCCCCGCACGCGAACCCAATGTTCTAACTCCTACTCGCGCAATGCCGGTTGGTTCCTCTGCAATTTTAATTATCGCAGAATGGCCACAATGAACGGCTAGTCTTGAAACATCATTTGCTAGCTGAACGCTGATGGTTCCATAACGACTGAACGAATCTTCACCTTTATATTGCATGGTCGAACCATCGCCTTGCATAAGTGCATCTAATAGAACATTTGATTGTCTCTGTGATAGATCCCATATATAGTTTGGTAAATACTTATTCAATGCACCATTACTCAATGGTTGCAGTGCATTATATACGTTAGGATATTTCGAACCAGAAATACGAAAGCAACCAATATTGCTATGCGAAAATGTAATACCAAGTGCTGTTAAAATCGCCATATTAAAATCTATCTTTCTCTGCTTAAGTGCGGTAATATTAATTGCATTACTTGTTTTATCACACCAACCATCTGATATAAACATCCCTAAAAGCTGCAACCATGCATCCATATTGTATTCCACATCACCAATCATGATAGTATCGATATCAGTATATATATTTTCCATGGCTTTTTGGAATCTCCACTGGGTGCCTTTTTTAACAATATTTCCATCTTCATCAAATGAACTCATGATATCATTTGCTTCGATAAGCTCATAGTTAACTCTTTCTCGTTTTTGAACGTATAGTTTATGATTTGTAGTGCACGTAATATCAAGCTGCTGGTTTTCGAAATGCCATAATGGACCATCTGTCTTCCAATCATGAGCATATTCGAATTTGGCAGTAGGATGTTCGTAGCACATTTTACCATTTGTATCCAGCGTGCAAATCTTATGTTTCTTAATATCGATATCACATATTTGAATCCACCCGAAATCAGTCAACACCTGTTGTGTTGGCAGAGCACACATTTTATCTCCCATAACAGGTTTTCTAAGAGTTCGAACGCGGACTTTGGCGAAATTATATCCATCGCCATTTCTGCCGGTATAGTTCTTATCAATATACGTTTCTTCAGTTGTTCTGAATGTTTTACTCTGGTCTTCATACTTGATTGTTTTTGTAGGATCATTGCGATTTTCCTTGATAGGTATGATCTTGGCAATAATCACATCGCGATTCTCTACTAATTCATTTTCTGGTATAAACCCTTTATCATTCAACTTGTCGTAATTACCAAACTTGATTCCCTTTGTTTTCGTTTTATCTGGTTTGCAACGAATAATCTCATCTCTGATAATATTCTTATCTTCATCTTTTTCTGTATGATACACCGTTGTCAGAAATAGACCTCTATCAATTGAACCTTGGTTTACCAATACACTATCTTCTTGATTATATCCGGTGTGTGTCATAATAGCGACATGTATTTGACATCCTGATGGAATATTATTCAAATGCAAGAAATTCATAACACGTGTGTCAACTAGCGGCCGGGTAGGATAATTCAAAACATATGCTGTTTTATCCATACGATGGTCGAAATTGGTCGCATAAACACCCATTGCCTGTTTTGCCATTGCAGTTTGGTAAGTGTTTCTAGGCGCCTGATTATGCTCTGGAAAAGGAATACATGATGCCAGAACTCCAAAAATAGTAGACGGGTGAATTTCGCAATGAGTATAATTATATTTGATATCTACATTGTTTAATAAATAGCTATCCTTGGCTTTCATTGCAATCATCGCATAATTCTGTTCTTCAGGGTCGATATATTCAATCACAGATTCGTTTAATCGACATGATGTGAGTAAATCGTTCCAGCAAATATCCTTCGCTACAAGACTGTCTATTATTTCGCGGGTAATGAGCGCTCGATTATTTCGCACTTTCAATACCGGTCTTGTTAATCTGCCACCGTCATTGCAAATACGAATTTCGCACATTTTATAATCAAATACGATTGATGTATAGATATTTATGATACCCTTGAATTTTTTGTCTTTCATATCAGCATATAACTCATTTGGTTTGTCGCATGTTCCTACCCATACACCATTTACAAATACCTTTACTTTACCATATAATTCAGCTGATGTATCGATGCTGTCAATTGGTCGAGTAAACGGTTTCACATATTCTCGCAATGCACTACTGCTGGTTGGAATTGTTATATGTCCCAAATAACTAATATTTTTGACTACACCAATCGACTGACCCTCCGGAGTTTCCGCGGGGCATAAGAAGCCCCACGTTGTGTTATGTAGCTTTCTTGGTGCGATTAATTCTCCGCTTTTTTCCAAAGGAGTATTAATACG
>Ga0114966_10003594_pt1 | contig 13529 bp, 10 predicted proteins | sample M_130207_XF_Meta_FD_87029 | JGI IMG/M metagenome (GOLD analysis project Ga0114966, IMG submission 87029) | Freshwater microbial communities from Lake Montjoie, Canada to study carbon cycling - M_130207_XF_MetaG | ecosystem: Environmental > Aquatic > Freshwater > Lake | place: Lake Montjoie... | reverse complement strand
TGGCCATGTCGGCCGTGGTCATCATGGGCGCGTGCGACTTCGACGGGTCGTGGGCGTCCGGCACCGTTCCTGCGCCCGCGCCGCCCTTGGGCGTCCACTGCTGGGCACCGGCGGGGCTTTTCGTGAGCTCCCACTCGTAGGCGAACAGGGTCTCGAGGTACGAGTTGTCCCAGGTGATGGGCGTCGGCGTCCACGCACCCTCGATGCCGCTCGAGATGGTGTCGTCGCCGCTGCCCGTGCCCATGGTGTTCTTCCAGCCGAAGCCCTGCTGCTCAAGCGGCGCGGCCTCGGGCTCGGGGCCCACGTACTTCTCGGGGTCGCCGGCACCGTGTGCCTTGCCGAAGGTGTGGCCACCGATCACCAGTGCCGCAGTCTCCTCGTCGTCCATGGCCATGCGGCGGAAGGTCTCACGGATGTCCACGGCCGATGCCAGCGGGTCGGGGTTGCCGTTGGGACCCTCGGGGTTCACGTAGATGAGGCCCATCTGCACGGCCGCCAGCGGGTTCTCCAGGTCACGGTCGCCGCTGTAGCGCTCGTCGCCAAGCCAGTCGCGCTCCTGACCCCAGTTGATGTCCTGCTCGGGCTCCCAGATGTCCTCGCGCCCACCGGCGAAGCCGAATGTCTTGAAGCCCATGGTCTCGAGTGCACGGTTGCCGGCGAAGATGAAGAGGTCGGCCCACGAGATCTTGCGGCCGTACTTCTGCTTGACCGGCCACAGCAGGCGGCGGGCCTTGTCGAGGTTCACGTTGTCGGGCCAGCTGTTGAGCGGGGCAAACCGCTGGCTGCCGTTGCCACCACCACCACGGCCGTCCTGAATGCGGTACGTGCCGGCGGCGTGCCACGCCATGCGGATGAAGAACGGGCCGTAGTGGCCGTAGTCGGCGGGCCACCAGGGCTGCGAGTCGGTCATGAGTGCGTCGACATCACGCGCAAGGGCGTCGAGGTCGAGGCTCAGAAACTCCTCGGCGTAGTCGAAGTCGGGCCCCATGGGGTCTGCCACCGCAGGGTTCTGCTGCAGCACCCCCAGATTGAGCTGGTTGGGCCACCAGTCGCGGTTGGTGGTGCCCTTCATGCCGCCCGTGAACGGGCACTTGGCGTCAGTTGCCATGCTGGCCTTTCAGATGTGACTCGGATACCCCGTCATGTTCGCGGGGCATGGCTGACAGATCAATCCCCATCGGCCGGGGATGTGTCAGTCGGACGAACCGCCCGGGGTGGGATCAAAGCGGTACCCCACGCCGTAGTGGGTGATGACGAAGGCGACATCTGGAATGGCGACCCGCAGTTTCTGGCGGAGTTTGCGCACGAAGACGTCCACCGACCGGTCGCCGGCCATCATCTCGTAGCCCCACGCCTCGCGGTAGATCTTGTTGCGGGCCAGCGGCTTGCCGGCGGCCTTGGCGAGCGCCAGCAGCACCTGGAACTCGCGCGGTGTGAGTCCCACGCTCTGCCCGCCGGCGAACGCCTGCACCTGGTCGGCGTCGATGACGAGCCCCTCGGCCTCGATCGGGCCCTCTGCTCCGCGCGCGCGGTCCTTGTCGCGACGCCTGAGGTGTGCGGACACCCGCGCCACCATCTCCTTCATCGAGAAGGGCTTGGTCACGTAGTCGTCGGCGCCGATGTCGAGGCCGTGCACGCGGTCGTGCTCGCTGGTGCGCGCGCTGCACATGATCACCGGCACGTCGGGATCGTCGGCACGCACCTCCTCGGTGAATCGCCAGCCGTCAACCTGCGGCAGCATCAGGTCGAGCACCACCAGATCGGGACGTTCGCGCCGGAACAGGCGCAGCCCTGTGCCGCCGTCCGCGGCCTGCAGGGTGCGGTACCCGGCACGGCTGAGGTGGTAGGCGAGGGAGTCCGAGATCGCGGCGTCGTCCTCGACGATGAGCACCGTGTGGGTCGTCATCTCAATGACCGTACCAGCGTGGTCACGCGTGCAATCGTTATGTGGCAGGTGCCGCCCCGTGGGACCGCGAAAACCGGGTACGTGACGGCGGCGGGCGACATCATCTCGGGGCGCTACATCCTCGACCAGCCCATCGGCAGCGGTGGCATGGCCACGGTGTGGCGCGTGCGCGATCAGGTGACCGATCAGGACGTCGCGCTCAAGCGCATGCATGCGCGCGTGCAGGACGACCCCGACCTCATCGAGCGCTTCAGGCGCGAGGCGCAGGCGGTTTCGCGTCTCTCGCACCCCGCCATCGTGCGACTGCTCGACGAGGGCCAGGACGACGACGGGCCGTACATCGTGTTCGAGCTGGTGGAGGGCACCAACCTCAAGGCGCTCATCCGCGACAAGGGCCCGCTCGCGCCCGAGGTGGCGGCGTCTGTCGCAAGCCAGGTGGCCCGTGGGCTCGAGGTTGCGCACCGCCAGGGCGTGATTCACCGCGACATCAAGAGCCACAACGTGCTGGTCACCGATGACGGCGTGGCCAAGCTCACCGACTTCGGCATTGCCCGCTTGCTCGACGGCGACCAGGGCGGGCTCACCCGTACCGGCACGGTGCTTGGCACGAGCGACTACCTGGCACCCGAGCAGGCCCGCGGTCTGCAGGTGGATGGCCGCAGCGACGTCTATTCGCTCGGCATCGTGCTGTACGAGTGCCTCACTGGCGAACTGCCCTTCCCCGCCGACACGCCCATGGGTGTGGCCCAACGTCAGGTGCGCGATCCGCTGCCCGATCCGCGCACCGTCAACCCTGCGGTGCCGGCGTACCTCGCGGCCGCCACCCTTCGGGCATGTGAGAAGGATCCATCGGCACGGTTTGCCACAGCGCTTGAGATGTCCGACGCCCTGCTCGATTCGCCGCAGGGCACCACCGGGGTGTTGCCGGTGGTGACCGGCGCGCCGGACGACGCGGTCACCGGTGCACTGGGCATCACCCCGGCGCCCGACGACGAGGACGGCGCAACCAGCGTGCGCCAGGCCGTCGTGATGGCACCACCCCCCGCCGCACCGCCACCTCCGGCCGCGCCGTCGTCAGATCTGCCGCCGTACGAAGCGGTGCCCGGCGAGCCGGTCATCCACACCGCCGCGCACACCCGCTCGCGCAGGCTCTGGCCGGGGTTCATGGCCGCAGGGCTCATCCTCGCTCTCGTGGTGGTGGGTGTGTTCATCGTGTGGGGCCGGGGCAATGGCGGGGCGGGCGACCGCGCGAGCAACGGTGCACCCGCCCCCGTGAAGGCCCCGGCATCGGCGGCCACCGGGTCGGGCGTCGCCGCGGGCGATGTCGTCGCCCTCCAACTCGCATCGGTGAAGGACGTCGACCCGAGTGGTGACGACCGCGAGATGCCGGCCGAGGTACCGCTGGCCTACGACGGCAACGACCAGACCTTCTGGCGCACCGAGAAGTACGCCACCCCCGACTTCGGCGGCGTGGGCAAGACCGGCGTGGGGCTTGAACTCACGTTGCAGCAGCCGGCCGTGGCCACGCGTCTCGACATGATCACCAAGGGCACCGGCGGCGCCTTCGAGGTGCTGGCAGGGCCCCCCGGTGCCAGCGCGCGGGTCGTGGGCAAGGGCTCGTTCACCAACGGGAAGCAGTCGGTCGACCTCACGCCCGGTGCGGCGTCCGACGTGTACACGTTGTGGATCACCGAGCCCCCGCCCAATGTGGATGGCGACGGCTACCGGGCATATATCGGGGAGATCTCGCTGTGGGGAACCCCGGGCTGATGGGCACGCAGATGATGCTGCCCCGGGCATTCGAGGCATCGCTCGCCGAACTCGACGAGCGCCTGTCGCGGCAGGGCTCACGGTCGCGCACACTCGCACCGGCGTCACGAATCGGATACGTGCGCGACTGCCGCCGCGTGGCCACCTGGCTTGCCGAGCGCGGCGTGGCCGCGCCCACCGACATCACGCCGTCAATGCTCGAGGCCGCGCTCCGCGAGATCGGCTGGGCGCCCGCCACCCGCCGCCGCGCGCTCACGGCGCTCCGCGAGTGGCTCGCACCCCTCTTCGACCGCGGCAGGTCACCAGCCGACCTCATTGATGCCCCGCGCCCCCAACGCACTCCGGTACCGCGCCTGTCCCAGGACGATGCCGCCGCCATCGCCGATGCCGCCGCGCGGCTGGTGGACGACGCGCCGCCGCGCTCCACCGCCCGGGCCCTCGCCATCCGCGACCGCGCCATCATCGAGGTGCTCTACGGCAGTGGCCTGCGCCGGCAGGAGGTGTGCGATCTGGTGCTGTCGTCGCTCGATTTCGAGAACGAGGTGCTCTCGGTGGTGGGCAAGGGCGGGTACGCCCGTACGGTGCCCATGACCGAGCCGTGCGTCGATGCCCTGCGCGACTGGCTCGGCGAGGGGCGTCCGCGCCTTGCGGTGCTGTCAGGCCTCACCGCCGCGAGCCGTGCCCGTGTGTTCCTGTCGCGTACGGGTGGGCCGCTCGATGGGGCCACCGTTTACCGCATCGTCAACCGGGCGCTTCAGGCAATGGGCCGAAGCGGCGGCCCGCACCTGCTGCGCCACGCGGCAGCCACGCACCTTCTGGAGGGCCCTGGCGGCGAGGGCGGCGCCCACCTGCGTGTGGTGCAGGAGTTCCTCGGCCACTCGAGCATCGCCACCACCGAGCGGTATACGGGTGTCACCACCAAGGCGCTGCAGGAGACCCTGAAGAAGGCGCACCCGCGCGGATGAGCGTGCAGGTCGACCCAGCCGGCTTCCAGGCCCTCGTCGCGGGCTTCCTGGCAACACGCGGCAGCGCCAACACCCGCGCGGCATACGCGCGCGATCTGGTCATTCTGGGCGAGGCCCTCGGTGTTCCCGAGGGTGGTGAGGCGGGCCCGTCGTTCGGCGTTGAGGACAACCCCGCAGCGCGCCGCGCGGCCGAGCAGATGTCGCAGATCGCCCCGGGCTGGTGGCAGAACTGGCGCGATGGCCTGGAGGGTCGCCAGAGCAGCCGCGCCCGCCGCGTGGCTGCCGTGCGCGCGTTCTGCCGCTGGTGGTCGCGGGCGCTCGCGCTGCCCAACCCGGTGCAGGACCTCCGTCCGCCAGCCGCCGCCGCCCGCACGCAGGAGGCGCTGGCCCGCGAGGTGTCGGCACTCACCCCGGCGCAGATGCGCCGGCTGTGCGACGCCGCCGCGGCAATGCCCGGACCGCTCGGCCTGCGCACCCACGCCCTCATCGAGGTGCTCTACGGCTGCGGCCTCCGGGCCACCGAGGCCGCGGGCCTCGACATGTCGGCCCTGCATCTGGACGACCCGGCCGACCCGTACGTGGTGGTGCTGGGCAAGGGCGAGAAGCACCGCCCGGTCGCCGTGCCCGTGGTCGCCCGCGAGGTGCTCACGCGCTACCTGGCCACCGCCCGCCCGGAGTTGCGCGCCAACGACGTGACCCCCCGGCCGGGGCAGCAGAAGTTCCGCGACGCCGACGCCGTGTTCCTCGGTGCCCGCGGCCGCCGCATCGGCAGAAGCGACGTGTGGCGCGAGGTCAACCGCGCGGCTGACAAGGCGGGGCTCGTGTCGGAGGGCGTGCGCGTCTTCCCTCATGCGCTGCGGCACTCATGCGGCACCCACCTGGTTCAGGCGGGCGTGGACATCCGCTATGTGCAGGCGCACCTGGGCCACGCGAGCCCGGTGACCACCGAGGTGTACACCCACATCACGGCAAGCCACCTGCGTGACGACTTCGACCGCGCCCACCCGAGGGCGCGGCGCGCAGCTGGCGCGCAGCCGTGACACAGCCATCCGGCGCGGGCGTCTTCACTGCATTCGAGGGCCTCACGTGCGTGGTCACGGGCGGCGCGAGCTTCATCGGCTCCGCGCTCGTCGACCGCCTGGCCACGTCGTGCCGTGAGGTCGTCGTCATCGACGACTTCTCGAGCGGCACGCACGCCAATCTCGCCCAGCACGAGGGGTCGGGGGTGGTTCGTGTGGTTGAGGGTGACCTGACCGACCGCGCCGTCGCACACAGCGCGATTGGCCGCTGCGATGTGCTCTTCCATCTGGCGGCGGTGCACGGAGGACGCGGTTTCATCGAGCGATACCCGGCCGCGATGCTCGCCAACCTCGCCATCGACCAGAACGTGCTCCAGGCGTGCGTGGCGTCAGGCGTTCCCCGGGTGGTGCACGCATCGTCGGCCTGTGCGTACCCGGTGCGCCTGCAGGATGCCGAGGGCGACACGGGACTGCTGCGCGAGGATCAGGCGGGCTTCGACACCCCTGCCGGCTCGTTCCCCGATGGCACCTACGGCTGGGTCAAGCTCATGGGCGAGTACCAGTTCAAGGTTGCGGCCGACGCCGGGTTGATCACCGCCCGCTCTGCGCGCATCTTCACCGCCTATGGCGCGCGCGAGAACGAGTCGCATGCAGCGATCGCCCTGATTGCGAAGGCGCTTCTCCGCGTTGATCCCTATCCCATCTGGGGCAGTGGCGACCAGACGCGCAACTTCACCTACGTGGACGACACGGTGCGCGGGCTCCTGCATCTGGGCGCGGATACACGCCCGCTGGCCTACGACGTCGTCAACATCGGCACGTCCACGCACCACACGGTCACCGAGTTTGCCGAGATGGTGTTCGGCCTTGTGGGTTGGCACCCGACCGCCATTGATCACGAGATGCACCATCCCAGGGGCGTCGCAAACCGGGCGTCCGACAACGCGAAGATCCGCGCGGCTTTTGGCTGGGAGCCGTCCATCGGTCTCAGCGACGGCATCCATCACACCCTGCGCTGGTATGAGGCGCTCCCCACGCGTGCCCGCACGCAGGCCGAACTTGACCAACGGCTGTTCGCGCGATGACCGCCGTGCAGCAGGACGCCGCCCCGCCCCGCCCCAGCGTGCTCGTCATCCTGCTCTGCGAGACCCGCGCGTGGGAACTCACCGCAGACCACTTCCAGCGCAACGTGCTTCAGGCGATTGGATCGGATCTCGCGCTGTGCGTCGCCGACAACGAGCGAGAGAAGCAGAACCCCTTTTGCGAGTGGGCCACGTACACGTGGCGGCTGCCGGAACCCGACGACTGGAGTGACGCCTTCGAGGCGGAATCCGGCGGCGGCAGGGCGTGGCAGGAACTCGTCGACCTTGACCAGTACTTCCTCGGTGGCCTTGGTACCGGCGATGAGCGCACCCGCGGGTCAGGGGCAATCATCATGTGGTTCCGGCGCGCACTGCGACGCTGCCTGGAAGACGACGGCCTGCTCGATGCCTACGACTGGTTCATCGTCACCCGGTCGGACTATCTCTGGAATACACCGCATCCGTCGATGCAACTGCTGGACGACGGGTGCATCTACATCCTCGATGGCGAGCACTACGGCGGGGTCACCGATCGCTACGCGGCGGTGCCGAGACAGCTCATGCGGCAGTTCCTCACGGTGCCCGACCCGATCTTCGATGAGCCCCAGGCGCTCGCCGCTCGTATTCGGAGCACGCAGAAGGAGACGGGCACTTCCTTGATCAACCCGGAGTGGTTCATCGCATTCCGCCTCCGGGAACTCGGCCTGTGGAACAGGGTGCGCTGGCTGCCGTACATCCCCTACGCGGTGCGCACGCCGACGGGCCACACCAGTTGGCGTGCCGGCACGTTCGACCCGTCACGTGGGTATTACGTGAAATACCGGAGTGAGTTCATCCGGGCAGCCGCGGTAGCCGCGGTCATCCACGACGCCGCCGATTGGGCCGGGTTCTTCGCCCCCTGGCGCGGCCTCGTCAAGCGCACCTACGTGCGGGTGCGGGTCACGTGCATGGAACTGCCATGGCGCATGCGCGGGCGCGCAGCGCGGGTGTGGGCCCGGTTCGTCAGAGAGGGATGAGGTTGCCTTCGATTCCCGACGCAGTCACGCTCAAGCAACCGATCGATGGAGTCATTACTTCATCTGCCAGCTGGCGGCGGTAGCGCCGCACCAGCCGGTCGGCCACCCCGGCTGCGCCCGGTCGCGGCTCGCGGCCCCCCTCCAGGCTTCCCCACGGGCACACCGCCCCCGGGTTCATCACCAGCACCCCATCCACGTGGGCAATCACCGCCTCGTGCCAGTGACCGAACACCACGGCGTCAACGTCGCGGAACGACCGGGCCATCGCGCGCAGGCGGCCGGCGTCCCAGCCGATGCGCCGGCCTGCTGCGGCGTGTGCGGCCACCACCAGCGCATCGGTGCTGCGCCGCTTTCCGTGGATGAGTCCGATGCGGTGTTGTCCCACCTGCACCACCGCGTGTCGCGGCAGGTGCGGGGCCGATGGCAGGTCGTGGTCGCCACGCACCGCGACCACCGGGGCGATGCGTTCGAGGGTGCGGATGACCGACCCGTCAGAGAGATCGCCGGCATGCAGGATGAGGTCGCTGCCCGCGAGGGCGTCGAGCACCCACTGCGGCAGCTCATCGAGGTACTCACCGACGTGGGTGTCTGCCACCACGCCGATGATCACGCTCAGCCTCTGTACGCGGCCTTGGCGGCGTACCGCTCCATGGCCAGATCGATGAGGCGCTGTACCAGCCACGGGTATTCGTATCCGTCGCCTGCCATCAGGCGACCCCACACGCTGGTGGATGTGAAGCCCGGGATGGTGTTGATCTCGCTCACGTACAGCTGATCGCCCTCGAGGAAGAAGTCGACGCGGGCGAGGCCCGAGCAGCCGATGGCGTTCCAGGCGTCAATGGCGAGCGCGCGGGCGCGGTCCTGCACCTCGGCCGGCACATCGGCGGGCACCGCCAGGCTCATGCCGCCGGGCTGGTACTTCGCCTCGTGGTCGTACCAGTCGCTCTCGTGGATGATCTCCCCGAGGGGTGAGGCGTGGGGGTCGGTATTGCCGAGCAGCCCAACCTCGACCTCGCGGCCGAGGGCCCGGCGCTCCACCAGCGCCTTGTCGTCGTGGGCGAAGGCCAACTCGAGCGCCGCGTCGAGGTCGTCGGCGCTTGGCACCGGGCTGATGCCGAATGACGATCCCAGGCGGGCCGGCTTGGCGAAGGCGGGATATCCGCATGCCTCGGCCACCTGTGTGCGCACGCCGTCGGGGTCGGCCTGCCACTGGGAATGCATGATGACCACGGTCTCCACGCGGGGAATTCCCGCGGCCGTCGCCAGTACGTGGAACATCGCCTTGTCCATGCCGGTGGCTGACGCCGCAACGTCGGCGCCCACGTACGGAACGCCGACCGTCTCGCAGAGGCCCTGCACGGTGCCGTCCTCGCCCCATGGGCCGTGCAGCACGGGGAAGACCAGGTCGATGTCGTCGTCGGTGCCACCGTCCAGCGAGATGAGGCGCGCGCGGTCACCGGGCGCCTGCACCAGCGCAACCGGGCGGCCCTCGCGGGTCCACGCACCATCGCGGTCGATGGTGACGCGCACCACCTCGTGCTTCGAGGTGTCAATGGCATCGGCGACCGAGGCAGCCGACGCCATTGACACGTCGTGTTCGCTGCTCCGGCCGCCGCCGAGGACGGCGATCTTCATCAGTTGGGTGCCGGGGCCTGCGAGCCGCCGCTGCCGCCCGACGAGCCACCGGCACCGGTGCCGCCGCTGCTGCTGGGGGCCGGGGGCTGTGAGCCGCCCGACGAGCCGCCGCCCGACGACCCACCGCTCTTGGTGGTGGTGCCGCCCGAGGTGCCCCCGCCGCCCGAGGCCGCGTAGGCCACGATGATGGTGACGGTGCTGCCCGATGCGATGGTGGTGCCCGGCTGCGGGTCCTGGTCGATGACGGTGCCCTCGGGCTGGGTGCTCTCGGCGCCCTGCGACACCACATTGAAGCCCAGGCTCCGCAGCTTGCTCTTCGCGGTTGCGGCGTCGCTGCCCGTGACGTCAGGAACATCGGTGCCCGACGACTGCGCGGCAACCACCAGGTTCACTGACGAGTTCTTCGCGGCCTGCGTTCCACCGCTCGGGTCCTGCGACACCACGGTGCCCGGCGTCTGGCCCGACGTGCCGTCGTCCTCGCTCACGCTGCCCACCGACAGGCCCGCCTGGGTGATGTCGGCCTTGGCCGTGGTGAGGTCGCTGCCCGTCACGTCGGGCACGCTCACCTTCGTGGTGCCCTTGCTCACGCTGAGGGTGATGGTGTCGCCCGACTTCGCGGTGGTACCCGGCTTCGGGTCCTGCTTCACCACGGTGCCGATGTCCTTGGCGCTGTCCACCTGCACGGTGGTCACCACAAGCCCCACTTTCTCAAGTGCTGCTGTGGCGTCTTCAATCGTCATGTCGAGCACACTCGGCACGGTGACCTCGGCTGCGCCGGTGGACACCAGAATGGTGACCGTCGAATCCTTGGCCACGTCGGTGCCCGCTGACGGGTTGCTGCCGATGACGGTGCCGGCCGCCACGGTGTCACTCGTCTGCTGGCGCTGCTGCGGCTTGAGTCCGGCGTCGGTGATCTGCTTGGTGGCGGCGGGCACGTCGAGACCCGCCACGTCGGGCACGGGGATCGTGTCGCTGCCGCCCGAGGTGAGGGCGAGCGCAAGCGCCACGACGAGCGCGGCGATCAGCACGGCAACCAGACCCCAGACTGCCGGGCGGTTGTTGCTCTTCTTCGGCGGGCGGCCCTTGCCGCCGCCGCGTGCCCCTCCACCATTCGCTGGCATTGCCTGTGTTTCTCCCGTCGCCGCGACTGCCCCGGCCACTGCCGTCGGAGCCGTGAGGATGAGGGTTGACTGATTGCCGCCCGACATTCCCGCGCGCACGTCCAGGAGTGCGGCGGTGAAGTCCTCGGCACTCTCGAAGCGATCCTCCGGACGCTTCGAGAGTGCCTTCATCACCACGGCATCCAATTCCTGCGAAATACCCGACTCGAAGACGCGCGGGGGGATGGGTGGCTCGTTGATCTGCTTCATCGCCACGGTCACCGGGCGATCGCCATCGAAGGGCACGCGACCGGTGAGCATCTCGTACAACACGATACCCACGGCGTAGGTGTCGCTCGCCGCCGTGGTGTCTTCTCCCTGCGCCTGCTCGGGCGACAGGTACTGGGCGGTGCCGATGACCGATCCGGCCTCGGTCATCTGCTGGTCGGCGTTGGCCCGTGCGATTCCGAAGTCGGCCACGCGCAGCCGGCCGTCCTCGCCCACCATCACGTTCTGCGGCTTGATGTCGCGGTGCACGATGCCCGCGGCGTGCGCGGCGCTCAGCGCCGACAGGATCTGCAGGGCATTGTCGACCGCCACGGCGGGGTCGAGCGCACCGCCATCGCGGATGACCTTCTTCAGGTCGGGGCCCGACAGGTACTCCATCACGATGAAGTACGTGCCCTCGGCCTCGCCGCGGTCGTACACCGCGACGATGTTCGGGTGGTTCAGGCCTGCGGCGGCCGATGCCTCACGGCGGAAGCGCTCCACGAATGCCGGGTCCTCGGCAAAGCGGTCCGACAGCACCTTCACGGCGACTTCGCGGTCGAGCACCGTGTCGTACGCCAGGTACACGGTGGCCATGCCACCGCTGCCCAACTGGTGCCCCAGCTCGTAGCGCTCGCTCAGCTCGCTTCCGGGTCCGATGCTCATGGCTGGGGGTCTCCCTGGACGGGCCCGGCAGCAAGTGCCGTGCGGATCACTTCGCCTGCAATCGGGGCGGCCACCTGGCCACCGGTACCTGAGGAGTCCTCAATCACCACTGCCACGGCCACCTTGGGGTTGTCGGCTGGTGCGTAGCCAATAAACCACGCGTCGTTGAGGCCCTGGGTGCCGGTCTCCGCGGTACCGGTCTTACCGGCCACCGAGAGGCCCGACAGGCCGGCCTGTGCAGCAGTTCCCTCTTTCACCACGTTCTGCATCATGCGCCCCACCTCGGACGAGACATATGCGCTCGAGACGGATCCGAGCTCTTCAGGGCGCTGCTGGCGTATCACCACGCCGTCCGGGGTGATGACCCGCTTCACCAGGTACGGCTTCATCATGCGCCCGCCATTGGCCACAGCGCCGGCAACCATTGCCATCTGGAGCGGGGTCACCTGCAGGTTCTCCTGCCCGATTGCGATACGTGCAACGTCCTCATCTCGCTGGGTGTTCGACAGCAACTTGCCCTTACGGTACCGGCCCGACACCGACACCTCATTTGACGGCAGGTCAATTGAGGTGGGCTGGGCGAATCCGAACTTCGTCATCTGGTCGCCAAGCGCCTTCGCGCCGAGCTGCGTGCCGATGTTCGCGAACGTGGTGTTGATCGAGAATGTGAGTGCGTCGGTGAGTGTGTTCACCCCGAATTTCACGCCGCCATCATTCCTGATGGTCTGCCCGAACACCACAAACTTGCCGGTGTCATTGAACGTCGAGTTCGGTGTCCACTTGCCGCTGTTCAGCGCCTCGGTGGCGGTGACCACCTTGAACGTGGAGCCCGGGGGGTAGCGGCCCTGCGTCGCCCGGTTCACCAGAGGTGCGCCCTCGGTCTTCAGGATGCCGGCGAAGTCGGAGGCCACCTGGTTGAGGTCGAACTTGGGCGACGATGCAAGCGCAATCACCTGCCCGGTCTGCGGGTTGAGCGCAACAATCGCGCCCTTGTGACCCTCGAGCATCGCCTCGGCGGTCCTCTGCACGCGGGTATCGAGGGTCAGGCGGATATCTGCGCCCTGCTTCTGGGGCTCGCGCAGCTTGTCGAGAATCGCCCCCGCGCCGTAACTGCCGGCGAGGTACTGGTTGTACTGCGACTCGAGGCCCGTCGACCCCTGCTGCGGCGTGGCGTAGCCCACCACCTGCGCTGCCAGATCGCCCTGCGGGTAGTAGCGCTTGAAGTACTTCTTGCGCTTCTGCGTGTACGCCACGCTCTCGGCCAGCACCACCTTGTCGGCCGAGATGATGCGTCCGCGGTCAACCAGTCGCTGCTTCTCGAAGTGGTACGGGTTGTCGGCGCGCTCGTTGAGCCCGCCCGCGGCAACGACCTGCCAATAGCCCAGCATCACGAACAGCAGCACGAAGCCGCCGGCCAGCGCGAGATACAGACTCTTGATCGAGCGGTTCATGTGGCGGGTACCCCATGCACGGCGTCAAGCAGCCCCTGACGTGATCGCTGGCTGATGATCAGCAGAATCGCCGCGATGCCGAAGTTGACCACCACGCTCGATCCGCCGTACGACATGAAGGGCAGTGTCACGCCGGTGAGGGGCACGAGGCGCACGATGCCGCCGATGATGATGAATGCCTGCAAGCCCACCACGGCGGTGAGGCCACCGGCCAGAAGCTTGCTGAAGCCATCGCGCGCGGCGGTGGCGATGGCGAATCCTCGTGCCATGAACAGCAGGAAGAGAAGCATGACCCCGATGGATCCCACGTATCCGAGGTCGTCTGCGACCGCGCTGAAGATGAAGTCGGTCTGCAATTCGGGAATGCGCGGCGTGCCGCCGGGGGTGACAAGGAGCGCCCGGCCGAAGCCCGGCCCCACCACACCGCCGTCGGCAAGGGCGTACAGGGACTGCACCATCTGGTACCCGTTGCCCTGCGCGTCGTCGAAGGGATTGAGCCACGCGCCCACGCGCACGCCGATTCTGGGCACGGTGGCCCAGATGAATATGGCGCCTGCGAGAAATAAGCCGAGGCCGAGGCCCACATATAGGGCGCGCCCCGTGGCCAGGTAGAGCATTGCCAGAAACACGCCGAAGAACAGCAGCGCCGTCC
>Ga0114966_10003593_pt1 | contig 13531 bp, 19 predicted proteins | sample M_130207_XF_Meta_FD_87029 | JGI IMG/M metagenome (GOLD analysis project Ga0114966, IMG submission 87029) | Freshwater microbial communities from Lake Montjoie, Canada to study carbon cycling - M_130207_XF_MetaG | ecosystem: Environmental > Aquatic > Freshwater > Lake | place: Lake Montjoie... | reverse complement strand
AGTAGGATGCTGCTTATTAAATCACTGTAAATGCCATGACAATAAAGACTATAGTAATAAAGTATTTGATAGTAGCTCTACTAGCGTTTGTATTAGGTACATTCTTTCCGAACCCATTCGCCAAGAAGAAAACTGAGAACGCCACAATCGCCTGGGCTAAAAGCCTAGGATTTGGTCCTCCAAGGTTTGAATATCATAACAATCAAGAATTCATCACCTCTCTTAAAAAGTGTATCGCTTACCTCAATTTTGACATCCCTACAAACAAACAAATAAATACAGAACTTATAGTGGCACAAGCTATAGTTGAAAGTAATTATGGAATGTCACGTTTTGCTATTGAAGGAAACAACTTATTTGGTATAAGGGTATGGTCTAAAGAGGGTATGTTACCTTATAAACAATCTGATAATATAGATTGGCGAGTAAGAGTCTTTAAAAATAAATGTGATTCTGTTAAATATTACATAGAAATTCTAAATACAAAAAAAGTATATTCTGAATTTAGAAAAGTTAGAGAATTAACATTAAATAGAAACCCTATTGCAATGGCTAAAACTTTAGATAACTTTTCTACAAATAAAGAATATGAAAAACATGTTATTGAGGTTATAAACAAATTAAGAAATGGAACTAAGTAAAAGTTTTACATTAAATGAACTAACAAAGTCTCAAGAGGCAACGAGACTTGGAATAGAAAACATTCCAAATAAAGAACAAATACAAAATCTTAAAATACTTTGTGAAAAAATATTACAACCTTTAAGAGATTATTATGGTATGCCTGTATCTATATCTTCTGGCTATAGATCGGTTGCACTTTGCGAAACTGTAGGATCTTCAGCTAAAAGCCAGCATACTAAAGGCCAAGCAGCAGATTTTGAAATATTTGGATTAGCTAATAAAGACGTTGCAGATTTTATTGTACAAAATCTTGATTATGATCAATGTATATTAGAGTTTTGGAATGAAAACGAACCTAATAGTGGATGGATTCATTGTAGTTATTCAAGTTCTGGCAATAGAAAACAGTATTTGAAAGCTCAAAGAATAAATGGTAAGATTGTATATTCAGCAATGGTTTAAATATGAAAAAATTAAAAGAAGTAAATGCAGAAGAAAACCCAGGTCTTGAAAAACTTCCTCAAGAAGTAAGAAATAAAATGGGATATTTAAAAGACGGTGGAGAATCTAAACCTGGTCTATGGGCAAATATTAATAGAAGAAAAAAACTAGGAATAAGCAGATCAAAATCTGAATCAACAATTTCTAAAAAAGCTTACTCAAACATGAAAAAAGGTTTTCCAAAAAAGAAATCAAAAGGTGGATTAGTAAGTGATTATATCAAAGATTTGATATGATGCATTCTAGAGGAATGGGAAAAGCTTATCTCGCCTCTGGGGGCAGTCCTGCATGGCAACGCAAAGAAGGCAAATCCGAATCAGGTGGATTAAATAAAAAGGGTATTGCATCTTATAGAAGAGCAAATCCAGGATCAAAATTATCAATGGCAGTTACAACTAAACCTAGTGAATTAAAACCTGGTTCAAAATCTGCTAAAAGAAGAAAATCATTCTGTGCTAGAATGAAGGGTATGAAAAAAAGATTAACTTCTGCTGAAACGGCAAGAGATCCAAATTCGAGAATTAATAAATCGCTTAGAAAGTGGAATTGTTAATATATTCTACAATAAAAATACTAAAGAAGAGTATATATATCACCACGAAAATAAGGTATATTTAGCGTATGAGAAACACAAAAACAGGTAAGCCAATGATTAAAGCAAAAACAAATATGACTTTTGTTGAGGGTGGAATGTCTGAACCTATACGTGAAGGTCTTATACGTGAAAACGTTATTACTACAGATCCAATTACTAACGGGGGTGTAGGTGGTTATTATCAACAACCTAAAAAAATAGTTAGAGGTCAGTATCCAATACAAGTTAAAAAACAATACTTCGGAGAATATTAATATGGGAATGCATAATTACGCAAAATCTAAAATTACTCCTCGATTTGCCACTAAAGAACAAATGAAAATTATGGCAAAGGGAGAAGCAAACGTTAAAACTAGTCAAGTAAAAGCAGCATCTAAAAAAAAGTAGGTCATGAAGCATGAGTACTTCTGGAACTACAACATTTAATTTAGACATTGATGACGTTATAGAAGAAGCCTATGAACGTTGTGGTGTTAGAACTAATACTGGTTGGAATTTAAAATCAGCACGAAGAAGTTTAAACTTATTATTTTCTGAATGGGGAAATAGAGGGGTTCATCTTTGGAAAGTAGTTTTAAAAGTACAGGCTTTGACTTCCGGTCAAACAACTTACGATACTCCACAAGATTGTAGCGATGTACTAGAAGCTTATATTTCAACTTCTGAAAATGTTGGAGTAAATACAAAAGATTTATCATTAAGTAAAATTGATAGATCATCTTATGCGGCTTTACCAAACAAAGGTCAAACAGGACAACCTTCTCAATATTATGTAGACCGTCAAATTAATCCAAAAATAAGTTTATATTTAACTCCTAACAATATTACTTATATGTATGTAAAATATTATTACATAGCTAGAATACAAGATGCGGGCGCGTATACAAATCAAGCTGAGCTTCCTTATAGATTTTTTCCATGCATGGTTTCAGGACTTGCTTACTATTTATCACAAAAAATAGCACCTGATAGAGTTGCATTATTAAAACCATTGTATGAAGAAGAATTATTAAGAGCATTAGAAGAAGATTCTCAAAGAACTTCCGTATATATTTCTCCATACACATACTTTGGGAGAAGTGTATAATGCCATTTTCAACAGGTAAAAGAGCTTTAGCTATATCAGACAGATCTGGACAACAATTTCCATATAGAGAAATGAGAACAGAGTGGAATGGTTCATTTGTTCATTTTACAGAATATGAAGCAAAGCATCCTCAACTAGATCCAAGGCACCATAAAGCAGATGCTCAAGGATTAAGAAATGCTAGAGCAGACGTGAGACGTGGTACTAGCGTAGAGGTACAATTAGATTTATTTTATTGGGGTGGTCAATTTTTAACTAATCCTCCAAACGGTTCAGGAAGCATGCAACCAGGAATTAGTGGAGATATAATTAATACTAGAAGATCTGCTGCAACAACAGTTGGAGATGTAACTATAATAATATCATGACATACGCAGAATTATTATCAAATATAAGATCTTATACAGAAGTAGATTCAACAGTTTTAACTAACACTCTTTGTGATACTTTTATTAAAAGTTCTGAATATAGAATTTTTAGAGAAACAGACGCAGATTATTCTAGAGAATATGCAACGTCTAGTTTTATGGCTAACAATAGATTTTTAATATTACCTAATAATAATGAAGATGAAGGAGCTGTTTCTATTAGAAGAGCTTTAATAGCTAGATCCGTTGTTGTAACTAATTCATCAAACATTCAAGTATCATTAGAACCAAGAGATGACACTTTTATTACAGAATATAATGCAAATAATAGTACAGGGTTTCCTAAATATTATTCCTCATTTAGAGAGGATGCTATTCAAGTAGCACCAACACCAGATCAAAATTATCCGGTTACTTTGGACTATGTTTATACCCCTGATAATCTAAGTTCCACTAATACGACTACTTATATTAGTGAAAATGCACCACAATTATTATTATATGCTTGTTTAGTAGAAGCTTTTGCATATTTAAAAGGACCTATGGATATGTACAAACTATATGAAGATAAGTATAATACAGCATTACAAGGATTTGCGTTAGAACAAACAGGTAGAAGACGCAGAGACGAGTATTTCGATGGTTCACTAAGAATTAAAATTAATTCACCATCACCATAAAATATAAGGAGTAAAATATATGGGAATAGTACAAGCAGTATGTAATTCTTTTAAACAAGAAATTTTAGAAGGTATACAACAACTACAAAGTGGCGGAAACGTTTTTAAATTAGCACTTTATACATCAGCAGCAAACTTATCAGCTTCAACAACTGTTTATACTTCTACTAATGAAGTAGCAAACCCAACTGGTACGTACACATCTGGAGGTGGTATTTTAACAGGACAACAAACTTCACTTGATACAGGTATAGCAATCGTTGATTTTGCAGATTTATCATTTACAGGAGTAACATTAACAGCAGCTGGAGCTTTAATTTATAATACATCGGCAGCAAACAAAGCAGTTTGCGTTTTAAATTTCGGTGGAGATAAATCAGCAACAGCGGGAACATTTACAATTATATTCCCGGCATTTACTTCAGCAAGTGCAATATTAAGAATTAGTTAGAAAGAAGTTTTATGACATTTGTTATTAATGACAGAGTCAAAGAAACTACTACTACAGCAGGAACAGGCGCTATCACTTTAGATGGCGCTGTTACTGGTTTTCAAAGTTTTGACAGTGGTATAGGATCGGGTAACTCAACTTATTATAGCATTGCTTCACAGAATCAATGGGAAGTTGGTATTGGTTCATTATCAAATGCAACTACTCTTACTAGAGATTCAATTATTTCTAGTTCTAATGGAAGTACTTTAGTAACATTTTCAGCAGGGGAAAAAGACGTTTTTTGTACATTACCAGCAACAAGGACACCTTCTCCAGTTATGACTCCTCAACAGTTTGTTAATACACATAATTCAACGATTAGTGATGATCAGACTCTAGATTCAGGGGTATTGGCAGGACCTGTAAATATTACAGGAACTTTAACGGCAACAGGTAATTTAGTTATAGTATAGGGGCAGTATTGAAACAGGTGCTTATTAAATATATAATTATAAAATAAACAAATTTACAGTAATATAATGACTGGTATTTTAAGAGTAGATACATTACAGAATTCAAATACATCAAATATTATTTCACAAACAAACGCTACAACAATAACTATTGGTACCACTGGTCAAACAATTGACATCGCTGCAGGAGCATCATTTAGCGTTGAAGATATAACTATAAATTTAAACTCATCTCAAGTTACTAACACATTACAAACAGGAAATGGCGGAACAGGTTTAAATAGTTTAGGAACTTCTGGACAAGTACTAGCTGTAAATTCTGGTGGAAGTGCTTTAGAATATATTGCTATACCTACTCAAACAGTAAATTTAACTACAAACGTTACTGGAACATTACAAACAGGAAATGGTGGAACAGGTTTAAGTTCTTTAGGAACTTCTGGACAAGTATTAGCTGTAAACTCTGGAGCAACAGCTTTAGAATATATTGCTATACCTACTCAAACAGTAAATTTAACTACAAACGTTACTGGAACATTACAAACAGGAAACGGCGGAACAGGATTAAGTTCTTTAGGAACTTCTGGACAAGTTTTAACAGTAAACTCAGGTGGAACAGCTTTAGAATATACAACACCTTCTTCTGGTGATCCTATTACAGCATTACAACCTTATTCTGATAATGATTTATTTTACGCAAACTCATCAACTACAGTAACAAAACTATCAGTTGGAAGTGTTGGACAAACTTTATCAGTAGATGGAAGTTTAATAGGAGCTTGGACCGCAGGTGGAAATTTAAATACGGCAAGAAATCAATTAGCTGGAACTGGAACACAATTAGCATCTTTAGCATTTGGTGGAAATGCATCACCATCAGCAACAGAAGAATATGATGGATCTTCTTGGTCAGTAGGTGGAAATTTAGGCACAGCTAGATATAGATTAGGTGGTGCTGGAACTCAATCAGCAGCTTTAGCTTTTGGTGGAATAATACCTGGAGTTGCTGTCACTAATGCAACAGAAGAATATGATGGTTCAACTTGGACTGCAGGTGGAAATTTAAATACGGCAAGAGACTATCTAGCGGGAGCTGGAACACAATCAGCAGGTTTAGCTATTGGTGGAAGAGCATCACCATCAGCAACAGAAGAATATGATGGTTCAACTTGGACTGCAGGTGGAAATTTAGGTACAGCTAGATATTTATTAGCAGGATCTGGAATACAATCAGCAGCTTTAGCTTTTGGTGGAACTAGTTTCACATCAGCAACAGAAGAATATGATGGTTCAACTTGGACTGCAGGTGGAAATTTAAATACAGCTAGACAAAGTTTAGCTGGAGCTGGAATTCAAAATTCAAGTTTAGCTTTTGGTGGAACTGCAGGGGGTGGAATACCATTAGACGCAACAGAAGAATATGATGGAACATCTTGGACTAACGTTACTCCTTTAAATCCTGCTAGACAATTATTGGCAGGAGCTGGAACACAATCAGCAGCTTTAGCTTTTGGTGGAACTGCTAGTGGATTAACAACCGCAACAGAAGAATATAATGGACCTTATACTTCTATAAATTGGGTTACTCCTTCAACACCAACAATAAATTTATCTACAAACGTTACAGGAGTATTACAAACAGGAAACGGCGGAACAGGATTAAGTTCTTTAGGAACTTCTGGACAAGTATTAACAGTAAACTCAAGCGGAACAGCTTTAGAATATGCTGCTGTCCCTATACCAACAATAGATTTATCTACAAACGTTACTGGAACATTACAAACAGCAAACGGTGGAACAGGTTTAAGTTCTTTAGGAACTTCTGGACAAGTTTTAACAGTAAACTCAGCTGGAACAGATTTAGAATATACTACTCCAGCAAGCGGTTTACCAAATACAATTAATGTTAACGATCTTTTAGTAGGAAATACAAGTAATGGTGTTTCTACATTATCAGTTGGAACATCAGGACAAGTTTTATCAATTAATACAACAGTAACATCTGCAGCATGGTCCGTAGGTGGAAATTTAGGTACAGCACGCTATGGTATGGCTGGAGCTGGAACTCAATCAGCAGCTTTAGGTGTTGCTGGATATACTGGTAGTGTATATACAAATGAAACAGAAGAATATGATGGTTCAACTTGGACTGCAGGTGGAAACTTAGGCACATCCCCTAAATATTTAGCTGGTTGCGGAACACAAACTGCGGGTTTAGCTTTTGGTGGGTATGATGGAGCAACAATATTAAATACAACACAATCTTATGATGGTTCAACTTGGACTGCAGGTGGAAATTTAGGTACTGCGGGATATGGTATGGCTGGAGCTGGAACTCAATCTGCAGCTTTAAAATTTGGTGGAGGACCAGGAGGAGGAGGATCAGATAGAACAGAAGCATATGATGGTTCAACTTGGACTACAGGTGGAACTTTAAATGTACCAAGAAATTATTTAGCTGGTTGTGGAACACAAACAGCAGGTTTAGCTTTTGGTGGGTCAGGTTCTGCAACTACAACAGAAGCATATGATGGTTCAACTTGGACTGTAGTTGGATTTTTAAATACAGGTAGAGCTAATTTAGCAGGAGCTGGAATTCAATCAGCAGCTTTAGCTTTTGGTGGTTTTGTTGGTAGTTATTCAAATGTAACAGAAGCGTTTGATGGATCAACTTGGACTGCAAGTGCAAATTTAAATACAGCAAGATATAATTTAAGTGGAGCTGGAATACAATCAGCAGCTTTAGCTTTTGGTGGAGCCAATGGGCCTTCATTAGCATCAACAGAAGAATATATTGGTGGAGGTGCTTCAACATCTTTAGCTTGGGATACTCCAACAACACCAACAATAAATTTAACAACAAACGTTACTGGAGTATTAGAAACAGCAAACGGCGGAACAGGATTAAGTTCTTTAGGAACTTCTGGACAAGTTTTAACAGTAAACTCTGGTGGAACAGCTTTAGAATATTCTACACTAACAACAAATTTAACTACAAACGTTACTGGAGTATTAGAAACAGCAAACGGCGGAACAGGTTTAAGTTCTTTAGGAAGTTCTGGACAAGTATTAACAGTAAACTCAGGTGGAACAGCTTTAGAATATACAACACCTACAGTAGACCCTATTACTCCATTAGCACCTTATTCAACTGGTGATTTATTCTATGCTACTAATTCTACAACTTTAACTAAATTAGCAATTGGAACATCAGGACAAGTTTTAACAGTAAGTTCAGTAGCAGGGCCCGGAACATGGTCTGCAGGTGGAAATTTAAATACAGGTAGACAGGGTTTAGGTGGTTGTGGAACACAATCAGCAGGTTTAGGGTTTGGTGGATATACTGGTAGTTATTCAGATGCAACAGAAGAATATGATGGTTCAACTTGGACTGCAGGTGGAAATTTAGGTACAGCTAGATATGTTTTAGCAGGAGCTGGAACTCAATCAGCAGCTTTAGCTTTTGGTGGAACTACTGGTAGTTATTCAGATGCAACAGAAGAATATGATGGTTCAACTTGGACTGCAGGTGGAAATTTAGGCACAGCTAGACAAGCATTAGCAGGTTGTGGAACTCAATCAGCAGGTTTAGCTTTTGGTGGACAAACTGTAGGAGGAAGTCCTTCAAATTTAACAGAAGAATATGATGGATCAACTTGGTCTGCAGGTGGAAATTTAATTAATGCAAGACCAAATTTAGCAGGAATTGGAACTCAATCAGCAGCTTTAGCTATTGGTGGCTCATTCTACCCAGCTTTAACAGAAGCATATGATGGTTCAACTTGGACTGCAGGTGGAAATTTAAATACAGCTAGATATCTATTAGCAGGTTGTGGAACTCAAAATGCAGGTTTAGCTTTTGGTGGACAAACTGGAGGAGGTCCTTCAAATTCAACAGAAGCATATGATGGTTCAACTTGGACTAATGACGGAAATTTAACTAATGCAAAAGATCGATTAGCAGGAGCTGGAATACAATCAGCAGCTTTAGCTTTTGGTGGAAATGATGGATCAGGTTATGCAAACCCAGCAGAAGAATATATCCAAGGTACAGTACTAATTCCATCCTGGATTTAGTTGATATATTTATAAAATAGCTTATATATAAGCTATGTCTAAAAAAATCTTTTTCCTTGTAGGAATGCCACGTTCAGGCAATACTATATTTGCATCTTTAATGAATCAAAATCCAAACATTGCAGTTACTGCAAACAGTATGACATTAGAAATAATGAAAGTTATTTTTTTAATTAAAGAAGATTTAGGATTTAAAAATTATCCAGATCACAAATCATTAGATAATGTTTTAGATAATGTTTATAGTTCTTATTATAAAAATTGGAAACAAAAGTATATTATTGATAGAGGTCCAGTTTCAACTTATGGAAACATGATGTTAATGAAAAAGCATTTAGGACAACCTTTAAAATGTGTTGTTTTATTAAGAAACTTTTTAGATGTTATAGCTTCTTTTGTAAAACTATATGTAAAAGAAAATTATTTACCTCATTTAACTATGGAACAAAAAATATCTTTATTAGTAGACGCTAAAGGAGGTTTAGCTAAAGAAGCAATGGCTGTTCAAGAGCTATTAAAAGAAGAAAATAAACATATGGCTTGTTTTGTAAAATATGATGATCTTATAAATGACCCAAAAACCGAAATAACTAAGGTTTATGATTTTTTAAAAATACCCTATTTTAGTAAACACGACTTTAATAACCTTTCACAATTTGAATTAAACGGCATTAAATATAACGATTCTATGTATGTTAATAACTTACATACCCTAAGAACAGACGGTATAAAAAAAGAAGATAATCCATATTATCACTTGATTCCACAGCGCTTTATTGATAAGTATAAACACATAGTATTTTAATATGTCAGATCAAATAGAAAAAAGAAGTATAAAACCTTTATTACAAGAGTCTGGAGAATATCTAAATCAAATATTAGATATAGAAGATTTTAAAAAATTTAAAGATTTAACAACAGAATTAAAAGACACTTGGTCTAAAAAACAAATATTTAGAACAGAAACTGAGATGAGAGTATCTGTTTTAAATGATGGAAAGTTTCCAACTAAAGCTGCCAAGTACTGGCAGTGTGTAAGAGAACAGAATGTATTTTTTGAAAACTTAATGACACTATCTTTTGATTATCGTAAAAATGATGTTGAGATTAAAAAGATAGAAAGAAAATTATTAACAGAAACTGATGATCTAGAAAAAGAATTATTAGAAATAGAATTAGAACAAAAAGTATATGGCAAAGCTAATATGGAATTAGTTGCTAAAGATCGTATTAGAGAAATAGAACAATGGTCTACTTTAAAGAAAGAATTAGATGATCAAACTTTTGATACAAAAAATGTTAATACACATCAAACAGAATCATTAAAATTAGCATTAGAAAATAGAGCAAAAACATTAGGTACATCTTCTTCACAAGCTGAAGTTATAAATGTACTTGGCCCATTACAAACTATTAATAGACTTTCAAAAGAAGGTGTTTTATTACCTCCTGCGGAAGCTATGAAAAAGTTAAAATGAAAATCTTAGTATTTGGATTACCAGGATCTGGTAAAACAACTTTCGCAAAGAAATTAATTGAAGGTAAAAAAATACCTCATTTTAATGCTGATGATATTAGAAAACTATTTGAAGACTGGGACTTCACAGAAGATGGTCGTAAAAGACAGGCTAATCGTATGATGACAATGTGTGATCTTGCAGTTAATCATGTAGTTGTAGATTTTGTTTGTCCATTTGAATCTTATAGATCTTTCTATGATATGAAAATTTGGATGAATACAATTGATAAAGGAAGATTTGAGGATACTAATAAAGTATTTGAAAAACCTAAAAAAGTAGATTTTGAAATAAAAGATTTTAATTACGATAATATTATAAAGGAGATACATGATAGATTACTCTAAACCAACTGCACAGATGTTAGGTAGATGGCAACCATTTCATGATGGTCACTTAGCTTTATTTAAAGAGATTCTAAAAAAGACAGGACAAGTTTGTATAATGGTAAGAACCATGCCTCAAACAGACAATAATCCATTTGTATTTGAAGATATAAAAAAAAGAATTGAAGAAAAGCTTAAAGACTACGTTGGTCAATTTGACGTTGTAAAAGTTCCAAACATTACAAATATTTGTTACGGTAGAGATGTTGGATATAAAATAGAAGAGATTGTTCTTCCAAAAGAAATACAAGAAATATCTGCTACTAAAATTAGACAACAAATGAAGGAAAATAAATGAATTTAGATTTACTTTTTGCAACACCTGTTTACGTAGTAGATATTGGTAATGAAAAATTAAATGAACATTTAGAAAAAAATGTAATAAGATGGTCTGAAAAAGACAAAGGTATAACAAAGACTAATTCTAAAGGTTGGCATTCCCCTACAGATATGCATCAAAAAGAAGAGTACAAAGAATTAGTTAATATATTATTTCAAGCACAACTTAATATTTATAATAGTGAAGGTTTAGATTCAGAACCTTTTTTAGGTAATATGTGGGCAAATATTAATCCACCAGGAGGAGCTAATAAACCTCATATACATCCTAATTCATTATGGTCTGGTGTATATTATATTAAAGCTCCTGAAAAATGTGGTAACTTATTTTTAGAAGATCCAAAGTCTGTTTCATTAATGGTAATGCCAAGAAGAAAACAAAACGTTCAATTACCGCTTCATACACATAGAATTTTAAACTATAAACCACTTGCAGGAAGACTTATAATGTTCCCCTCTTGGTTAAATCATTGGGTAGATCCTAATGAAAGTAATGATATAAGGATATCAGTTTCCTTTAATTTCTTACAAAAAAGCTTCGTTAATTAAATAAGTCAATCTTTTTGTACCTTTGAGAATATGGTATAATCCGATTTGAACTGACTTTCATCTTTTAGGATTAGTATATGTTTTTTGGAGCAACAGCATTTGCAGAAGCACCTTTCTCAGCTGAAGGTCTAATTAATGCACAAGTACAAGTTACAGGCGTAGAGGCTACTACTGCAGTTTCTAGTGTATCTATTGCAGCAGGAGGTAACATTTTTGTTGCTGCAGGAGCTGAAGTAGAACTTATTTCTACTGTAAATACAATTTCTGTAACAGCTGATGCTAACACATTATTAAATACAAATTTAATTCAATCTACAGTTAACACTGTATCTATAGATCTTAATACAGAGGTATTTTTAAGTACCAACTTATTAGTAACAGCTTTAGGAAATGAAAGCATTGATGTAAATACTCTTGTATTTGTAAGTACTAACTTATTAGTAACAGCTTTAGGCAATGAACAAGTTCAAGCTGATGCTAATGTAAATTTATCAACTAACTTATTGCAAACTGCAATAGGACAAGCTCAATCTACTGTTGGAATAGACGTAGATGTTATTGGAAATATTTTAAATACAACTACAGGAACAGTAAATTTTGTAATTAATAGTAATGTTTTAGTTACTGGAGTAAATATGACAGCATCTACAAGAAGACCTTATATTTATGCTTGGCAGGTGGTTAATACTAATACAACTGGTACTTGGACAGTGGTTGATATAGCAGCCTAAAACTTATATAATAGCTTAATTATGCCATCATCATATTCAGCAGACCTTAAACTAGAGTTAATGGTAACTGGCGAAAACGCCAATACCTGGGGAGATAAAACTAATTCTAACTGGAATTTAATACAACAAGCAGTTGCAGGTTATCAAAATATTATACTAACATCTACGAACACTACATTAGTAATGACTAATGCAACCATTTCTAATGCTAGAAATGCAGTTTTAAAATTATCAGGAAATATTACTGCAAATAGCACAGTATATGTTGCAACAGGAATTGAAAAAACTTATCTTTTAGAAAATAATACATCAGGAAATTTTACTGTTGCTTTAGCCCAAACAGGCGGAGCTTCTGTTGTTTTTGACGGAACAGATAAATCATCAAAAATAGTTTATTTAAATGGTACAGACGCTGTAGAGTTAGGAATAGCTAATTTACAAGGAACTCAAACTTTAGTAAATAAAACATTAACTACACCTACAATAAACAGTGGTACAGCAAATACAATAGTATTAACTTCACCTCGTATTAACACTATTACTGATACTAATGCTAATGCAGAAATTATATTTACTGCAACAGGATCTGCAGTTAATCAATTAACAATTGCAAATGCTGCATCTGGAAGTAATCCAAATATAGCTGCATCTGGAACTGATACAAATTTAGGTATTAATTTAACACCTAAAGGTTTAGGCCAAGTTACATTTAATGGTACAGGTAAAATACAACAGGTTTTAGAAAAAGTAACAGTAACTAACGCTGTAGCTACAGGAACAATAAATTATGATCTTTTAGATCAAGCAGTTTTATATTATACAGGAAATGCTTCTGGACAGTTTACAGTTAATTTTAGAGGAAATAATTCTAATACATTAAATGCAGTATTAGCAGTGGGTGAATCTACAACAGCTGCGTTTTTAAATACAAATTCAACTACAGCTTACTATACAACTTTTGTAACAATTGATGGAACTTCAACTAATGTTGTAACAAAATGGCAAGGAGGTTCAGTACCTTCTTCTGGTAACGCACTATCAATTGATTCTTATGCTTTTACAATTATTAAAACAGCAGCATCAACTTACACAGTATTAGCAGCTCAATCACAATTTAAGTAATTCATCATGCCTGTAATTACTACTTTTGGAGGAATGTCCGCAAGAGGTT
>Ga0114966_10003592_pt1 | contig 13532 bp, 11 predicted proteins | sample M_130207_XF_Meta_FD_87029 | JGI IMG/M metagenome (GOLD analysis project Ga0114966, IMG submission 87029) | Freshwater microbial communities from Lake Montjoie, Canada to study carbon cycling - M_130207_XF_MetaG | ecosystem: Environmental > Aquatic > Freshwater > Lake | place: Lake Montjoie... | reverse complement strand
CGTGCCGTGTACCACTCGGGAACCGTCGGGGCGTGCATCACGGCCCGGAACTCCGGCATCACCGGGATCGCTGTGAGCCAGGACGCTGCGTTCGGCAGCGTCGTCGGTCAGGCGTGGGACGAAATGCTGCTCGGCATGAAGTGGGACACAGCGGCACACGTTGCCGCACAGGCCGTTGGTGCGATCGTGGCGAACCCGCCGGCAACACCGCAGGTGCTGAACATCAACGTGCCCAACGCCGAGGTGTCCGAACTGAAGGGCTGGCGCCGGACGGAGATGGCGAACCAGTCCGGCCGCTCGTCGTCACAGGTTTCGCTCGTGCCCAAGATCGGTCACGACAATGCCTTCAACGTGTGCATGGACTGGGGCCAACCCATCGAACTGCCCGAGCACACCGACATCGGCACCGTGCAGCGGGGATTCGTGTCAGTCACATGGCTCAGCGCCATCCTGCCCGTCCACCCCGGCGAGGATGATCACGCCGAGCAGGCAATCGACCGGCTATTCCGTAGCTGACCGAACGGCCGGAGTCCCCACCCGGATGTCGGCCACCACGGCGAAATGGTCGCTCGGGTGGATGCCGTCCACCGGCCGGTCTCCCGCCACCCACACACGAACCGGATTGCCGATCGGCTTGGGGCGGGGCCACGACACCAACAGGTAGTCGAGCCTCCTGTTCGGCCAGGCGGTGTCGCTGAGGTACGGATTGCGAGGGTCCCATGTCACACCCTGCGCCCCGAGTCGGCCACCGTCGCCGACGATCTCCCACACATCGGAGAACACGACTCCTCTTACTCCGGGTCGTCGGCCCGTCAGCAGGCCCATCTCGTCGCTGTCGGGCACCGCGTTGAGGTCCCCACCAACGATCACCGGGAGGCGCCGCTCTGCCTCCCGCCGTTCCCCCTGGTAACGGGCAACGAGGTGCATGAGTTCCTCCGCATTGAGCAGTCGCTGCTCCGATGCGTCGAACGGGTACTCGAAGTGTGTGGAGGCAACCGGCCACGGACCCCACGGTGAGTCGAGCACGGCGAACGTTACGTGGCGGTGCGGTACCCCCGCATTGAGACGATGCAACCAGTGCCGCTCCACCGAGAGCACCGGCCAGCGGCTGAGCACCGCATTGCCGAACCATGATGCACCGCCGTTGCGCGGGTGGATGCGCCAGTCATCCTGGGGCCACGCGGCGTGGTACCCACCGAGCGCGTCGGCGAGTTCCTCGGGCTGCGCAACCCCGCCGCGATCGGCCCAGGACTCCTGCAGGAACACCACGTCGGGGTTCTGCTCGCGCAGAACCGTCGCGATGCCGGGTTGGCGTTCACGCCAGTTCTGGAAACGTCCCCAGAGGTTCCAAGTCATCACCCGCATGGTCGTCATGACGGTCCGGACGTGGGGTTGAGAGGGAGATACACCAGCAGCATTGTTTCCACGTACGGCGCCAGAAAGCTCGCCGCAGCAGGCGAGATGTGGTTGTCGTCCCGGTACACGAGGATGTTGCCGATCACCGCCGGGCACTTCGAAGCACCGCAAAGCCAGTCATCAGGGCGAACCCGGTCCACTCCTTGTCGCCGAACTGCCTCGGCGTCCATCGCGGCGCGACGGCTGTTGATCGCAGTTGCGCGGTCCACGAGACACTTGGTGAGCGACTTCGGGTGCGCGGACACGCAGGTCGGCACCTGCACGAGATGCCGGGGAACGTCTCCCATGAGTACCACGCGACCCGAGACCTCCCTGATCGACCTGAGTGAGCGCTCGAGGCCGAGTCGATAGCCAGACCAGCTCGGGCCGGCATACCAGAACTGAGTGAGCACGGTGACGGCCGGCTTGATCTCCCGGATCTTTGCGATGGCCTTGCGCCTCCAGGCCGCGCATTCTCGGGTGTACTGGGCATCGGACTGTGGGGTGTCGGCCACGGGACAGTGCCGCTTGCCGATCAGCACGAGTCGCCAGTGGTGCTTCAGCGCAGTGGCCTCGAAGGCCGGAAACCACTGCGCTGCATGGCTGTCCCCCATCAACACCACGGTCACTGCCGACGTCGTGTCCCCGTACTCGCACGACTTCAGCGTGGAATGACCGATGCCGAGCATGCATCCGTCCGAGTAAACGATCGGCCTTTCGTCAAAGACCCGGTCGAGCGACGGCTCCAGATTGGCGGGAACCAGTTCGTTCGTAATCGCCTCCTCAACGAGTGCCCTGTTCGCTGCCGCAAGCGCAAGCAGGCTCGGCTGGTTGTCTACCGACGGTGGGGCTATGGTAATGGTGACCGTCGTCGAGGTTGAAGAAGTAGTGGAGTCACTCGTGGACGTGGACCCCAAGGGGGACAGCGTCGATGGAAGCACAAGAGCCGTGGTGACGGGTGCCGTTGAGCCAACGGTCGCTGGCAGAGTTACCTCGTGGGTCTCGGGTGGCGCGAGCGTCGCGAGTGTCGGAGCAACCACCTCAGCGTTGGCAGTACTCGGGTCCGACCCGGCCCCAACCCCGATCGACGCTGCCACAGCGGTTGCCACGAGTGCTATTCCGAGTACCAGGCTGTAAGCCGGGCGCGCCGCGAGCCGAGCGCTCGAGCGCACGGGGTGCTCGACCAGGACGAACGTGAGCGCAGCGAGGAGCACCGCCCCGACGAGCAGCGCTGCTCTCGTTGCGGCCGGGAGCGGCCCCCATTTCGCGTCGGCGAGGACGAGCAGAGGGAAGTGCCACAGATAGATCGCGTAGGAACGCTTGCCCAACCACTGGAGCGGTCGAAGGCCGAGCAGTACCACGGGGCCATCGGGTGCCGCTGCGCCACCGAGGATCACCGCCGACGTTGCGAGGACCGGAAGCAACGCCCGGTAGCCGGGGAACGATCCCTGGGGGTCACCGAACGTGAACCAGCCGAGCGCCAGAACTGCGAGTCCGGCCCAGCCAAGCACTGCCCGCAAGAAGGGGGCCCGGCGAGTGAGTGCGATCGGGGCAACCGCTAGCAATGCTCCCGCGAGGAACTCCCACGCACGGGCCGGGAGCCAGTAAAAGGTGAACGAATCCCGACGCGGCGTCTGGCTGATGCAGAGCCAGAGTGACGCACCACCGATTACCAGCGAAAGCAGCACGACGGTTCGGGTGAAGCGGCGGCCTGTCCGGGCGACGGCCAGCAGCAACAACGGCCAGAAGAGGTAGAACTGCTCCTCGACGGCGAGCGACCAGAAATGCAGCAGTGGCTCGGGCAGCGCAACCTGGGAATAGCCACCACGGCTCCAGAACAGGATGTTTGCCGCAAACCCCGCTGATGCGAGACCCGACCGGACGATGAAACCCCGGGTGAGCGGGTCCACAAGGAACCGCGAGGCGACCACAGTTGCCACGAGGGTGAGCGAGGAAGCAGGGAGCAGGCGTCGGGCGCGCCGGGCCCAGAACGTGCGCAGCGAGATCGTCCCGGTCCGGCTCACCTCTCCGGCAAGGAGGCGCGTGATCAGGAAACCGGACAGCACAAAGAACACGTCGACGCCGATGTACCCGCCCCGGAAGCCGAGCAGATCGGCGTGATAGAGCAAAACCGACACCACCGCAACTGCGCGCAGTCCCTCGATATCGGGCCGGAATCCCTCCATCGTTCGACCCCCTACGCTCCCAAGTACGGCTTGAGCATAACGGCGACGTACGGGGTGAGGAAGCGTGCAGCTGCAACCGTCAGGTGGGTCTGGTCCCGATAGAGCAACACGTTGCCGATGATCACCGCGCAACGCCTAGGGTCACACAACCAGTCGTCCGGGATGATGTGGTCGACCCCCTGATTCCGCGTGGCGGCCCTGTCCGCCAGCAGGCGCGTCGGGTTGATCGCGGAGCGACGCGTCACCGTGCACTGGTTCACCGAGCGCGGGTGCAACGCTACGCAGGAGGGCACATCCGACTTGCGGATCGGCGTGTCGGCGAGGTACACGACATGCTTCGCGTGTTGCTTGACCGATGCAAAAGTGCGTTCCCAGCCCTCTCGATACTCGTTGAACGGGACGCCCCGGTACCAGAGCGAGGACATCACCACGACACTCGGCTTGAGTATCGCGAGACGCTCGTACACCTTCGCGCGCCAGCGCGAGCACTGACCCGTGTAGCCGGTCTCGGGTTGGGGCACATCGCCGGCCGGGCAGTGCTTCTTGGCCATCAGGACGAGACGCCACCCCTGTTCCTTCGCGAGCGACTCGAAGGCCGGGAACCACTGCGCCGCGTGCGAGTCGCCGAACAGCACCACGACCGTCGACGACGACGTGTCCCCGTACGCGCACTCCTTCGCCTCGGTCTTGCCGTTGTCGAGCAGGCAGCCGTCCGAGTACACGATCGAGGTATCGCCGTACACCTTCGACAGCGACGGCTCGAGGTTGGAGGGCACCACCCGTGTGCGCACTGCGTCAACGAGTTGCTGCGCGTTCGCCGCGGCGAGTCGCTCGAGCGCCCCGGGATTGCGGCCCGTCGCCGTGGACGTCGCCGTGGGCGCCGCCGTGCTGCCGCTCATCGGGGAGGTCGTTGATCCCCCCGGCGCGCCCGTTCCGGGTGATGTCGTCCCGGTGCTGCCGACGGGACCGGGGTCAACCGTCTCGACAGCAAGCGTGGGCGGCGCCGACTCCCCACCTGTTGCGATCCCGGTGCCGGCCGCGAGGAGCACCGTCGAACCCACCAGACCAACGGCCACCAGGCCGGCACCCACGAGGAGGCTGCGCCGTGCCCGGACCGCCAACCACGGCGAGCGACGAACCGGGTCCTCCAGCAGGCTGAAGGACACTGCAGCGATCCCGACGGACACAGCGAGCAGGGCGACACGGATAGCCCAGTGGAGTGGTCCCCACTTGGCCTGTGCGAGCACGAGCAGTGGGAAGTGCCAGAGATAGATCGCGTACGACCGTTTGCCGAGCCACTGGAGCGGCGCCAGTTGCAGCAGGCGTCTCGGGCCGTCATCGGTGTGGGTACCCCCAAGGATCACCGCAACCGTGGCCAGTACGGGAAGCAGTGCGAGCGAGCCAGGGAATCCGTCCTGCGGGTCGTGAAAGCCAACCGCACAGAGCACGATCACCATGAGCCCGATCCATGCGAGTACCCCCCGGAGGAAAGGCGCGCCGCGCACAACCGACGGAGCCGCAACGGCGAGCAGCGCGCCGGCGAGCAGTTCCCATGCGCGGGTCGGCAGCCAGTAGAAAGCGAACGGCTGACGAGTGGGGGTGAGGGCAATGCAGGCGATGAGCGACGCCACCGCCATCGGTACGGCGACGAGAACGACGAGGCGGCGGAAGTTGCCGCGCAGCCTCGCGAGCCCAACGAGCGCGAGCGGCCAGACGAGGTAGAACTGCTCCTCCACCGCAAGCGACCAGAAGTGCAGAAGCGGTTCGGGCAGCGTGAGTTGCGAATAGCCGCCGCGTGTCCAAAAGAGCAGGTTGGCGCCGAACACCGAGGCAGCCACCGCCGACCGCCCGGTGAAACCCCGCGTGAGCGGGTCAAGAAGGGCCACCGATGCCACGAGGGTCACCACGATCACGAGCGTCGACGCCGGGAGGAGGCGGCGGGCACGTCGGGCCCAGAACGCCCCGAGGGCGATGCCTCCGGTGCGGTCCACCTCGGCGACGAGGAGCCTCGTGATGAGGAAACCGGACAGCACGAAGAACACGTCTACACCTACATACCCCCCGCCCACGTGAGCGAGACGAGCGTGGTACAGCAGTACCGAGATCACGGCGAGGGCCCGGAGTCCCTCGATATCCGGGCGGAACTCTCCCCCGTAGGAAGCCGGCGCGGTCCGGGAAGTCATCCGGACACCGAGGCTACACAGCGCCGTTCCGTCAGATCCGTCCCGCTGCGCGAGCGGCCTCCTCGGCAGCCTGCAACTGCGCCTCGATGATCGCGAGCCCGCCGTCCCAGAAGCCGGGGTCCGAGAGGTCGCAGTCCACGATTCGTCCGAGTTCCTCGGGGCTCATCGAACCGCCAGCGCGGAGCAGTTCGAGGTATTGCGGCACGAAGGCGTCGCCGACCTCCTCGTAGCGCCGGTACACGGACAGCGCGAGCAGCTGGCCGTATGCGTACGCGTACACGTACCCGGGCGTGTGGATGAAGTGCGGGATGTAGCTCCACCACGTGCGGTACCCCTCGGTGATCTCCACCGCGTCGCCGAGCATCGCGTACTGGGTGTCGTGCCAGACGCGGTTGAAGTCCTCGATGGCAAGTTCACCCTGTTCCCGGCGTGCTGTGTGCACGCCGGCCTCGAACTGATTCATCGCGATCTGGCGGAACACGGTGGCGATCGCGTCGTCCATCCCCGTGGCCGCCAGCGCGAACTTCTCGTTCGGGTCCGTGAGCAGGCCCATAAGGCGCCCGCGCGTGACCGTCTCGCCGAACACCGATGCGGTCTCGGCGAGCGTCAACGGGGTCGTCATCTGGAACACGCCCTGTTCGCGTGCGAGGTAGCCGTGCACGCCGTGGCCGAGTTCGTGGGCAAGGGTGACGACGTCACGCGTGCGGGATGTCCAGTTCAGCATGAGGTAGGGATGGTGCGAGGGAGCGGTGTACGCGCAGAATGCACCGCCGCGCTTGCCCGGACGGGTGGGTGCGTCGATCCATGGCTCGCGCATGAACCGCTGGACGACGGAGGCGATCTCGCCGGAGAACGATGCGTACGCATCCACGATCACTTCGGTGGCCGCAGACCACCCGATGGTGGTGTCGGTGGTAGCCACCGAGGCCATGCGGTCGTAGTCACGCAGTTGCTGGAGGCCGAACACCTTCGCCTTCAGCGCGTACCAGCGCTGTGGGATGTCGTAGCGGGCAACCACTGCATCCACGAGTGCCTGCACCGATGCATCCGACGCCTCGTTCGCGAGGTTCCGGCTCGTGATCCACGTGGGGTACGAGCGCAAGCGGTCGTTGACCGACTTGTCGTTGAGCAGGGTGTTGAACACGAATGCCCGGGTGCGCAGGCCGGGCTCGAGGCCCCTCGTGATCCCGCCGTGGGCCTGTTCGCGCATCGCGCGGTCTGGGTGGCCGAGCAGCGCGAGCCCATGCTCCAGCGGGGCCGTGCGGGAGGTTCCGTCGCTGTTGGGGACCTCCACCTCCACGGCGGACATCAACTCGTCGTAGAGCCGCGCCCACGCAGAGTCGCCCGTTACGGACTTCTCCTTCATCACGCGCTCCTCGCCCTCGCTCAGCAGGTAAGGGCGGTACCGACGGGCGGACTCGAGGTGATGGCGGATGAAGTCCATCGCCGGGCTGGGGTCCGACAGGATCGCCGCAACGTGTTCCTCGGTTGCCGCTGCCCATTCGAGCTCGATGAAGATCAGCGGTGTCGTGATCGCTGTGGACCGCTCCTCCACCCTGGCGAGCCGTGCACCGTTCACCGGGTCCGCTGTGTCCCCCGCAAACTTCAGGTGCGCATAGCTACCCGCCCGCTCGAGGAGGTCGATCATCGCGGCGTAGCGCCGGTGGAAGGCCGCAATCTCGGCCGCCGACATCGACGCGATCTGCCCGCGACCCGTGGCCACGAGCTCGGCCGAGATCCGCTCCGCTGCCTCAAAGAGTTCGTCGATCCCGGGTTGGCCGTCGAGGAGTGGCTCGAGGTCCCAGGCAACCCCTGCGGCAGTGAGATCGTCGTGCTGCGGATCGAGAACGGTCATACCCGGCAGGTTATGGCCCGGTGGGAGGTGTGCCATGCTGATCAGGAAGGGGGTTCGACATGTCCGGACTGTTTGCAGGGAAGGTTGCCGTGATCACGGGCGCGGCTTCGGGGATCGGGGCGGCGACTGCCAGGCGACTCGCCGCCGAGGGTGCTCACGTGGTCGCTGCGGACATCAACTTCGCAGGCGCAGAGTCCGTCGCCGCCGAGATCGGGGGCAGTGCGCTTGAGCTTGACGTTACGAAGATGGCCGCGTGGGAAACGGCGCTCGGCGTCGTCGTGGCGATCCACGGTCGGTTCGACATTCTGTTCCTCAACGCGGGTGTGATGACGCCGCCAACCGGGGTCGCGGTCGGCGACGACCCCGTGCTCTGGATGACTCCGGCAGGGTACGAGCGGGTGACAGCCGTGAACATCGACGGTGTTGCCTACGGGTTGATGGCGGCCATCCCCCACCTCACCGCATCGGGCGGTGGCGAGATCGTGATGACGGCGTCGATTGCGGGCATGTTCCCGGTGCTCGAGGACCCCTTCTACTCGATGACCAAGCATGCCGTGAACGGACTGGCGCGAAGTGCTGGCCCTGCGCTCGAGTCCCGGAACATCCGGGTGAACGCCGTGTGCCCGGGCGTGATGAACACGAACATCCTCCCGCCGGACATGGCCAAGTCGTTCAAGCGCATCTCGGAACCCTCGTACATCGCGGACACAGTGGTCCGCATCATCACGAACGGGGCCACGGGTGAGGCCTGGATCGCGTATGCCGAGGGCAAGGAGCCGTGGCCGTACCAGTGGGCAGGCATCCGCCCGCCGCAGCGCTGATCAGCGCTCGAACACCGGGCGTACCTCGCCCATGAAACGCACCGTGCGCGAGTAGTCGAAATACGGCGCGTCGGCCTCGCGCAGCGCCGCGCGCAGGGCATCGGCCTCCGCTGCAGCGAGCGTGGGCGGGCTCAGCCAAGCCTCGGCAATGCCCTCCGGCGCCGGCGGTGCGCCGCGGTGGACTGCCAGTGGGTTGCGCTCGGCATCCACGGGGGCATGCACCTGGTAGTACTCCCCGATGCCGAAGGCGTCGGGGCGGGCCAGTGCCGTCGGGCCGTGATGACCGACCCAATAGTCCTGGAACGCTTCCCGGGTGACCGTCGGCTGCCGCATGACGACCCCGGTCAGGCGGAGGCCCTCACGGGGGCCTTCCTGGAGGTGGTGCTCGGCGCCGAGGAAGATCGGTGACCGGGCGAGGTCGATGAAGGTCCGCTCGTCCTCGAGCAGTTCGAGCCCGGCAGCAGCGACCTGTTCGCGTGTTCCTGTCGGCGCGGGGCCGTCCACCCACAACTCGGCGACACCGTCGATCTCGTCTGCACCCTCAGGGCCGAGGTGCTGCACCGTGTGCACCTGCTGGTACCGGCAGATGCCGAGGACCTCTGCGCGGTCGCGCACTAGCGGCGCGTGGTGGTCCCACCAGTAGCGCTGGAACTGCTCGCGGGAGAGGTGCGGCTGCTTGCGGAGGAGGAAGACGAGTCGCTGGCGCGACACCGCTGTCACATCCCGTCGCAGAGCGTGGCGAAGCCTTCTGTTCCGTCGAGGCGCAGTTGCACCACGGCCTGGTAAGCGGGCGAGTCGTACCACGCCATGGCGGCGGCACGGTCGGGGAAGCGGAGCACCACGATGCGGCTGCCGGGGGCGGTGCCCTCGACGGTCTTCGCGTTGTCGTCGAAGGCAAGCACCTCGATCTGGTGGCCTGCCATGGAGCCCGGCGCGACCGCGAGGTATTCGTTCAGCTTGTCCCGGTCGGTGATCTTGCTGATGGCAATGAAGAGTGCGCTCATACGGGGCAAACTAGGCGATGGGCGGGCGTCGTGCTCAAGCGGCGCCCCGAAGAGGGGGCCCGAGATGCCAAGGACAGGATCGCAGTCCGTACCGGAAGCCGGTGGCAGTCTGCGCCCCGGGGAGGCACGCAGCCCCGGGCCGAGCATGCAGGAACTGCTCGATGCCGATACCCGCGCCGTGCCCGTGGCGCTCCGCGACCACGGCTACTCCTACCGGGGCTCCTCTGACGTGCCGCGGTCCCGGTACACCTCACCGGAGTTCGCAGCGCTCGAGGCCGAGTACATGTGGCGCGCCACGTGGCAGGTGGCCTGCCGCGAGGACGAGATCGCGAAGACCGGCGATCATGTGGTGTACGACGTCGCCGACGAGTCGTTGATCGTCACCCGGCAGGCAGACGGCTCGATCCGCGCGTTCCACAATTCCTGTCTGCACCGCGGTACCCGCCTCCGCAACGACGACGGGCGCGTGGGTTCGTTCCGCTGCCCGTTCCACGGCTGGACGTGGGGTGTGGACGGACGACTCGAGGACCTCCCGTGCGAGTGGGACTTCCCCCATGTTGCAGGCTCACCGGAGACGTCTCTTCCGGAGGCCCGCGTCGCCCGGTGGTGCGGTTGGGTGTTCGTGAACATGAACCCCGACTGCGAGCCCTTCGAGACGTACGCAGCGAAACTCATCGACCACTTCGACACGTCGTTCGACTTCGCGAACCGCTACGCCACCTTCCACGCGGTGAAGGAGGTCCCCTGCAACTGGAAGGTCTGCATGGAGGCCTTCAGCGAGGGGTACCACTCGATCGCGACGCACCCGCAGATCCTCGAGTTCGCGGGCGACGCAAACAGCGAGTACTCCGTCTGGGACGACTCCCCGTACGTCAGCAGGTTCATCAACGGGTTCGGGGTGCAGAGCCCACACCTCTCGGACACACTGAGCCCCCAACAGGTCGTGGATGCGTACCTCGAGTTCGCTGCACGCATACCGCGCGGCGAGGGAGTGCGGGTGGGTGACGAGGCAAACCCGCGGGCCGTCGTTGCCGCAATCCTGCGCGCGGGGATGGCCCCGCGCCTCGGGGTGGACCTGGACGGCGTCTCGGACAGCGAGGTACTGGACGCGATCCTCTACCACCTGTTCCCTGCCTTCGCCCCGTGGGCAGGCCTCGGTCAGCCGCTCGTCTATCGCTGGCGCCCCGGCCGCACCCCGGACACTTGTTTCATGGACGTCTGGCGCCTGGCCCCGATCCCCGACAGCGGCGAGGTGCCCGAACCAGCAACCTGCACGCGGCTGGACCTCGGACAGTCGTGGAAGGAGGCCCCGCGCATGGGGACCCTCGCCGATGTCTTCGAGCAGGACATGAAGAACCTGCCGATGGTGCAGGCCGGGCTGAAGAGCACTGGCAAACGGGGTGTCTCGTTCGGCAACTACCAGGAGGCACGCCTCCGACAGATCCACCAGACGATCGACCGGTTCATCCTCCAGGGTCTCGAGGGGGACGGCCGCAGCCGCGCAGAGGTGGAGCCCTACCTCGTACCCGAGGGCTGACGGAGCACCCCGCTCGCCTCGAGCGCGTCGATCTCTGCGGGGCTCATCCCGAGTTCGGAAAGCACCTCGCGGCCGTGCTCGCCGATGAGCGGGGCGGGACGGCGGACCGATGCCGGTGTTCGAGAGAACCGGACCGGTGACGGGATCTCTCGGTACGACCCGACCACGGGGTGTTCCACGATCGGCAGTTCGGCAACGAGGTCGTCGACTGTGCGCACCGCGCTCGACGGGATCGAGTGTTCGGTGCAGTACTCGAGCCAGAACGCCGTCGGTCGCGTCACGAGTACATCGGCAACATCGCTGTACAGCGACTCGGCGTTCGCGATCCGGGCGCTTCCCGTGCCCACACGCGGATCGTTCGCGAGATCGGTCCGCCCGCCAGCCGTCCAGATCGCCTCGTAGTGCGCCGTCGAGAAGGGCAGCACGTTGATCCACCCGTCCGATGTGTGCTGGGACCTCCGCTCACGGGTGAGGATCCGCTCGTAGCCGGCGGGCCCGAGCGCGGGCTCGGGGATCGCACCGGCGCCGTGCTCGACGAGCATGAAGGCGGACGTCACGTCTGCCATCGGCACCTCGATGTGCTGGCCCTCGCCCGTGCGCTCCCTGTGGAACAACGCCGCCATCACCGAATAGGCCATCGTGACGCCGCACAGCTTGTCCGCAATGAGCGTCGGGGCGAGCACGCGCTCCCCCGTCACGCGCTCCTCGAGCTCGCTGATCCCCGAGGCCGCCTGGATGACGTCGTCGAACGCCGGAGCGTTCTCCCGGCCCGAGCCGGTGGCCCAGCCGTGCGCCTGGCAGAACACGATGTCGGGTCTGACTGCGCGCACGTCGTCGTACGCCAGCCGGAGCCGGCCGAGCGGGCCGGGCCGCAGGTTGGTGATCACGACGTCGGACACGGCCGCGAGCCGGAGGAAGACCTCCCGACCGGCCGGGTCCTTCAGATCGAGCGAGACGTTGCGCTTGTTGCGCAGCAGGTTGAGCGCCACGCCGGAGAGCTGGCGGTGCGGGCCAGGCCCCATCACCCGGTTGGTGTCGCCACCCTCGGCCTCAATCGACACCACCTCGGCCCCGAGGTCCCCAAGGATCTGGGTGGCGAGCGGACCCATCACAACCGACGAGAGGTCGAGCACCCGGACGCCTGCGAGCGGACCGGACGGCCCCGCCCCGGTCGATTCCCCCTGTGCTGAGACCACGTGTAACCCCTTGCCGCTGAGCCGTCTATTCTGTCCCCATGGGGGCTTCCCGACGTTACGTGTTCCCGGAGCCCGGGGACACCCTCGCAACGCTGGCCGAGCGGGTCATGCCGGGTCAACCCGATGCGGCCAAGACACTGCTGTCGTGGAACCTGCACCTCGCGATGCGGCCGTTCCCCGTGGGCGCGCCCGGCGAGATCCTGTGCACCGACGTCGTGTACCTCGAGCCCCCCACGGCCCGCGCCGGAGCCTGACCACCGTGGGCCACCTGCAGCGGGACGAACCGATCATCGTCTCGTGCGTCGTCGGCCCGGGCCACGACGGCCGAGCCGAGGTGGTCGCCGAACTGCTCTACCCGAACGGCGGTCGCAGTTGGTTGAGCATCGGCGAGGAAGCACTCTCCCGCGCCGTGGATGCCGCCGGGGTCACCAGCCTCGATGGCCTCACCGGACAGCCGTGGACCGTGCTCGTTGCCGGCCTCAACATGCCTGGCCTCAACATGCCCGGCCTCGACATGCCCGGCCTCAACATGCCCGGCCAACCCATTTCGACCACCTGACCAACAACCGCTCGTACACCGACAACAGCAACCCGGGGGAAACGACATGTTCGATCTCATCATCCGCAACGGAATGGTCGTCGACGGTACGGGCCTGCCCGCCTACCGGGGTGACGTGGGCGTTGCCGGCGGACGACTCGTCTCGGTGGGTCGCTCGCTCGAGCACGCCACGGCCGGACGCATCATCGACGCGGCGGGAAAGGTCGTGTCGCCGGGCTTCATCGACCCGCACACCCACTACGACGCGCAGATGTGCTTTGACCCCTACCTGTTCCCCGCCATCGAGCACGGTGTGACGAGCGTGGTCACCGGTAACTGCTCGCTCAGCCTTGCCCCGATTCGCGCGCCGCAGCGCGAGGACTTCAGCGCGATGTTCCGCCTCATCGAGGAGATGCCCAAGGCAGCCTTCGACAGCGGGGTGGATTGGCGCTGGGGCGAGAGTTTCGGCGGGATGGTCGAGGCGGTCGGCAAGGACATCGCCGCCAATGTCGCACCGCTCGTTGGTCACTCGGTGCTTCGCATGTTCGTACTCGGTGACAACGCCCGCCGGGCGGCAACCACCGACGAACTTGCACGCATGTGCGACTTGCTCCGCGAATGCCTCGACGCCGGGGCCGTGGGGCTCTCTACGAGCTTTATCGACATCGACCCTTCCATGCACCCGGTGCCCAGCCGTTGGGCGCCCCACGCTGAGCTGCAGGCGTTGTGTGCGGTCCTCGGCGAGAAGGGCCGCATGCTCCAGGTTGTGCACGAGTTCTTCGACGCCGGCCTCACCGTGTCGCGCATCGAGATGATG
>Ga0114966_10003591_pt1 | contig 13533 bp, 18 predicted proteins | sample M_130207_XF_Meta_FD_87029 | JGI IMG/M metagenome (GOLD analysis project Ga0114966, IMG submission 87029) | Freshwater microbial communities from Lake Montjoie, Canada to study carbon cycling - M_130207_XF_MetaG | ecosystem: Environmental > Aquatic > Freshwater > Lake | place: Lake Montjoie... | reverse complement strand
ATTTTTAAGTTTTAAGTTTATATATATAATATAACAAATATAATTCAATTAATTACAAATATATGGTTTTTTATAAAGATAATAACATATCAATCAAATTCTGTTGTGGACTGCAATCAACTTTACCCTTCAATACATTGGTGTGTGTCCACATTCCATGCTTGTTGGTACACATAGCTACATCCATCACATCAAATGCATCTGCACCCTTTTCTTTGATTAGTTCAACCAACCCCTTGCGTGGATCAATGGCATCTCTGTTGGCTATGAATAGAATCAATGCCTTTAAACTAACAAGTTGTTTGTCTGAATACTTATGCCAGTGCTGAAATCCTCTGAATGCTTTATCAAGTTTTACTGTCTGGTCCTCTGGAACAGGTAGGTTGACATAGTTCTTGCCCTTTACTACTTGACCGAAACTACAAATCTCAATGCCTACTGAATTGCGGTGCATAAGACTGTTGCCTGTTCCAAGATGCCAACCATAGTTGCCTGATGGGAATGCCTGTGCAATTACCCCATCATAAATGTGTTCTTTCTTCTTAATGTTCTGACCACCCAAAACGAATTCAGTTGCTATCTGTCCCCTCGTATCTTTGTTCCATCCATCAATAGTTTGGAATGGATCATCCCATCCTGCTGTGTGGTGCAGGAATATCCATTCTTTCTTTCCACTACCGACAAGGTATTGCTCCTTGTCCATGAAGTGTTCTTTGATTTGAATTTTTTCTATCATTATATTTTTAAATTAAATTTTTTGCAACTACTTTACCATCAACAATTTCACAATTAAATTGTGCTAGAATATTAGCAGTTGATTGATTAATTGCACTGGCACATAATTGTCCTCGTGCTATCAATTCTTTTTCAAGTTTCTCTTTTACAATTTCTAATTCTGTTTTTTCTGTTGTGCTTTCCATTTCCATCATTTTATTTAGTTATTAGTTTAGTTATTCAAAAATATAAAATAATTTAATACACTTGTATCAACAGGATTTAATAATCCCGTATCAGTATTTGCTCGAATTGTTATTGTGTTTGCTGTGCATACTGCTTGATAACTTCTTGTATTAAGAACATTATTAGGAGTTACTAAAGTTACCATCCCTCTGTGTGATGTTGTCAATCCCGTAATTGTTGTTGCTAATGTTCCACCTACTAAAGTAATTTGTCCTGCCATTAAGTTGGCTGCTGAATGTACTAAACTTTTCAATAGTACCCTAAATTCAATCCCACTTGTTGTTGACCGATGTGCTTCATTTGTAGCTGCAAAACCACCTACTGCAAAAATTATAGGAACACTTGCCGCAGAAGTATTAATTAACATTGACGATATTGAGTTACTTGCTATTCTTGATTGATTAGCAACAATAAGTCCATTGGTTGCATATCCCGTTCCAAGTTGTTGAATTTGAAAAGTGTATGATAAACTATTTGCCACAAATTGAGAAAATCCCGCAGATGCGGTACTTGTATTGGTTACAGTTGTTGATACTGCTGCATTTACAACTAATGAATTTAAAAGAGTACCCGTTGTTGTATTATAAGTAAGTTGTGCAGATATTGAAGGAACACCTGTTGCACTCGTTACAAGAATACCATTATTTGCAGTTGCTAAAGCAGATATAACATTGGCGGCACTTGAATAAAGTATTGTACTTACTGCTGTTGTTGTAGGATATGTGGCTGTTGTATAAACCAAATCAGTACCATCACTTCTTAATATTTGACCAACAGTACCTAAAGCAAGTCGAACATTATTTGTTACTCCACGAACAATAGTATCTCCACGAGTTGTTGTTGGAGAAAGTGCATCAAATCCAAGCGTATTTGTTATTTGACCCGTTCCACCATTGGCAATGGCAATAGTTGTTCCATTCCATACTCCCGTACCAATAGTGCCTAATGTAGTAATGGATGTCTGTCCAACATAAGTTGCTGATATATTTATTACAGGAGTAGTTCCTCCCGTTGAATCTATTCTATTTAATGTACCACTAACACTTGTAACCGTACCACTACCCTTATTATTAAAAGTAGTCCAATCGGTTGAACTTAAAGCACCTCTATTTAATGCTGATGCAGTAGGTACATTAAGTGTAATTACGGGAGTAGTTGTGCTTGTTGCAACTGTTGAACTTAAATCTGTTCCCGTAGTTCCTAATGTTAAAGCTGCTACACTTGTTACAGTACCACCACTATTTGTAGCATTTAAAGTTGTTCCTGTTAAACTTAAATTAGTACCAATTATGATTTCTTCCATTACACCTGATAACGCAGTTCCACGACCTACCAACTTATTTGTAGTCATATAGGTTGAAATGTTTGGTGTCACACCACCACTTGAAGTTATAAGTGAGGTTGCTGTTACACCTTGAACTAATATACCACTTGAAATAACAGGATTAGCAGGGTCAATATTATCTACAACTATAGGATCACCAGGTGCGGCTGTTACTGAAAGCACTGTACCATTGCCTTTATTGTTAAAAGTTGTCCAATCTGCTGCTGTTAAAGCACCTCTATTTAATGCTGATGAACTAGGTAAATTTAATGTGTGAGTAGTTCCAAGGGAACTAACTGCAAAGTCAGTTCCACTAGTCCCTGCAACCATTGTTTGTGCTGCACCTGTAAGAGAATTAATAGCAGTGATACCTGTTCCTGCCATAATACCACTCTGTTGTGTAACAGTTAAAATTGTTGATGGTATTATAGGATGTACAAATGGGATTGTTTGGGCTGCTTCATACAATATTCTTACATGTGTGTCAGGTGTACTCCACATTATTTGATAATAATCTCCTGCTACTATATCTAAAACATAATTCCAAGCTGCTATTATTGCAGATGCTGCTGCTGCTCCTGTTAATATTATTTTACCTCCACTTCCAGGAACATCTACTCCATTTTTTCTTAACCATATATCTACAGCATCAGTGCCACTATTTGTTCTATCAAATTGTGCTGAAAACTGAATATTATAAACTCCTGTATTAGCAATAGTAATTCTAGTTAAATTACTACCATCACTTACTATTGTTATTCCATTACTTAAGTCAGTAATACCAAACTTCATAGCATATGGAGTATTTATTGCAGCAGCTGTTTGAATAGTATTATCTTCAAATGAACCATAATAACCTGTTGGTGTAGCAGCAGTATTAGTGCCCCACTTTAATCCTGTTGTTGTAGAACTATCTGCTAATAAAATTTGAGTATCAAGTCCTATAGGTAATCTTGCGTTTGTTGTGTCGTATGTATATAAATCACCCTTAGTTGTAAGCGGAGAAACACTTCCACCTGTAGCATTAAGTGTAGTGCCTGTAAGTGAAAGGTTAGTTCCAAGAACAATCTCCTCCATTATACCTGCACCTGCCGTGCCCCTACCCACCAACCTGTTTGTATTCATTGAGGTAGTAACGGTACCAGTTGTTGTAATTGGACCACCAGAAATTAATCCAGCTGTTGCTACGTTAGTAACAGTACCACTACTAAGTGCAGGAAATGTTTGTAATGCTCCTGTTCCATCTATGTATTGTGAAACTAAACCTGCACCTGTAATAGCTAAGGTACCTGAAGTAGTAATAGGTGATCCTGTTATAGTAAATGCACTTGGTGCTGTTAATCCTACAGAAGTTACCGTACCTACAAACTGATCTACATAACTAGGGATATTTAAAGTATTGGCTATAAACGTAGAAGATCCAGTAGTACCAACAGTAGTTAATGTTATTGCATCTTGTTTTGAATTAAAAGTACTCCAGTCTGCAGCACTTAATGCTCCCCTATTAAGTACACTTGCAGTAGGTACATTTAATGTAATTACAGGAGTTGTAGTACTATTAGCTACTGTAGAACTAAGATCTACTCCTGTTGTTCCTAATGTCAAAGCAGCAACAGATGTTACTGTTCCTAAATAAGTATCAGTATATTGAGGAATGTTTAATGTAGCTCCAATCAAAGTAGAAGCTCCACTTGTACCTAAAGTAGTAAGTGTAATAGCTGTTTGCTTTGAATTGAATGTAGCCCAATCTGCTGAACTTAGAGCACCTCTATTTAATGCACTTGCTGTTGGAAGATTAAAAGTATGTGTTGAAATAGCTGAATTTATAGCAAAGTCTGTTCCACTAGTTCCAACTGCAAATGTTTGGGTTAATGCTACTAATGTATTAAGTGTTGTTATTCCAGTATCTGCATAGTTAGGTATATTAAGTGTGTTAGCTATGAATGTAGCTACTCCACTAGTTCCTAAAGTAGTTAAAGTTATAGCATTTTGTTTAGCATTCCAAGTAGCAGAGCTTGTTATTCTAGCATCAGCTAATGTACCAGTCCAACCTAGTGTCAAACTAGCAGCTTGTAGTAATGCAAGAGTAGGTGTACCTCCTAATGTAAGAGTAACATTAGTATCATTTACTCTAGTAAGAGCAGCAGGAGTTACAACAGGTATAGAAGGAAAAGGTTGCCATGATTTATCACCTCTCCAATAATCAGTAATTAATCCAGCAGCAATAGTTGGTTCTTTAGCATTTAAAGCTGCTTGTAAATCTAATTGGTTAGATAAAATACCTGTAATTGTACCCCATGAAGTAGGCACAACAGCACCAGGTCCTATAAGTATACCACCTAAAGTAACATTATCTCCTACATAAAACATTTGAGTATCAGTAGTAAATGCTACTTCACCTTCTTCTAATATAACTGTAAGTCTATCAGCATCGGAACCTCTTCTAACTCTTATTGCCATGATTTTATAATTTTAAATAAAGTTTCCACCATCTATTAAAGTATAGGTGCAAGGATTAAGAAAGTTACCCCCATCTATCAAAACATCCCAACCTGTACAAGGTAATCCACCACCTCCACCACCAGTACCAGGAAATAGATAATTAAATTGTGTATCTAAATCTGTGGTATTAATTGCTATACCTAACTGCTGTATTACTAAAGTATTAACAGGAGATACAGTAGTAATGCCACCAGGCACTGTATCACTAGCATAATAAATAGCCCCCGGTATTAATCCTACTAAACCAGTATTAACTGTAGACATAGGATAAACCCTAATAGTATCTCCTATAGCACAAGGTAATAATACAAATCCAAAATCTAAAACATAAGGCTGGGTAATAACAACCTTCTCTGTCCACTTCATATCCATCCCAACTCTAACCATTGTAACAAAATCACCCGCTACTAAATTAGATAAACTAATAAGCTCAAAACTATTTAATAAGTAAGGATAAGCAGGTAGCATATTATAATATACAAAATATAAACTTATACTTATATATGATATCTTATAAATAGACAAAGGTAGTAATATTAAGTAGATAGTATAAGATTGTAAAAAAAAATTTTATATTTTTAAAAAAAAGTTTTGTATTAGGTAGTGTAATTAATGATATAGAGAATGGTGTAATTAAAAAAATACCGTATTTGGTAGTGTAATGGGTCATTAGTAAAACAACCCCACCCTCACACGCTGCGAAGGGGTACCCCCTTCTTAGCCTTGCCACCACTCACACACCACCGCACAGAGACAAGCATTCTTTTCCTACTGGAAAAGAACACCTTGCCTCTCTCCTCACACACCCTGCCACCACACGCTGACTCACAAGCCAAGCTTTCGCTTGTCTTGTTCACCAGCCTCCCCACGCACCACACAACAACACAAGTCACACATCTCTATGTCCATATTAAGCTGTCGCTTAATCTGTTCATAGACATCTGTTCCCTTTTAAAAACAACTCTTTGTTTGTCTTGGCTATATTGCCAAAAAACCAATACACTACACTATGAACAGCTTTAAGCCGTTTACATTGATTGTTAACCCTGACGGGACAATCACAAGACCTGTAACAACAGGTCCTATTGTGAGCACTTGGGATACCAAGTAAGCTTACAATAAACATAATTTGAGAAATCTTTGCAAGATTTTAAACAGAGAGAGTAGATGTGGTCTCCAAGATCCCACAGTATAAATTAAACCTCTATCTCAAATTTATACACAGTTCAACCCTGAACAACCTGAAAAAGAAAATGGTTAAATGGGTAAAATAAGGATTAAGCACAATATTAGCTAAACGGTACGCCTATGCTAATTGTTTGCTTATCCTTGTTTTTTTCTTTTAAAACACAACTCTTTGCTTGTTTTGGCAACTCTGCCACTAAAAACCACACTATGCAACAAATTATGTTTAATGCCTTTAAGGCACTTGCTCCCCGTAAATACGGGTTTGGAGCACACTTCATTAAATTACGCTTTGGCATAGCCCAAGCAAATTTGTTTGAAGAACAAATTAAGGATATATCTATCCTTAAAGCAACAAGTGAACATAAAGAAAAACTTTATGTTAACTACCTATACATAGGTAGTCCACAGTCATTAGGATATCAAAATATCACAATGGCTCTTGCTAAAATGAAGACTGCAAGAACAAAAGCAGTCTTAGCTACACGCATTGATGCACATATCAAGAAAGCAGAAGACCTTGCTTTCAAAGCAGAAATGCTTGACTTTCATTGTGATGAACTACCGTTCTAACAATGAAACACGCACAAAAGGGAGTGGATACACCACTCCCTTTTTCACTACATTAATAAAAAAACAAATGAACAAAAAATTATTCTTTGCATTAACAATAGTATGTGTGATAAGCATTGCTGTTGTTGCTACTGCGTTTCCACTTGAAACATTTATGCTTTCAGGTTTTTCTGTTATGCTTGCATCCTTGTGGGTGTTAATGTTTGCAGGAAGAAACAAGTAGTAAAAAAAACAAGTAGTGGTAGTTAATAACGGAGTGACTTATGTCACCCGTTATTAATATCATCACACACCAACCTCACAAACCCATCACTAAAACCAAAAAAAAAATGGACACAGAAACAGTGTTAGAAATCATCAAGATGCTTGATGTAAGAATCAGTACATTAAATCTTTTAAGGGGCACATTCACTAAAAATTTAACCATTAGACGTGATAACCATGAAGCTCATCGTGCATTAGTACAATTCAGAGACCATCTTCAATCATTCATTGAAGGACAGCTTAATGCATTAGAAAATCAAACAGGGGAATAATCCCTTGTTTGTTCTTTAAAAAACAACTCTTTGTTTGTATTGGCGATTTTGCCACCACTAAAAAACGCAGTGTAGAAACTGCAAACACTAAATGTCACAAGAATTAAAAGTTAATTTTGTTAAGTCTTTTGTGAAAAAACTTAACGGTAAGGTTATCCTTGACAAAGAAGGCAACCCAATCACAAGTGCATTGTATTTCATAACAGGTGGAAATCCTGAATTAATTGCAAAGTATGCAGAAATACAAGAAAGGGAATTAAATACAGCATCAGGACTGTATCCCTATTATGCAACAAAATTCTTTGGTAATGAATCAACCATTGAATATGTGCATAATGCAAGGCATCACAATTTCTTTCCAAACAGAAATTATGAAAAAGCAGTTGCTGATATAATGCAAAAAGCGTTTATCAGGGGACTTAAAGCTGATAATCCAATTGTAATTGCTTCACTTGACTACTTAGAAGAAAAGTCAGGCAAACGCTATGCTTATCCCAAAGCACCTGTGGTTGATGCACCTGCTGTTGATGCACCTGTGGTTGCAGAAGATGCAACGGGTGATGAGTTCTAAGAACTCAACACCCAAAACACAAGAGAGAAATCTCTTGTGTTTTTTTTTACCTACCCACTCTGTTTACCTTCCCTCTAAGTATAATGCTTACCTTCCCACTCACTCCACCACACAGCATTATTCATTTTTTGACAGGACTTATGTGTCCTGTCCCCACCGCACCCACCCCACCCCACCGCACCCTACCGGGTATTACAAAGTGCAACTCAGGACATTAACCTTACCTAATTATTACTATCATCGCTCTGTGAAACTCAATTTGAATCATCACTGGTCATGACTTATGCAAACTCTCTCACACTGTACTCTGACTTAATATTACTTTATAGTATATGTGAATCTCTTTTATTATATTATATTTGTACTGATACTTATATATAGAAGGAACACACACCATGAGCAAATCTAAAAAGAATAAACTAGCAGGGACTAGCACGGGCACAAGTATATCAGCTAAGTTCTTCAAGAACAACCCAGATAGTAGAGCTAAGAAGAATGCCTACAACAAAGACTACCATAAAACTAAAGAAAGAAAAGATTATAGGGTAGAGCTTAATAAGAAGAACAGACAAGATAAAGGTTATGGTGATGGTATGGATCTTAGTCATACTAAAGATGGTAAGCTGGTTAAAGAGGCTAGATCTACTAATAGAGCACGAAATGGTAGAGGTAATACTCCAAAAAAGAAATAAGTTTGTCTCCAGCCTGTGGACCAACCTGACTTAGACTCTGACTATCAAGCTGTTACAAAACAAGACATTGACAAGATATAGCAAGATAATGCTATAAACAACAACACAACCCCCCTCCCCCCCGTTGCCCACCGCACAACTCCCTCGCTCACAACTCTTTATTTGGTTAGCTTTATATCTTCTTGATATAAAGCATTGATTAATAACAACTTAATACCAAAAAAAAATGACAAACCAAATCACAATCAGCAACCCAAACCCTTACAACAGTAAAACAAATAATACACCTATGGTGTGCTATACTGTAACCGGAGATGATGCTTCAGTAGAACAATTTTGCGCAGATTCACTTGAAACAGGTGGAAATGGCAAACCATTATTCTATGTAAAGGCTTCAGGAGCAACAAAGTATGGTGAAACAGCAGTACTTGACCGTACTACAGACAAAGATGGTAATTCTTATTGGTTTGCTGATACAAAAACAGCAACAATTGCTGCTGAATTAGTAGCAGGTGCTGATGAAACAACTAAAGCAGCATACGGTGCAAGCAAACTAGCTGAAATACTAGCTTTTGCACAGATTTTAGCTTCAAATAGAACTAAAAACATTACAAAGTTGCAAAAAGAAAGCTCAAAAATGAATGAGTTTTAACTTTAAGTAACACGATGTAACTTATTGAGCCTTAAGAGATTGTATGAAGAAATAAACCCTTCATACAATCTTTGGCTTGATACTTATCTGAAAAATCAACAGATTTAATTTAAGCTCACAATATATAGCTAAATATTAAATGTAATACTCTACTTAGATTATTATACTTAGTCTTTAGTTCTCTATACTGTAAAGTGTATTAAGTTTTAATTTGATAAATAGAATAATTACCACAACTTGTAAAACTTACAAGGTATACCATTTAAACACTAAAATATATGACAAATTTAAAAACCTACAAAGCAGGAACAAGTATATTTATTCCTACCAAAGATACACTTGATTTTAAATACACAAACGGTAATATAGGTGACAACTTATGGTGTCAAATATATGAAGGAGTTCTAACAGGTAATAGATGGACTCTTAAAGAAATTTTGAATTGTAATCCTACAGTAGTCATATTGTAGGATTATTTAATGCACCGCAATCACTTTCCTAAGGGATAGTATTTGTAATAGAATTAAACATATAAAGCTACTTCCTGTATTTATACAGTCAAAGACAAGTGTTAGCAGGTGTTTAAAACCATTACAACTGAATGCAGAGGGATTTTTATTAATAATTTAAAATTAAATATTATGACAAAAGAAACTTTAGAAAGACTTCTTAATGAAGCTTGTGAATTACTTATCATTTTTGAAGATGGTAACGTAGTAAATAATAAGGATAAAATAAGAATTACAGCTATTTTTGATGAAATTAAATATGCTGATAAAATTGATTCAGAAATGAATCTTTCTGCTGACTCAGGTGAAACCTACTACCTAACAGTGTAGATATTAAATAACAAGCAACTGGCAAGTTGTAATAATATGCAAAACAAAATGAGCAATAAAATAGATAATATGCAAGACTTTACTTATGTTTTAGTGCAATGGCCTGAAACACAAGTTATTATGGACTATGATTGGTTTGATGATGAAGCATCATTAGCAGATTTTAATAAGTTTGGTAGTAGTGCATATTTCATACCTCAATCAAGATGGTTAGAATTAAATGAAAATTTAAGAAATGAGTGTTAATCCTACCTATTGGAAAATGCGTAATGGTAAATCCATATCTATAGATGATATGGATTTAAACCATTTGCGTAATACCTTAAAAATGATTGTGAATAATAGTAACAAACATAAGGTTAAAGTAATCATTAAAAAGCAAGAGTTTAAACTCAATGGTGATATAGCTAATGATTTTAATGAAACTCATTTATCTGATGAAGATGATGATAGATTTGATGAATTTTATGATAATGCATCATACTCACTTAACTTCCCATAAGAGTGAGCAGTTGTAATATGGACATAGGTAAAACTATGGGTATGGATAAAACAGAACTAAATATTAGCAGTTATCAGCCAATGTAACATTGGATTAGGATAACTTAATTACTTGCTAATCTGCCATAAGTTAGGATATTACAACTGAATGCAAAAGGGATATTAAGTATCGGCACCCTTTCTTTAACCGGGTGTCTATCCAGTAAGCTACTGGCGTTGGGTCACCATAACAGAAAAGTGACAAATCCGTAGGTGCATTTGAAATATAATGCATAGTGGATTAGCTACGGGAAACCGTAGCTATTAAGCAATCTTAAATTACTACCTTCAGAGATCTTAGGGTCTCACGGTGATTGCGTAAGTAATAAAACCCTTTAAGTTGGGGTTATGAAACTAAGTGTATTGGGCTGATTTCAAGTCCTTAGAATAACTTGTGAATTCATAAGCAAGGAAAGTGTGTGCCCTCTCAAGAGCATATGCGCAGTGTGTAGCAATACATACTGATCATTAGAAAATCAATATCATAGCATATTATGTAGTAATTTCGGGCAGAGATGAATGTAGTGTGTGTTAGGGCAAACCACCTTAACTTGAGCAGTAATGCTGACAATCTGATATTGCTTCATCTCCAAAAGCTCGTCAAGCTTATAGAGATGTTGATGAAAATGTTATTTTATTCCTATTAGTTGCCAACAACTTACACCTTTGGAAAGGTGTCAGAAATGGTAGGAATATAGACAGAAGTAAGTTGAGTATCCTTGACAGGAGAAAATAAGAATGTGTTTATAGCTAAACTACTCAAAAGGTGGCACGCTGTTAAATGCAATCACACGTTCTAAAATGGTATTGAGATTAAATATATAACTATATATAAATCGAAAAGAGTATTGCATCCATAATATTGAAAATACAGTTATCCTACTGAAATATGTAGGCTTCCCTAGTACCTCAAGGAACAGGAATGGTTTGAAACAAGTAAGTAATTAGTAAGTGAGGGGACTCATTTAATTCTGCCAAGAAGCTAAGACTGAAAGGAGTAATTCATAATATATTATGGAGTTTGTTGCTAGTCATAACTAGTCTGTATGCTTGTTACCAACAGAAATGTAGGTGTGTAATATATCTGAAAAGATAACGAAAATTACAAGCTTTAAGGGTCAATTACTCAGCCCTTTTTTTAATGCACCATAACTCACTTCCCAAGGGTGAGCAGTTGTGATAACTACCTTCTCAGTAAACTGAATGTACACAGTGTGAGGTAATGTTATTCTTGTAATAAATATACACAACGGAGTCTATGACTTCAAACCAGGTTAGGAAGTGATTCCTTATAACCAAGTGTTATTACAACTGAGTGCAGAGGGATTATAAAGTGGTCAAATTCAACCACTTTAAAACACAGGTAAAATTTTTTTTGACATTACAAAATGAAACCTCAAAGGTCCTGTGACCGAATGGCTAGGTGGAGCTCTGCAAAAGCTTCTATTTCAGTTCAAATCTGAACGGGACCTCTTCATAATTAAAAGGATATCCGTATTTATACGCATATATCTTAATGAGTGCTTACTACTTGAGTGTAAGAAAAACCAAAAAAAATCTAATACTACTACAATGAACAGAAACCAAATTACAGAATTAGATCAGCTTAATACTGAATTAGTTACAGCAGAACAAGAATTGCTTAATGTTGAAGCACCAAATAGATTAAGTCAAGAAGATATTGAAGATGTATCTGATAATTATCAGAGTCACCTTGAATACAATTGGTGGCTTAATGAACACAAAAGTCTTATAGAACATTTAAAACTTGAAATAATCAAATTAAGGACAACTATGAATTTTGATACCTTAAAATTGTATGATGAATGGTACAAATTACCAGAAGATAAATTTCAAGAATTTACAAATGAATAAAACAAACCTATTACAATATTATAAATAAACTAATCTAAAACTAAATGAAAAAAATAATAATAAACATTGGAATAATTTCTTTATTGCTTGTATCATCTTGTAAGAAAGAAGAGAATATACAAGTTTGTACACCTACAAACTGTGGAACCATCATTAATGATGGAATAGACATTGATGCTAATGGTAACTATTGCTATTATTTGGAGATTAAAAACACATGTAGCGACAATGTAAAGAAGTTCTGCTTTGACCAAAATACATGGCAAAATGCTTTTGTAGGAACAGAATTTTGTGTAACCAATCAAAATCCTTGGTAATATGAAAAAAATCTTATTTTTAACAATTGTAGCTTTTAGTTCTTGTTCAATACCCAAGTATGTATGTTGGGATGACAACATTAAAAATCCTGATAATCAGGAATATGTTGCTGAAACAGCTTTCAATAACAATTGTTTAGTATCTGAAGTAACACAAGAACAATTTAATGAAAGGTATCAAATAACTCGTAGGGATATGAGTTATTTTAATGAAACCTCTAAAAATGTTTATGAACCAATAACACTAATCAAATGACCAGAGAAGAAATAATTGCCATATTAGAGGCATATCACAAACAAATTAGCACAGAAAAAGTTGATTATATGTTTTTAATTGACTTTTTAGATGAACAAATACAGGAAATAGAGCATACAATTAAAAAATCTTATGAAGTGGATTTTACTTTTGATGATTTATAAAGAATCTCAGGTGTTGTAGTGGACACTTGGTTTTTAGATGGTGAAAAGATATGTCAAGGGTAATACCTTGACATTCTTTTTTTTTTACTTTAAATGTTTTATAGTATTTTTGTCAGGATTAAACTGACTAAACTACTACAATTAGTAGCATGTGCGGTAAACACAAGGGCTCCTGTTTGCATTTAAAATATGAAGGGTAGATTTTAAAAATGGAGAACAGATGGATATCCTTTTACATTTTTCACCCTTTCTTGTAAAAGTTCCTACAGGCTATGTGTTTGCCACACGAGTTATTTTTATCTTTCGTAGTAAAAGTATAAGGTTTGAACTGACAAGAATGATATAAAACAAGGGTATAACATTGAAAAATAATAATAATTTAAGGATATAACCTGTTGATTAATATCCACAAATACAATATAAATGTGGATAATAAAACACAATAAACCTATGAAACAAACAGCAGTAGAATGGTTGGTTAAAGAACTAAATCAAAAGATAGATTTTATACCAATGGACAAATGGGATATGATTAGGGATATAGTTT
>Ga0114966_10003590_pt1 | contig 13537 bp, 11 predicted proteins | sample M_130207_XF_Meta_FD_87029 | JGI IMG/M metagenome (GOLD analysis project Ga0114966, IMG submission 87029) | Freshwater microbial communities from Lake Montjoie, Canada to study carbon cycling - M_130207_XF_MetaG | ecosystem: Environmental > Aquatic > Freshwater > Lake | place: Lake Montjoie... | reverse complement strand
TTTTAATAATATAATTTATAAATCCTTACCATTATGGTAATAAAAGCTTAAGTTTACAGCATTGGTAGGAAACCTAGGTTTCCTCACTAGGAAGGTATGTGTAGGAAACCTAGGTTTCCTCACCCTCACTCTCACCCTAATATTTTTTAATTATCATTATGTTGTAAATAAAATGTATCCTCCCAATTTATAAAATCTAAATCTTTCCTTAAATATTCTGTTTTCATTTCATTATAATTAGAATTCCATATTTTAAAAATACAATTATTAATTTTAGGACTTATTGATATTCCATTAATTAAATCTTCATATTTTTTATCTATCGTTATATTATCAATACATAAATAATAAAATATTTTTTCCCAATATTCAAATGAATCTTTTTTTGTAATTCTTAATGACCAATAACCTCCATTTATATTATTTTTATCTTCAAAAATTGGTATAATTCCATCTTTCATTAAAAAAAACATACCAGAAGTAATATTTTCTAATTCTGTTAATATAAATAATATATCATTATATGTTTCTAATTCAAAAACTTTTAAATAACTATCTATTGACCAATTGTTATCATTTACTCTATGAAACCATAAAACCCATTTATTTTTTAAATTAAAATTATTTTTTTGTTTAGATTCCATATATACATTTTATATATATGATTTTAAATACTTTCATTTATAAAAATATTTTATATAGTGCGGAAATCTAGGTTTCCTGCATATACCTTTTTATTTTTAAGCATTTATGTATAAATAGTAGAAATTTTTATTTATAAGAGTATATATCATAACTTGCCAATATCCGAACTTGCTAATATTAGAATACCAATTATTGTTAAATTATGAAATCCTGCAAACTTCAATAAAGGTACAACTACAAATGAAAAACCTATAAAACGATAAATATTATAAAAAAATACACTATTATTCATTATTATTTGTGGTAATAATTTTTGAAAAAAATCTTTAGATAAATTTAAAATACTATTCATTATAATAAATATTTATAATAATATTTTTTTATATACTCTTCCAAATAAAAATTTATAAAAAATATATTTAAAATTGTATGAATTAAATATAAATATTTATACAAAAATTCTTAAAAATAGGAAGGTATGTGTAGGAAAACTAGGTTTTCTCACTATATTATTAACAATATATCAGAACTTGCCAATATTAGAATACCAATTATTGTAAAATTATGAAAACCTACAAACTTCATTAAAGGTGTTACAATAAATGAAATACCAATAAAACGATAAACATTATAAAAAAATACACTATTATTCATTAATAAATATTTATAATAATATGTTTTTATATACTCTATATATTTTTTATAATAACATGTTTTTATATAGTGATATTTAAAGTTATTTTATTTAATAAATATTATTTATGAATAGATGTATTGGATTTACAAAAAATAATTATAAATGTCGTGCTAAAACTAAAAATAATAATTTATTTTGTTGTAAGTCACACGAACCATTGAATAAAGAAATATTAGAAAATAATTGTTTTATGTGTATGGATAAAATAATAAATAAAAATGAAATATTATATTTTAAATGTAGACATATTGTTCATAAACCATGTTATTTAGAATGGTTAGAATATTCAACATATTCTGAACCAATTTGTATCATATGTCGTTCGAATACTTTTAAAATTATTCCAAAAAATATACATAAAGAAAAATATAAAAATATTGAGGATACATCAAAATTAGATAATATTACAAATATATTAAATCCATATATATATTATTCTTCTAGTAATATTAAACCATTCAATGAACATTCTGAACAATTACTACCAAATGAATCTTATATAGGAGATACAGGTGGTTCATATTTAGGATATACATGTAATATATATGACCATACAGATGATTCATATGACCATGCAGATGATTCATATGAAAATATAAATAACCTTGAACTTAATATTGATGAGGAAACATAGGTTACTTGGAAGAGTAAATATATAATGAGTTAATAGTTGTAATATCTCTAATTAATATTTTATCATAATTTTCTAATTTTGAACATATATCATACCTTTCAATATTTTTACAAATATCCATTAAATTTTCACATATATTATTTATTCTCATAATTGCTTTTACAAAATTTCCATCATATATAGATGTATTTTGATAAATATCATTAATAGTCCCTCCAGAAGCCCATATATAAGATGGTTCAATGAAATCTAAATATAAATTATAATCTGAACCAATATATAATTCATATTTATCTTCTTTCTTTATAAAATCTTCTGCAATTAATTTTATTTTATTTAATATGTTAATTACTTTTTTATTTACTTTTAAATTAGAAATATATTTTTCTTCTGAACTTTGATCTTTTTCATTGATAAAACATGATATTACTGCAACTATTTCTGGAAATTCTAAATTATCTAATAATCCTTGATAAATCATTTCTGTAAATAATAATTCTTGACATTCATTTATTCCCATTGCAATAATACCTTTCGTTGTTATTTTTGATTTAATGTATCCTTCACTTTCAAGTAATTGAACAATAATATCAATATTATGTTTTAATGAATTATTACACCACCATATATTATTATCTATATTTTTCAATTCTTTTACATAATTATTATATAATATATATTCATTATATAAATATTTAAAATTAGATGTATTTTCAATATTTTTTTTATCTTTTTCTAATTTATCTTTATCTTTCTTTTTAAGAACAAAAAAAGTATCATTTAATTTTTTATCTATTTTTTTATAATCATTCATTAATTTAATATTTTCTTCACTAAATGTAAAAGTACTTATTTTTTCTTCTAAATTTTTTTTCTCCGCATACATAAATATTATTTTTTTATCATTTTCATTCATAATTAAAGTCTTGGATAAAAAATTATTAATATCAAAAAGATTCGATGATAATGTCTTTAATACAAATTGATAAGATAATTTAAATTTAGATTCTAACATTGGTGATTTTCCAGTTAACATATTTTTAAATGAAGTTTGATCTGGTAATTCCATTGTTGGTAATATAATAACTGAACCAAATTTATCTAAACCGCGTCTTCCAGCACGTCCACTCATTTGTAAATATTCATCTGTTCTTAATGGTCTTAATCCATTATTATCATATTTCTCTAAATCACTAAATATTACTGTTTTAGTTGGCATATTGACACCAATTGCAAAAGTTTCTGTTGCAAATAATATTTTAACAAGTCCTTTACTATATAATATTTCAATTATTTCTTTTAGAATTGGTATTAATCCTGAATGATGATATACAACACCTTTTTTAAGTTGATTATAAACATCTTGATATTGAGGTAATATTTCATATGTTTTTTTATAATCTTTCATATAATAGTCAAAATTACTTTCAACAAGTGCTATTTCTTCAAAGGTTAATAAATTCTTTCGTACTGTTTTACAAATAGTTTCACATTTCTTTCTAGAAAATTTAAAAAATAATGCTGGAATATAATTTTGTTCTATTAAAAAATGTACTAATTTATCCATTAATTTATTTATATCATATATTTTGTAATTCTTCTTCATAAGATCGTAATTTTTAAATTGTCCTTTTTCATTTAATAATTCTAATAATTCCCATCGTAAATCATCTTTACCATTATTATCAAAAACATAGGATTTCCAAAAATAATGTTTTAATGGAACTACTCGATGAGATGTAGGTATTAAACTAATATTTTTTTCCTTAATATTACCAATCCATGATGCAAAAACTTCTGGTTTATCTATAGTTGCAGATAGCATAACAAGTGTTATATCTTTTGGTAATAATATAATGCTTTCTTCCCATACTTTTCCTCTATCAGGATCATTTATATAATGTACTTCATCAAATATTACTGCACCTACTGAGGAAATATCAATTAGATCTGATACATCAGAACTATTTATATTATATCTATATAATATATTTCTTAAAATTTCAGTTGTCATAATAATACATTGCGCATCTGGATTCATTTTTATATCTCCAGTCATTATACCAACGGAACCACTATTTCCAAATTTTTCTGTAAATTCTGCATATTTTTGATTAGATAATGATTTAGTAGGTGATGTATATAAAACTTTTTTATTATGTTTTAAACAATGTGCAATAGCATATATTGCTAATACTGTTTTTCCGGAACCTGTATGTGCTGTTATTAATATATTCTCATTTTTATAAATACGATAAATACCTTCTTTTTGAAAAGGATCTAATGGATATGGAAAATGATATGCTACATCTTCTTCTGGTATATTATTATCACTCATATTTGATTTATTAAAGATGTTTAAATAAGGACTTAATTTCGTTTCAACTTCCATAAAACTTTATTTTAGAATAAAATATATAAGAATTAAAAAAATCATTTTTTTATATTTTATTAAAAAAATGATTTTTATTTTATTATAGTGAGGAAACCTAGGTTTCCTACACATACCTTCCTATTTTTTAAGTATTTTTGTAATATAGTCATCGCATAAAATTTCTACTAAATATGTTTTTTATAAAAAACATATTTAGTAGAAATTTTTATTAGGAAGAATATACATATTCTTTTAACTTTTTATTTTCTTTATAAACTAAAATTTGGAAGAGTATACGTATTCTTTTAACTTTTTATTTTCTTTATAAACTAAAATTTGGAAGAGTATACGTAAATAGAGATAATAATTCTACAAAGAATATGAAAGATATTGTATTCAGTATCTACACCTTTGCGACAAGAAGACTTTATTTGCTTCTCTGAACACCTTATCATAATTCACGAACGTATCATGGAATTTTGAATAGTATTTTTCGAAATTAGAAAATATCTCTTGCACTAATTTATACCTCGGATCCGAAAAAATCGGATCTTCTGAAAGAAGAGTCATATTAATAATCTCTCTAGCTATTGTTAGATTATTTAAGAGATTTTTACAGTAAACCTCTTCACATGCTAGCGCACGAGATGTCTTATCTATATCATACTCTACACAGTATCTAGATTTATTAAAGAAGTAGTCTATACCATCTTCGTGCAAGAACATTCTGCATTTTATTCTTAGGAACACCATCAAGAGATTACACCTTTCCATAAAGGACAAAAAATTAGCAATGGATTTGATATTCTTTTCTGTTATATGTGCATCATTTTCTGGTGGTGGGCACAAAATGACAATTTTTTTACACATATCTGAATTTATGATATCTCGAATCAAGAGTTGAAAACCACAATATTTATCATCGGATATCCAAACAATATCCAGTGATTTTTTTTCCTTTAAACGTTCTATATACTTATTTAAAAACTCAATCACATTGAATTTTTTCGGATATTGATCATGAGCTTCCGGTAACTTAGTAAGTGCATATAATGTACATTCATTAGACCTAAGCATTATTAAATGAAATATAGTATTCAATAATATTAATTTTTTTACATTATTTTTACCATCATTTTTTTTTACAATAAACTAAATTTTATTTTGTAAATAATTTACATATGAAATAATTTTTAAATTCTCACTTTTTTAACATATACATAATATATATTTTTTTACAAACTTCTTTTCATTTATTGTCATCGCAAAATTAATTAAATATATATTTATTATTTTTTATTTACATATTTAATCTCTTTAATAATTCATTATCAGTAAATTATTGATAATATTTACATATATTATTTCTTTAGTTTTATACTTTTATTTGTAAAAATATAATAATTTATTATTATACATAATTTAGAATTTTCAAACACTTTTTTTATAATTTAATAAGCTGTTTCATGATTCATACTCCATAATTTATTGATAATATTAAAAATAAATATTATAGTCAGTCCAGTTTAAAATTGTGGTAAATTTTTAAAAAACAAGTTTTAATCAATCAACTCTGACATAAATAACTCTTTCGAGTCTATCCATTTTATAACACTCTTAAAAAATGTTTACAGATTATGATACCAAATACAAATGATTTAGGTCTATAATTAGTTTTTATATAACTGAATACAATATCTTTCATATTCTTTAAGCGTTATTGTCTCTATTTATGTATTCTTTTAACTTTTCATTATCTATATTTTTCACATTTCTTTATTCATAATCTAATCACCTAATATTAAAACTATATCGTTTCAAAAAAGAAATTTTAAAATTTCCTACGAAATTTCATACGATTTATTTTTATATATTTAATAAGAATAAAAATAATATATTTTTTTTGAAATCTAGTACTTACATATATCTAAAATTAAGAATATAGTCACGTATCCATAAAAAAATGGATTTTTGCATATTTTATAAAATTTTTAAAAATAACAAAAATTCATCACAATATAAAATATTTTTTTTAACAATATGTGATTGTTATTTCATGTCATCATGTATAAAGTATTTTTTCATAGTTATTTTACAAAAACCAATTAAAATTAGTATAATCCATACTAAGTATTGATTTAACATAACTTAACTTTTATATATAAAATTCTTAAATATAGGAAGGTATGTGTAGGAAACATAGGTTTCCTCGCTACATATATTTATACAAAAATACTTAAAATAGAAAGGTATTAAGAGGAAACCTAGGTTTCCTATAGATACCTTCTTATTTTTAAGCATTTTTTATAAATAGTTATGTTTAGTAAAAATTTTTATTTGGAATAGTATATAGTGAAGAAACCTAGGTTTCCTATAGATACCTTCCTATTTTTAAGCATTTTTTATAAATAGTTATGTTTAATATAAAAATATATTTAGTAGAAATTTTTTTGTGATCACCATATAATAAAAAGATATTCTATAATATTTTTATATTATAATATATTATAGAATATATGGATAATAATATAGATGAAGAAAAAAATAATAAAAAAGCAGTAAAAACAAAACCAGTAAAAGCAAAAGCAGTAAAAACAAAAGTTAAAAAAGAAGTTCCGAAAAAAGAAGTAAAAACAAAAGTTAAAAAAGAAGTTTCTAAAAAAGAAGTTTCGAAAAAAGAAGTTTCAAAAAAAGAAGTTTCGAAAAAAGTAGTAAAAACAATAGATAAAAATGAAAATGATAAAAATGAAAACGATAAAAATGAAAACGATAAAAATGAAAACGATAAAAATGAAAATGATAACAGTCTAAATAAAAAAAATAAAGATAAAATAAATTCTGTACATATAAAAAATAAAAAAAACTCAAAAAATGATGTTATAATTAAACCTTTCAACAAGGAATTATTAACATATTTTGTTGCAAATAAAAAAAACAATACTGAAACAAATAATAATATTAAAAAATATCAGAATTCATTTGACGATATTATACATTTTTCGAAATCTATAACATCTATAGATAAAAAATCAATAAATTGTATCATATACCATGCAGATAATAGTGATGGTATTATGTCTGCAAATATTGTTATAAAATATTTACTTGAAAATAAAACTGCGGATGATGTAGTAATTATACCTGCAAAACCATCTTCTGGTGCCGGATTTATGAATAAAAGATTAGAAAAACATGAAAATGATATGAAAGGAAGAAATGTTATTATCATTGATTTACAATATAATAAAGAAAATTTACAATATATTCATTCACATGCTAAAAATGTGATTATAATAGATGATCATCCTATTGGACATAAAGAAGGTGATAAACATTTTATAGGTAATAATAGTCATGCATCTGTAGCATATACTTGGAAATTTTTCTATCCAAATAAAGACGTTCCATTATATGCACAAATAATTGATAATGATGATCGTAAATTACAATTACCTCATTTAAGTAAATATCGTAATATGAGTTCATTTTACAATTATAGAATATTTCATAATCCATATTTACAAAAATTTGGTATTCATTTTGATAAAATAAGTGATTTTGAACTACTTGATAGTGTAATAATAGATGAATATAAAAATATATCTAATATTATTGGACATTATTATGATGAATTAGCAAATAATATTAAAGAACAAGTAGCAAGAAATGCACGCTTTGCATATTTTGAAGGACATCCTGTATATGTATTAAATTATAACGATCCTGTATTATCTCGTATGGTAGCACGTCAAATGTTATCAAATGCAAAAATGCAAGGTGTAAATATAGATTTCGCTGTATTATGGGGGTATGAATATACTAACCAATGTTATCGTGTTCAATTAGCGGAATTTCACGGTGGTAATCCTAAGTTTAATTTACCGTATATTGCAAAAACATTAGGTAATATAGGTGGAACTGGTAAAGGTGGAGGTGGTGCACAATATGTTGGTAATTTCTATTGGCCTCGAAGTAGAGAAAAAGATATATGGGATTTATTTTCCAAAGAAGCACGATTTATTAAACAAAAATTTTTATAATATATAGTGAGAAAACCTAGGTTTTCTACTTGAGGAAACACATGTTTCTTACACATAACCTTCCTATTTTTTAAGAAAATTCTACATTCTTTCTATCAACATAATCATATAAATATACTAAAGGTGGAATTTTATTTGGTTCTGCATTATAATAACCTTCATTGTGTGAATTAAATGGTCTCTCCCATTGATTTAATGTATGTTGAAAACTAAATTTTTCTATATTTTGACGTGAACACATGATAAAAAATAATACTATCAAAAATATAATTAAAAAAAAATATATATAATTCATCTTATATTATAGTCATCATAAAAAAAATTATACTAAATATATTTTTATAAAAAAATATATTTAAAATTGTACAAAAAAATGCTTAACAATATAACTTCATATAAAATTACTCATTTAAATAATTTTTAATATGTATAAAATCTTCCCATGTATAAAATATTTTATGTTTCGTATAATTTTTATATGTTTTATTTATTGGAATAAAATTATTTAAAAAAGGTAATAATAATATAGGATCTAACATATCATTTTCTAATTTTAGATTTAGTTTATTTATAATATTGGATGTTTTATTTTCAAAATCAAAAAATTTAATAATAAATTTAATAAATATTTTTTGTGTTCGAATATGTAAAGATTCTTTTTCATTATTTTCCAAAATATTTACATTAGGTGATGAATCTAATATATTTAGATTTTTAATTATTTCTATACATATTTCTTCAATAATTTTATCAAATAAATTCTTTTTTAAATTAAATGATAAACAATTTAGTTTTGATTGAAGATTTTTAATATCATTATCATAATAGTAATTAACTATATTTTTAATAACAATAATTAATTTATCATTATTATTTAAATTGTCTGATAAACCATTATTAAATTTAAAAGATTTTTTGAAAACTTCATATAATATATTTTTTATATGATTTTTATGATTATTTATAAAATCTATGATTCTATTTTGATCTACGTTTAAAAATATGGGTTCTATATTTGAATCATTATCATCATCCACAAAACATTTATCAATATCTATACAACTATTATTTTTCTTAAAAATATCATTAATAAATATATCAATAATATTATCTATATATTTATTAATATCATTTATAATATGTTTTTTCGTATTCATTATATCATGATATTGAAAGCTTACAAAATATATTTTTTCTAATTGATCATCCGATCCAAGTAAAAGTATATCTCTAAATTTTTTAAAATTATACCATGTTAAATTATTTTTAAAAAATTTTTTTGTTATATCGTATAATTCATCTTCTTTAAAGTTTAAATGAATGATATTATGATATATTTTATTTATATAAGCAATACTATCATAATGATAACTTAAACGAATCCATTTTTTTTCGATTGCATTTAAATGAGATTGTAAGAATCTTAATATACAATTGTAATTATCATTCTTTTTAATTATATTACATAAATTAGTAAATCCTTCTCTTAATATATGTATATTTGTTCCATCTATTATATCAATATTATTATGAATTTGTATGAAATCAATGGATATACTAATATTTATATAACTATTTTTTAAATTCAAATTTCCAATATCTAATCCATAATTATGTGCTTTCATAAATATTTTTTGCTCTATTTTATTTAAATGATTAATAATAAAGTTGGTATTGTATTTTTGAATAAAATTAATACAGCGTGTATCAATTAAAAATTTTAATTCTAAATCAGATTCAAATTCTTCTTTTGTTATTAAAAATTCATTTTCTTTTAATATTGAATCTATAATAAAGAATTTATTAAGATTAATATCAAAATGATTGTTTGGATATTCAAATATTATTTGAATTTTTTCATCATTGTTCTTTTCACTTTTTATAGTTGTTCCTAATCCAAAGTTAGAAACAACATCAAAATGAATATTTGTATTATTACGATTATGAATAGAGGAAACATATTCTATGACTATTTTTTCTGCACCTAATTTTTCTGCAATTTGACAAAATGTTCTTAATTTATACTCCATTTTTTTTATAATATAGCTTTCAAATGGAATAAATATTTCTTGATTGGAAAATTGTATTTTTTTATAAAGTATATTTGGTTCATAATTATTTTCTAAAAAATATATTTGCTTCATTTTTTTTGATATATCAAATAAATTATTTTTCATGTTTGGATGATTCATAATTTTATGTATAAAACTATTTTTTGTATCATTGTCTGAATTTTTTATAAAAATATTTATTACATTTATTAAATTTACAATTTTATTTTTATATTCATAGTTTAAATAAACAATATTATATTTATATAAATATTTTAATAATTTTTTTTTACAATTAAAAAAGAAATTATTTTTGAAGAATTTACTTGTTAAAAATATTACATAGTCCGAATATATTAATTTAATAATATCAAATAATATATTATATTCAAAATCATTGATATTATAATTTGAATATGGTTTTAATATATTGATGATTTCATCCATACTATAGTATTTATTAATAATATAATATTTTATTATTTTTAATTTCTAAATAATGAATTCTTTCATTTTTATTTTTTTTTTTACCAAATGCTTCTGACATTGCTGTATCAATACATATAATTTTATCATTAAATCGCGTTTTTATACCATCCATATGAGGTGTATGACCAACTACAATATGTTTCGCTTTATATATTTCTAATATTTTATTTAATTGGAGTGTAGTTTGATTTATTTTATTCTTAGGTAAATCTACTGAAAAAGATCTATTCCATAATATACTTGTTTCATTTAAAAATAACTCATTAAAATATCGTTGATGAATATGATAATAATTACCATATAAAGTATCTCTCATTATAAAATTTATTTCTTCAATATTGTATTTTACAGCAATATTAATATTTAAACCACCGTGACAAAATATAAAATCACCTATTTTAACAACTGGATTCCAACCACATGCTAAATATTTACAAAATATATTTCCTATTTTAAAATAATTTCTTCTACCTTCTACATTTTGAAAGTGTTTCATACCCATCGGTGAAACATAATCAAATATTCCAAGTATATTCATTATTTCATGATTACCTATAATTGGATGAAAACCACCTCCTGCTGTAAATGCTTCTAATTGCAATTTACAAATAAGTGAAATAATAATCATTTCTGAATCTTCATCTGTATATTCAACATCTCTTATTTTTCTATCAAGGATATCGCCAACTTGTACAACATGTGCTGTTCCACCACACCAATTTAAATTATTATTTATGACTTTTGCTTTCTTTAAAGATAATATAAAAGCATTTAAATCACCGTGTATATCTCCAATTGCATATAGTTTATCAACAGGAGGATAAATTCCTTTTTGATAATATTTAAAAGCTTCATTATGATTTATCTTCATTATTTATAAATAAATAGAAAAAAATATTAATAGTTTAATATATATCAATTAATTCATCTAAATAAATATTATAGTGAGGAAACCTAGGTTTCCTACACATACCTTCACCTTTCCTAGTGAGGAAGGATATGTTTTCTCTCTATATATTAAAATTTTTATATATATTCGTATTTGTAATATATCCATTTACGGATAATATATAACACATAAATCCTAATTTATTATTTAATTTTTGACAATATATTTTTTTATTTCCAATGACTTCTGCATCTTGTAACCCTATAATTTCATACTCTTTATAAATTATATTAAAAATATAATCTATCGTATACCATAAATCATATCCCCTTTTCTTTAATCTAATAATACATTCTGATATACTATTTATTTTATCATATTTTTTAGACAATTCTTTCATAATTTCATTTTTACTTATTTTTTTCTTTACTATAAATTTTATATTTAATATATTTAATGGATCTTTAAAATATTTTTTAATAATAAAAAGGGTTTCAAACATAGAATATGCAGTAGAATAATAAATAGATCCCCATGGATTTTTATCTCCTAAATATACTTTACTTATTATTTGACTTAATGTATTCAGATTATCTCTAAAATTTAATATTACTTTTTTAATAATACTTTTTTTTGTATGATGAAAACGAATAGATGGTGTCATGAAATAGATGCAAGCTCTATAGTCGGAAAAAATATAAAAACATTCTTTTAAAACAGAAATAAGACGTTCATAAGATATTAATTTATAAAATAATTCAAATAAATGTTGATGATTATTTAAATCAATATTTTTTCTATGATTCATGTAAAAATGAAAAAATTTACCAATTTCTGATTTATTGATTAAATTGTTTTGAATATAAAAGGATATAATAATATCTATTTTATTTAATTTATCTAAGACAATATCGTGATTAGTAATAATCATGTCTAATATTTTTTTTTGTATTTCTTTATGATGTATATATTTTAAACATAATAATACAATGGATAAATAAAATGGATTATTTAAATAATTATAATATAGTTTAAATTCTTGATTATGTTCTTTACAAAAATTTTCTATTTTCATTTTAAATATAAATAAGATTTTTCAAAAATATTATTTAAAATATAAATGATAATATATTTTTTTTATAAAAAATGGTTAAAAATAGGAAAGTATGTGTAGGAAACCTAGGTTTCCTCACTAGGAAGGTATGTGTAGGAAACCTAGGTTTCCTCACTTTAGATATCTTTTACGATTTACTACATAAAGAGACCATTCCATGGGTGAACCACGATTACCATTACCATCTCCACTATAACAATAGTTATTGATATGATGTAATGTTAGATTTCTTTTTTCAAAGAGCATATTTAAATTTTCAATAAAAATATTCATATCTTCTTCATGTTTTTCCTTTAAAATACGTCCTCTACAAAAAGTAAAACTTAAGACACATCCGGATTGGATAAATGTTTTATCCAATACAGATAAAATTTGAGGTCCCTGTTTACAAACATGTCCACATGTGTCAAAATACCAACCAGCACAGTTATAGTTACGCCAATCACTTCCGGATTGTGTATAAATATCATCATATTTATCATGTGCAAAGGATTCTAAAGTTCCATGATGACATGGAATACCTTTTTTTAAATGTTTATTTGCAATAGGTTCTTTATGTTCAATAATTAAAATATTATCTTTTTTTAAACCATTTGATAGTAAC
>Ga0114966_10003588_pt1 | contig 13539 bp, 10 predicted proteins | sample M_130207_XF_Meta_FD_87029 | JGI IMG/M metagenome (GOLD analysis project Ga0114966, IMG submission 87029) | Freshwater microbial communities from Lake Montjoie, Canada to study carbon cycling - M_130207_XF_MetaG | ecosystem: Environmental > Aquatic > Freshwater > Lake | place: Lake Montjoie... | reverse complement strand
TCGTGGTAAAATATGTCCTCGAACGGGGGCCCTTTGCAGGCGGGATATTCGTGGGCGAGAAAGGGAAATTGGAAATCGGCCGCAACAAGGTGACCTCTAATCCGCCTGAAATTGCTGCAGAGTTGTTTCGTGAGGTCGATCTGATTGAAGAGGAACGCAAGTGGAGTGACGCGACTGCGTTGTGGCAGGCGCGGGCCCATCTACAGAACTGGCTCGACTGCATCCGTACACGCGAGCGACCAGTCGCCGATGTCGAAATCGGTCATCGCTCGGTCTCCGTCTGTCACTTGGCCAACATTGTCCGGCAATTGGGGCGTCCGCTGCGATGGAATGCCTCAGAGGAACAGTTCTCCGATGATGCCGCGGCCAATGGGCTCCTTGTCCGTGAGCGGCGTGGTGGATTCGAACTGCCAAGTTGACAACCTGTTATTACAAATCAGGCTCCAATCGAGCCATTGACGTCAAAAAAGGCGTGTGTTTCGTGCCACTCTGCCGCTGCGTGGCGCATTATCAATCCCCTTTTCAATAGGCCTTTAGGCCGCTTTTGACGGTATTTTTGGTTGTTAAAGCCGAAAGCGTCTGGCCCTCCCTGTTGAAAACGGCGGTGTGTTTGGTGAAGCGGGATGATCGGTCGCGTTTGAGTTTGCCGAGCCGGTCAATGGTTGCTTGGAGTTGGCGGTTCGGACGGATGCGAAGGTCTCGGATCGTATCCCGACGCTTCCACAATGCGTTTCGGAGCGCAAAGCCGACGATCCAGCGGGACCGAGAATCTGAGCGGCTTGCCCGTTCCCACCAGGGTTCGTAAGAATAGTCCGAGGTTGTGGAAGGCGGCACACAGGTGATACCCGATCTTCAATCGAGCATGCTGACCGAGTCCGCGATGTTTTTCGACGCGATCTCCGCCGTAAGGATCACGCCCGTGTCGATGTCAACCGCGTTCTCCGCTTTATTTTATTACAAATGAAGTGCGTGCTGCCGTTCTTCCTCATCCTGATGCAAGAATGGGCGTCCGCTCATTGGATTCCCATTTGTTATTCGATGCCGTTTTCTTGCCGTCCTTCTTCCGCTGCTTGTCGAACTAGGCCAGTTCGACAAGCGTCTTCAACTCGAGATCCTCGGCCGACACCCGACGTTGCAGGTAGGCCCGCTAGACTCCTTCCGCACGCTCCACGTTGGTCGCGGTGTTGGCCTCGATCAACATCGAGTCCACGCCCGCCGTCGTCCCCGAGAGCAGCCCGTGTTCGTGGATCCGTTTGAGCACGAACCCGAAGACCTCGTTCATGGACCTCGACCGGCAGGCGATCGCCGATCTTGGACAGGCTGGAGCCAACGGGTGTGGCTTCGGTCCAAGCGAACCGAAAAAAGATCCACAACGACAGGCCGTCTTGGCACCGGCAGGCGGTCCCACGCGGCCACAGGATGTCCTTCAGAAGTCGGGGACGAACAGCATTCCAAAGGAGACGCCCGGCGGAATCGACGGCCGCTCGCCACTGCGCAGTCCCCTCTCGACCCTCTCCGCTTGCACCGAAATCGAACCAAGCGTAGGTTAACATCGACCTTTCAAAACGGAACGAAACATCCCTGATTTTTTCAACCGACCGCTAAGCTAAGACGATAGGGCACCACTCCTGTGTGAGTTTACCACAGGGCAACAACATAGGCCCGCCAAAAAAACACTCTGGTGAACGACCGGATTCAATTCCAACCGATCCGACGAATCCCGAAAACACGTCTTTATCGAGACTCCTGCCAACCAGACGCTCACTTCTACTCAAAATGGAGTGGGATTGTTTCGAATGCCGAAGAGATGACACATCATGCCTCGATCTGTTTGCTTGATGTGGTTGTGCCATGCGGACCTGGCTCTGGCAGATCCACACCATCGTCTTGAAAAACAGAGGTTTTGTCTTTAACGCGTTGCAATTGATCGTCCTGCGTGATCACGTTACGCTACCACGATGTCTAGCGTGCAGAAAGAATTGTTGCTAATTGCCTGTCGCTGACGAACGACGAGGCGTCTGTCGTGATGATCGCTCCGACGACGAATCATGCCGTCAATCTCCACGATGCGAGGTCCAATGGCAGGTCTCCGAGTTTTTTCAACGGAGCCTCGAGGAATGTTGAACGGCATACCAACTACACCCATTTGAGTATTCACAATGAAGCGAACTTTTCGTTTTCTGGGCACGATTCTGCTGGTTTTGGCGTCGTCTGCGTTGCATAGCGCGGCGAACGAGTTTTTTTTCAAGGCGAATGATCGCGTCTTGTTTCTGGGCGACAGTATTACCGAGCAGTACCAATACTCGACCGATCTGGAACTGTATTTGACCACGCGGTTTCCGACGTGGAATCTGACGTTTATCAACGCCGGGATCGGCGGTGACCGCGCGCAGGGTGGAATGAAACGCTTTCAAGAACACGTGCTGTCCGAAAACCCAACCGCAATAACGATCAACTTTGGGATGAATGATGCCGGATATGGAAAGTTCGATGAGACTCTTCAGAAGCCGTTTCTCGATGGGATTGAAGCCATGCTGAAGATGGCACATCAAGCGGGAGTCCGCGTTGCTCTCGTTTCACCGAATGCAGTTGATCGTCGAGTTCAGGAGCGGTTTCGTCTTTATCTGGAAACACAAAAACAATTCTATGCGCCTCTGAAAATGCTGGCAACAAATCACAACGCGACCTTCGTCGATCAATATGCAAAGACGCGATCAGGACTGGAGAAAATGGAAGCCGAACAGGCAGCATCTGTGATACCGTTTGGTGACGGCTTTCACACGTCCTCAAATGGTGGACTTTTCATGGCTCACGCAATTTTGACAGGGATGAATGCTCCTGCGTTGGTCAGTCATATTCAAATCGACGCCACTATCTTCGGACGTGGGACAGGATCTAATGTGAATAACTGTTCAATCAGCGATGAAGCCAAAACAGATCATGGCGTTCGGTTTGACCGAGTTGACCAAGCTCTTCCATTGCCCGTTCAGCCCGAATGGTTCTCGCTGCTGCCATACGTGAATCATTTGGAAGATCTCAATCGCTATGGATTAGCAGTTTCTGGTCTTGCCCCCGGAAAATATTCCATCAAGATTGACGGCGTCGACGTCGCAATTCATTCGAATGACGAACTGGAGCAAGGCGTGAACCTTGGTAACGTCACTGCCGGCCCGATCTACAATCAGGCACAGAACGTATTGGAAGCAATCAATGCCAAAAACAAAATTGTTCATAGCCGATTTCGAAGTGTCGTGATGGCTAGTATTCCTGATTGGTTGTCTGATGTTGCCGCTGAAAGAAAGCCACGGGAACTCGCGAAGCGATCGGACCAAATCAATGCCATGCAGTCCGAAATCTACCGGATGGTTAAACCAATCCAACACCGATTTGAGGTTGTGATGTTGGTCAAATGAAAGACGACATGTGGACCATGCTGACTGCCCAACAGATCTCCCATGACTTTTGAAGTTGAACATAAGAAATCACGATCTTCGAATCATGATGTGTGTGACATCGGCCCGGGGGTCGTGAATCTGGTGGGTCTCGTTTCGTTCGTGATCTCCCCGTACGGGTACGCACCGGGTTTGTTTTAAGCCTAGTGGTTATGGGTCGTTGTTGGTCGAGCAACTTCAGAGTTGGCGTGCGAAAACACTGCGGATCGTGGTTGTTGATCGAGGCTCGTTCGTCCCTTTCTGGCCATCTGCAGTCCCTCTTGGTCACTGCGGTGCGCAGTGCGACCTCATGCCTCAGGTTGTTGGCTTCGAGAGACCACCGCATGACCACCTTGTTTTTGCGAGCTGCGGCTACGGGCAAAGGTATTAATCCCTCGGCCGTATGGTGTTTTTAGATCACCTCAGTGTCGTCGGTGGCCATGCCTAGCAGTCGTTTCACGAATGCCGAGTGTTCGTCGTCACGAAGAAGCAGAGGGCTCAGTGCCGATTCTTCGACGATATGACCGCCGCCGCCTCGATTTCTGAAACGTTACTACCCGCCGAAGCGATTGTCATCTCTCTCACGGTTTCACAGCCGCTGACGTTGGTAGCCGGACACTGAATCAGTGGCAAACGGTCCGACGATGTCCGTCTCGGGCAATCGATTACCGTAGATCGGAAAAAGGAATGACCGCTCTCGATCATTCGAGATCTCTGCGGCGAGATTCGCTAACTCGCTAGGCAACGTCTGTGATGTCCGCAGGGACCGTTAGATCACTCCTAAGGAATCCGGAAAAAAGAGCTCGCCAGGGTATTGAAAATCATCAGACCGGCCACAGGAGCACAGAACCGAATTGAACGAAACTAGTTTCTTGTCGATTCGTTCTGAGGGTGCGCTGGCACATAGATAGCAGGGTCATTGATGCCCAATTCAGAAAATCCCCTTAACCGTATTGCGCATGAGTCACATCGCCCGCAAGCGTGACCGTTGGAGTCAGGGTCGTAGCAACTGTGTGTGATCCCGTAGTCGATCCCCAATGACAAGCCTTGGCGGATGATGTCTGCCTTAGTCAAATTGATCAGAGGAGCATGCACTTGCCAAGAGACCGTGCCTTCCACACCAGACTTCGTGGCAATGTTTGCGAGTCGACAAAAGGCCTCGATAAAATTCGGCCGACAATCGGGATAGCCACTATAGTCAACAGCCGTCACGCCAATAAAAAGATCGGTTGCACCAAGGACTTCGGCCCAGCCGAGCGCGACTGATAGAAAGATGGTATTCCGAGCCGGTACATACGTGATTGGAATTCCGGTAGTGAGTTCCTCTTCGGAACGATCCTTGGGCACGTCAATATTATCCGTCAGAGCTGATCCACCGAAAATGCGCAGATCGAGCGGAACCACGCTGTGGTGTTTCACTCCCAGTGATGCACAGACCCGATTGGCAGCGGCCAACTCGTAGCGATGCCTCTGACCGTAGTCGAATGACAATGCGAACGGTTCAAACCCTTCCTTGATGGAAAGAGCCAGTGTCGTGGCAGAATCGAGACCACCACTCACGAGAACAACAGCTCGACGACTTTCGCTCAAACTCATCACGCTCCTCCAATCTGAGGCAAAGGCTGGGTTGCTGCGGAAAAACCTATGTTCGACAGAACGCGGGGTAGTCCGCCACGTTGTTAGGCCGCGATGTGAACCGTCACCGGCTAGAATGATTTCGCCTGCGTCTGTTCCAATGGATTAGGCGATTCCAGTGAGCTTGCCCTTACCGCAATGCTTTTGGGCGAGCAAGGATTTCGTTCAGTACGATTGCTTGTTGCAATCCGTTGGGATCGCGTAGCGTTCGCGCGATGGGGTGGATGTTTCCAGCTCGATGAATCGCATCAGATGCGGCATCGGAGCCGATATCGCGATGCGCAGCGAATGTCATGTCTTGCTTAACCGCTTCGCTGATCCGATTGGAATCGATTGCACCCTGGAATTGGCCTTGTCGTACCGACGCCTGAAGAGAGGGCAGTGATTCTCGGTGAGAGGTTTTTAGCAGCGCAACGGATTGCTTAGGCTCATTCGAATTCGGTGGCCTGTTTTTACGCTCCCTCTTGCTGTCCTTGATGGATTGAGTCCCCCTCTGCGCTCGGGATTGCTTCGGCTTCTGCGGCGATGCGACTGCGGGAGTTGTTTCCTGCTGCGGGTTGCCGCCCAAGACATCCTGTAAAAAAATTTCGAGGTCGCTCTGTTTTCGGATATTTGCACCCGTTTTTGGCTGCGATGCTCGATTGATTTGATTTCCTTGGACTAGGTTCACGATCCAGCTGACCACGGAGACTGTGAAGATGACCAAGCCGACGAGTTCTCCAAATGTGATCGCAAGCATCGCTGGGGGTATGAAGGTCATCATGTTATGCGCTTTAGAACGATGGGGGTGGTTTCGTGTACTACTTGGTCATACCAGTACCCGCAATCGCGGTTCTCATTTGTGTGTCTGCTTGAACGTTTTTCAATTCGTAGTAATCCATTAACCCCAGAGTCTGTTTTCGGAACGCCTCCGCAATCGCCATCGGAACCGACGCCTCCGCAAGAACGACTTCTGCGCGATTCTTCTGCACGAGAGCGATCATTTCTTGCTCTCGTGCCGTAAAATCGGCCCGACGCTGTTCCGCCTTGGCCTGTGCCACGCGCATGTCGGCTTCTGCTTGGTCGGCGGACAAGCGGGCTCCAATGTTTTCACCGACATCAATATCCGCGATGTCAATCGATACGATTTCAAATGCTGTCTGCGCCTCTAAGCCCTGATTGAGGACCGTTTGAGAAATCATCTCTGGATTTTCGAGGACCATTTTGTAGGAAGCCGTCGAGCCGATCGCTTGAACAATTCCTTGGCCGACACGAGCGATGATCGTTTCTTCGGTCGCTCCACCGATCAGCTGATGAAGGTTGGTGCGCACTGTCACACGGGCACTAGCCTTCAGCAAAATACCGTCTGCAGCAACCGCATCGAGAGTGGCTTGGCCTTTGCGAGGATCGGGACAATTAATGACCTTCGGATAAACACTCGTTCGAACGGCTTCAAGAATATCGCGCCCGGCAAGATCAATTGCCTGAGCGGTCTGCCAATCGAGGTCAATACTAGCCCGATGAGCCGCCACCAAGGCGCGAATCACGTTAGGGACGTTGCCGCCGGAGAGATAGTGTGATTCCAAATCCCGGGTACTGATGGGATAAACCTCTGTTAGACCGGCCTGAACGGCTGTAATTTTTGCTCGGACAATGACGGAAGGATTCACCTTGCGGATGGTCATCATCAGCAGATGAGTAAAGGAAATACCCGCACCCGTCATCTGGCACTGAATCCACAGGCTGATGAATTGGGCAAAGATGGCAACAAAAATCAACGCCACCACAAAAAGTACGGCGGAAATGCTGAATAACAATACCGGACTGAATTGAGCGATCACGAATGGTGTGTGCATAATTCCTCGTCGTTCTCTGAAGGATTGAACAGGTTGCTCAATTCTGAGCAGCAACCGTAGTTCACGTCTAACTCTGCGGGAACTCGAAGTCAAGCGGCAACGACGATGACTTCGCCGTAGCAGGTGAGTCATTCTGTTCGGGTGGCCTTCCCGGTCGAACCAACAATCGAGATCCGCGGACCGCCAGCACTTCAATCGACTGACCAAGTTCGACGATGATTCCCTCACTGAATACGTGGAATCGCTCTCCCTCCAGCAAAACTATTCCCCCCGGATTGAGCGTCGTCACGGTTGTTCCAAAATGGCCGATCAATTTCACCATTCGAGCGAATTCTTTTGAAAACGGCATCAGTTGTTCAGGAGCGGGAGCTTCCAAAAGGACTCGTTTACCCAAGGATGTGTGTGGCAGAATGTAAAAGGCAATTCCCACGACGAGTGGGACCAGCAACAGCTGTGCTCCGCAAAATGCATAGAAGAGATTGGGATTGGAGCTAGCCCATGCGCGGTAAGCGAATCCCAATGATCCCACCAAAGTCACAAAGGTGACAATACCGAGTAGCCCGCCTGAAGGGATGAAGACTTCGGCGCTCAGGATACCGATACCGGCAAGCAGCAGCAGAATTGCAAAGATTGCATTAGAGTCCATAACGGGCTGTAGCCATTTTTCGGGGAATGTGATCGACGGCGGACACCACGCGGTTCCAACGACAGTCACACACAGTTTAGCCGCCCATGGCGATGAGACAACCTAATCATTAATCCCACCACTCTTTAAGAGTGATCCTACAAAACGTGCAGCGGGCAGAATACCCATCACATAACTGTTTCGCCCATCGTTAATTGTAACGGTCGTGTTGGCGGAGGACTCGAATTCCCCGGCCTGCGAGACCGGTCTTAATCCGATGTCATGATCACCAACGGCCAGTTCGATGCGAAGCACCTGAATCACGTCTGGCAACAAACCCCAACATCGAGTGTCGGCGTTTTCCGTGGCCTCCCAGGCGATCCCCGCCACTGTCGCGGCCAGACTCAGGGGCGATCCTTTATCGATGTCGGTCAGTTCCTGTACAGCGTAAATCGCACCTTTCTTCATGACTCGACGAGCGACGGCTCTGGCGATAATTTCTGTCTGGCGAGCCTCTTGTTGCCGAACGGCCATCGTCCCAATATCTGCAATCGTTGCCGTTTGGCCTTGTATGTCACCATCAACTCGCACGCAAACCGCATCGGCAATACGTCCCAGCTTAACGACTTGAGGTACTTTAACGGGAGCGAGTGTCGGCGGAAGGCTGCGATTTGAAACAGAATTCAGAATACGATCGGCGACAAACAGTGCCGCCTGAGTCGGAATTTCTTCGTGCTCCTGTTTGATAGGACCGCGTCCAACGAGTGCAAAAACGTATAATGTCCCATAGCCTTTTGCGACAGGTTTTGAAAATTTCGCTCTCTGCAAATCGGCTTTCGCATCACGAAAGTTGGGCTCCCAGTTTGCGACTTGAACCCTAGCTCGTGTTACTTCATCCTGAGTGAGTGGGGATTCCTCAGCCAACATCGCTCGGATGTAGGGACCGAGGGCGAGTTGTTTATAAGCTAACTCCATCCGCGGTTGATCAGCCTCCTCCGGTCTCGACTTTTCCGTGACCGAGGCGATGATTTGCTGTTGTTTTTCAACGACTTGGAGCGCATACGCACCAGCGTCACCTCCACCCGACATCACGTTCGAAAGCGAGAGCATGATACGAATCAGAACTTTCTCGTAGTCCTCTCCCGCATAGGCACGCCGCGTGTCGTCGGTCAGCATGGAAATCGTGAACTCGCCAGCATCTTTTTCTTCGAGATGATCAAACCGATCGCGCACTCCTCGTAAAATGCGTTCGGAGTTTTTTGGCCGACCTGCCGCCAATTCTAGCATGGCCTTATCAAGCAAAAATGCGTCTGCTTCGTGTTTGTGCTGCTTCAGTTGTTTCTCAATGTGCCGGTCGGCATCAACCAAATTTCCGGCAAAATACGCTTCTCGAACACTTCCAACGTGGTCGCGGTGTGAAGCACAACTCGCAAGGCAGATGCAGGTTGCTGGAAAGATCCAGGCACAGACCAAGACTGGACAGTGGCATCTGCGTGAAGAGCCACGTTTTCGAGGTACGGCTCGTTCTCCTCGTGGCTTCATTGCGATTTTCTCGATTTGAGACATCAGCCACGATTGGCGGCGGAACTCGTCATTGACGTTTCTTATTTCGAACGGATCAATCCTCTGATCCTGAAATCGAACGTCATCCGTAATTTTTCAGCTTTCCCAAACGGGACTTGTGATATCCCTTCCGCAGTTCCGCGGACGACTTATCAGCGTGACCGCTTGCAATGTTCACGAGTTCTAGAGTCAGCAAATAGTCTCGCTGATAGTCCTTATGGTTGCTGGGTGTTGTCCCCGATGTGACTTTTGCGTAAAGCAAATAATCGAATGGCTGTTCGATTTTCTCCATCGCTGCCGTGAATGTGCGTTGTTTGCTGGGAGTAAACAAATCGTCTGGTCGAAGGCCAGATTCACGTAAACCACTCTCAACATAGCGACGATTGATCAGTTCAAACATCTCCGACTCGTTGATACACGTATCTATCTTTTCGTAAATTTGTTCACCAAAGTCACCCAATTCTTCCGCACTCTTGTTTTCCAAGCCAACGAAGCAGATTCGCTTGCGATCCGGTTGCCCGTCGTGTGCCACGTGCTGAACGTCACGCATTTGACGTCCTAACAATTGCGACACCGACGATTGAATCAGCGGTTCCCATGTCTCGGCGCCTGCAGTGTGGCTGCCCACCATATCCCGGTCATCGCCGTTCAGGATGTGTGCGAATTGTCTCCCGCGACATCCAATAGATAAATTCAACACGCCGATTGATGCCAAAAGTCCCAGTCCCTCGAGAAACTGTCGCCGATCCATGGCTCTTTTCCTCAGATTCGTGTTCGATTTATCCACCGACACTGGTCCAGCGGATCGCTTGGCCTCATGCCGCAAAGGTCATTTTGAGTCGATTGCGACCGGCGGATTTTTCTGCGGAATGACTTCCGGACGATCGCCTTGCTGATGATAATTCCTAATTCAAATCCTCGCGAGATCGAAATTGCCTTCGAAGTCAGGTCACTTGGTTCAATGGCAACCCGCGTGTCTGTTGCTATCCAAAATCCATACCGCTCGCAGGTGAATTGGTGTTTTTTCCGCGAATTTCAACGGCCGGCGATCCTTTGTCTGGCTGGATTTGCTGAAGTTTCGCCATTTTGATGTGCCCTAAAAATCAGAAATTTCTGAGAGTTCGTCAAATGATTTCGAAATTTTTTCGGATGCTCATGACGCGCAAATCCTGAAAAATCCAAAAAACATTCGAATTGAGGGAGGTTTGAATTGAGGGGGATTGGTCAAAACAGGGCGTTCTGGGTACCAGTTGGAGGCGGCATCTCATGAGACTGGGCTGATCCTTGAATACGAGTGGGAACGGGGCGTTAGGCCATGCCGCCCCTTCAATCACAATCGAAGTGGATCGGCAGGCCCCCCCTCATTTGACGGATAAGCAACACCGCCAAACACAGTCCCTTGCACTCTGTTGTAATTTTCAATCGGCTGTTAACCGGGCAGAACTGACTCCATCGCCTGATCGAGTCTCTCCAACAGCCGATCCAGTTCAGCCTTAGTTTCAGGATCAAGGCTCCATGCATGGGGTTGACGCCTTCTTTCCGTGGCAAACAAACCTCGTTTGACAAGAACATACTTTTCAACCGCCAGAAATCCATCAAGTCCGGCCTGCAGTTGCAGGCTCACCAACGCGCAAACCGGAAAATAAATTCGATAGATTGCATCATTGTCGTGGGCTTCAAGAGCCTTCCACAACGCAACAATGGCTGAGAGAAATTCCATACCGGGCATCGTTCCCACGATTCCACGTCGAAAGCTATCGACGAGACACAGGCCTCCAGACCCTTCGTAGATTTGAGCCTCACCCCCCGTTGCGTCTCGGAGGGCCGACAGATTGGGACCTATCGGGGTCGCTTCCGGCTTGAAGCGTATCTTGTCGGAGCCGAATCGTCTCAGCAGTTCAACGCACACAGAAATGGGAATTGGCTGTCCCACATAGCCCGACGCATCCTGAACGATCACGGGCAATCCCACGCCATCGGCCAACGCTGTGAAATAGTCTTGAACAGCGCCCTGAGGAAGCGCCGTCGAAATCGGGGGAATCGCCATCACCGCATCGGCACCCGCCTTTTCCGCCCGTTGTGCATATTGTAAGGCCTGTTTTGTTGATTCCGCTCCCACACCAGCGAAGAAAGCTCCCCGTCCGGCATTAAACTCCGCAAGTTTCTCTGTCAGTGCAAACCGTTCGTCAATTGTCAGTCGAAGCAACTCCGACACCATTCCGGTACCGAATCCGTTGGCTCCAATTTCATAAGCCCAATCGATTTGCCGCCGTAGACTCAGGGAGTCAATGGAGTCATCGTTGAGGAACGGAGTATGTGCAATGGGGAGTACACCAGTGATCGTTTTGAGCATGCCTGATCCTCTAAAAATGGCACTACGATTGTTTCGTGTTGAGGAACCAAAACCACGACGAATGTCTCAAACGTATCGCGGTGAAATGGCTTGAAATCAAACACGGCCGCACCGGGAAGGTCCTGTTTGTATCGGTCAATGGGGCAGGGCACATTGACCGATACAAACATCATTCCTCATTTGCAGGTTTGAAGTAGGCATGTACCGCTTGATGTTTTTCGCGGCTTTTGAATTTTTGTCAACCGATCGTGAGGATATTGGCAATGATCACCAATCACCGACACTGCCGTCCGGATAGAAGACCCGTTGCAACACTTCTTGTTCAAACGGATGCTTCTTCACTTCGACTTCGTTGATTTCGATCCCCAAACCAGGACGATTGTTCGGCCGGACAATGCGACCTTTCGGTTCGATCACATATCCTTCTGAAACAACGTCGCTGCGCCACGGAACATCGTTGTGGACCGTTTCGCAAATGATGTAACTCGGTTGTGAAAATCCAAACTCCAAAGAAGCGGCCGTGCTGACGGGGCCTTGCGGATTGTGCGGCGCCAACGCAATCCGATAAGCCTCAGCTAACGCCGCGATGCGGCGGGCCGCGGTGAGTCCCCCGCAATGTGTAATGTCCAGCTGGCACACATCGCAGCCACGTTTGTTGAACAAATCGCGGAATGTTGCCAAGTCCGTAATCCGTTCACCCGTGGCGACCGGCGTCGTTATCGCGGCATTGATTGCGGCCAGCCCATCAATGTTTTCAGGCCAGCAGGGCTCCTCGAAAAAGTAAAGGCCATACGGGTCGAGCGCCTTGCCAAATTTCATCCCCATCGCCGGCGAGGGTCTGGCATGACAATCAACCATGATGTCAATTCCATCTCCGACGGCGTCGCGCATCGCGGCAACTGCGGCTTCGGCCAGCCGGATCGACTTCATCCCCTCCAGCGGCATCGTAGGCGGGACCGCCATGGCCTTGAACGCCGTAAAACCCTCCTCAACAGATTGTTGCGCTAACGCTCCAAACTTTTTAGCATCATCGATGGAGGTTCCATAGAAGTCCTCCATCTTGCCGCCGCCAAGATGACTGTATGTCCGAACGAAATCGCGAACTCGGCCACCCCAAAGTTGCGCGCAGGGCATGTTGGCAATTTTTCCCGCGATGTCCCACAAAGCGAGATCGATACCACTAATCGCTGAAGCGCGGATGATACCATTTCCATGCCAGAAGTGCTGGCGGAACATCATTTGCCAAAGGTGCTCGATCCGCCGAGGATCCTCACCCACGAGCAGTTGGGAGAGATCCTCAATAGCCCCCACAACACCGCGCGTATGCCATTCCAAAGTGGCCTCGCCCCAACCGTAAAGCCCCGGTTCATCGGTGACAACTTTGACGAATATCCAATTCCTCATCCGAGCGTGGCACACGAAGGCTTCGACGGAGCTAATTTTCATAAGAACGGGATCTACTTGAGTGTGGCTAAAAATTCCAACAAATCTGCAACTTGCTCTGCCGTCATGTCCTTCAGCAATAATTCTGGCATGATCGATTGCCGCTGCGGTATGATTTCAGCGACGGATTCAAAAGGTATTCTAAGAATCTCATCTTTGGAAGTACGAAGAACGATTTCGCGATCATTCCGATCAAACATCAGGCCGCTATGGACCTTCCCGTCATTGGTCTCAACGACGTAGCTGATAAACTTCGGTTCGATGACTTTCGAGGGCTCCAAAATGCTTTCGAGGAGTTGCGATTTGCTGAACTTCTTGGCGATGAAAGAAAGCTCCGGGCCCATCTTGCTGCCGACCTCGCCGATGCGATGGCAGTTTTTGCAGGCGATTCCCGCCGTATTGAGAAACAGCTCCCGTCCGTGCACGGCATCGCCTTTTAAAGAGAGCAACTGATCTGCGCGAATTGACGAGCCAAGACGCTTGACGCGACGGCCTACGGGGAGAAATTGCTCAAATAGATCACGGACTTGTGGTTCTGGGCGGCTGGCGGCCGTATCAATCACCTCTGCCCGAACTTGCGGAGGCAGCTCTGTCGTTGTGAGGGTTCGGGAGAGTAGAAGCGCGCTGCTGGTGGATGACAACAGAGTTGCTATG
>Ga0114966_10003585_pt1 | contig 13546 bp, 16 predicted proteins | sample M_130207_XF_Meta_FD_87029 | JGI IMG/M metagenome (GOLD analysis project Ga0114966, IMG submission 87029) | Freshwater microbial communities from Lake Montjoie, Canada to study carbon cycling - M_130207_XF_MetaG | ecosystem: Environmental > Aquatic > Freshwater > Lake | place: Lake Montjoie... | reverse complement strand
TTTGGGTATGTCGGGTCGTATTTCAGGCATTGCAGTATTCCAAATTATAACATGAGTATAATCATCGCCGTCTGTAATATATATCTGTTTATCCTTACCATAACTACTTGTTTGAGAGAATAATGATATTCTTTCTATTTCATTTTTACCACATGTGCTATCGCACCAAGATGAAAAAATACGTATACGATATTGCATATTATACGTAATTTTATATATCTATATCGGTACATAGATATATAATATAATACAGGTCCATTATTTGCGTAGCATTCTCTTTGCTTTTTTTGAGATTTTATACCGATGATATTGGCGAGCACGTACGTATGCTGCATAAACTCCTTTCCGGCTTATCTTGCATGTATTTTTTTTGCATACAGGGAAGGACTTATTGGGACCTAGAAAGCATTTGTTTCCACAACGTTTCATCATAATTGTTCTCTGACGAGCACTTGGATTTTCTCTCTTCCATCCTTTCCAAGGAACATTTTTCTGTGTTTTACTCATTTACGCTATATCTATAAAATAAAATTCTGGACCGGATATATATGAGTGAAATAATTGAAAACACATCGGATCAGGTGTCAGCTTCCGATGCGATTATAATCAATATTAAAGACGAAATTCCGTCTCCAAGGAGTCCAGGGCCATCAGAAAATATAAAATTGTTATCTAATGCATTTAATGCATTTAAATCAACAAGCAGAAAGAGTATTAATGATATGGATGGTGAAAAATATTATGCAGAAAGCGGTAGTGATTTAAGTGATAGCGAGGATAGTACAACTAACGTACAAGGTCAACATGTTAAGAAATTATACAAGCGTTTAAACTACCATGACGTTGAAAACAGCATTAATAAATATTATTTTGACGAAAATCATCGTCATTCTTCTTCCCTTGACATATTAGCAAGTTATTTGAAGGGTCAAAAGATGATTTATATGGAGGCCAAGTATTATTCCGAGCAACAATTGAACAAGTTAATGATGCCTGCGATTTTGCTTTCAACGGCAGCTACAGTAATTGCTGCAGTTGTGAAGGATTATAACTGGGGTGGATTCTTTCTCTCTTCTATCAATGCGATGATTGCCTTTTTACTGGCGTTGGTAAATTATTTCAAGCTGGATGCTGCTTCGGAAGCACACAAGATATCCGCCCACCAATATGACAAGTTGCAATCGTCGGTAGAATTTACTAGCGGATATATCTTATTATTTAACGATATTACCTTGGAACGTTCACTTTGCAAGAAGGGAATGACAACCGAAGAGAGAAAAGCAATACAAGATAAACTGAGTATTGACAAGAAGGATTTGGATACAAAAATGAAGACCAAATTAATTGATGTGGAGAAAAAAATATCAGAAATCAAAGAAACCAATCAATTTTTGATTCCGCGAACTATTCGTATGCAGTATCCGATTATTTACAACACGAATATTTTTTCTATCATTAAAAAGATTGACGATCACAGAAAGAAGACGATTACTATTTTGAAAAATGTGAAGAATGAAATACGTTATATGAATACAAAGGGCAATTCTATTACCGCGACGGAAAAGGAACGCATAGTGTATTTATTCAACATGAAAAAGGACATGGTAAAGGGCATTCTCGCGCTTAAATCCGCATTTTCCGTGATTGACCAGATGTTTCAACAAGAAATTATAAATCAGGAATATATTCAAAAGAATTGGTTGCGTGCTTGGCTCGGATGTAATAATAAAAAAAAGATAATCAACCCGATGGCTTTAAACTCGTTTATAGATACATTAATGGACCCATTTAAAGACGAGCCTCGCTAAGTGGGTCATGGGCCTAGGCACAGCTATTATTACTTTGCACCTGTTTTCAAATAAAGATATTTACTTGAAAACTAATAATACTCGTACAGATGAACACGGACACAATGACATATAAAATAACAGGCAATCGCTGTGTATTGTCATTTCACGAACCCAATGAAGTTTTTTGCAGAGCACTCGCCGATTCAAAGTTATTCAGCGGTATAACTATTACGCAAACATTTACACAGGCCAGCTTTTATGCAAAAAAAATGTGTTCCTTGCGAGAACTTCTCTCTCAACACAGAGAGAAACTTCAATATGATGAATGTGTAAAAATGGCGCAATGTATTGGGCTGCAACTCTTTTATTTAGAAAAATACGCACATACATTCTCTTGGTTCAATCTTGATGATATCCTTGTCATTGACGACTCGTCCTTTCTTTGTATCGCTCTCGAACAACTCATGCCATTGGATGCCTTTGGACGCATCTGGTTTACCACACCCTTCACGAATAAACATCCTCATATTGCACCTGAAATACAACGATTGATGACGCTTCCTTCCTACGCTACCTACAAAGCCGCATATTATAGTTTAGGCTCGCTTATTATTTTTTGCTTGGCCGTGGATGATGAGAAGAGTACAAAAATGCTACTAAGGCTTGAATTCATTGCGGATACAAAACTATATTGGTTCCTTTTACGATGTATTGATCCCGTTGCTAGCGCACGATTATTATTATTTGTTTGAAGGATTGTTTGAGGGGTCGGGTTATTATCTCTCTATATGTTATATAATGTCTATTGTTGCAATGAAAAGGAAATCTGTTATTCAGTATGGGTCCAACCGAAGTGGTAAACCACCTGGCGGGTATTGGCTTCCTCAGGGACCTTTCGGTCATAGCACTCGTGGTCTTCAGCTCGCCATTGAAAGTTATGGACCCGTCGGCTTTTCTCTCAACGGACCGCACCGAAATATTGGTTATGTCGGACAAAGTATGCGCATGTCTAAACAAGGCACGCCTTTCCGCGGAGTTTATCCCATGGGTAATGGTGGCTGTTGTGGAACATATGTTGAGTCGGTTTCGTTGAATGTGAATGAATCCGTCGTCGTCCCTGGCGACCAATACATGTATGTCAAACCATCTGTCCTCAGCACCAAGGGAATGTTGGAGAAGAAATACCGATATTTATATAACGGACAATACCCCAATTATTGGGTCAAACCCATTTATACTGGCAACCAAACGGATACTCCCTCGCAGGGCGTTTACCTACAAGAAGTATCGGCCGCAAATATTTGTGTCACCGATGTGAATGCCGAGGCAAAATATGTGGGGCATAGAGTATTGTGCGGTCCTACTTTGTGTAGCACTTCTGCTGCAAGATTCAAGTACGTAACCATGGCCGCCAGCGGTCCTTATACCAAAACGATTAAACAACCACAAACCGCTAGTCAACAAACGCTACGAATTCAACGTAGATGCGCCAACCCTCCTCCTGAATTGGCACCATATCCTCCTCGCGTCAATGGAAATGGCGCGCCCTGCACAGGATTTGTTGGAACGTCTGCATCGGGCATAGTTTAAATCCATATCATACACAAATATATATACTCATCCATCATTTGATTATATATATCTCATGCTATCTTTTCTGCACGCTGCAATACATAATCCCACCAATACTTTGATGTTAATTTCTCCACTACCTTTTCTCGTTTGGTTGTATCGTAAAAATATTCTTTTAGGTCTTCGCGCCATTTTTGTAATTTTTCTAATGTAATGTACTCTTCTTTCCAATCGTCTATAAATACCACAGGTAAATCGGCGTATAATATTTCACAATTTATAAAACGTTTCATAATGGGTATAATGCCACAATAAATTGCACTGAATGCTTTTGGGTTCGGATCTATACCTCCGCCATGGACACACATTAAAAACGAATATGTCTGAATTTTATCAAAAAAATGCAATGTCTCAATCTCACCGCATACTGAAAAGGCAGACCATGATGAGTTTAAACATATATTTTTTACATGAAGACGATCATTCCATTGCGTGCTTTCCCATTCTCTAGTACGACAACACATGCATATTTTTATATCCTTGCTCATTATGTCAAGATTTACCTTTTTCAACAACAACGTATCTATATCCTTCTCATGATGTTCTGACGGATTGAATCCTACTGGAAGTGGAGAACATTTACTATTTGCGTTAATTGTTAAATGAGTCGCGAAGATATGTAATATCTGCTCATTGTTTATTATATTATCCCACATATATGAATTTATCAATTCGTACTGACCCCATCTTACGTCTATATTTACAGGTATGGTATAATCCTGATTACCAATAATTAGAATATATTTATGATCTGCTGGAATCATATGATATATGTTATTGTAAAAAAAAATAAAGCTATTCACATCAACAAAAATTGACTTGGGTAATTTATCTGGATTACCCCAACATTGATGAGGAATTCGCTTCTTATTATTTGCACAATACTCAATCGTCCAGCAACAATAAGTATTAAACACATATGGGCCACATGACCTACCTACCGTAGACATCAATTTTTTTGTATTTTTTGGAAGTTCTTTCCATAGGTTTATATCTTGATAATTACGCGATTGTTCATTCATCAAAAGGTCTAACAAGTCGCGCACATATTTTAGTACATTCTCGTGTCTGTATATTGTTTGAAAAAGCTCCTTTGCGTTGCGTATTATATCCTCGCACTTTTCTGGGTTCTCTTCACACCACTTATATCTCTCTTGTATGTCGCTGAAATCATCCGCTACTGGCACGTAATGCACCCAAGGTTTATATTCCTTGTAAAACCACTGCTCCCAATTAGAATCCGCTTTCAATATTACCGACCCTGAATTCAATTTCCATGCAGTTGCATCCCATGTGCTCGCATTTCCGTCTATGTCCAATATATACTTGTAGTTTATCATATCATGGCGCTCTATGTGTGATGGAGCATGAATATTCTCTTTTGGCACTGAATTACTGCTAAAATAGGCACGCTGAGAGACTTCAATATCACGTCGCTTTGTGAAGTTGTATTTATTTCCTCGGTCATTGCCCGCATATACTATTTTTGAAATCTTATTTTTAAAAGGTATTCCTCTGTGAATGGAACGATACAAATTATATTGATTCAATTCATAATAATACCTATCGGGAACTGCAATCGTATACGCAGTGTCAGGGTGAGTTGATTGTGCCAATATGTATTTTTGCTTATGATACACAGGACACTCATTTAAACCATCAGGTGGAACATATAATGATTTCCCGCGACATTCGGTGCTTTCAATTATCTTGGGAATATTACGTTCCAATGGATAACATCCTTCTATATAACCATCAAAGGCACAAAGTATGCAATAAAAATCTCGTGGCGTTTTCCCAGGCGTTTTATCAAATGCAGCATTTATTATATAATCAATCGTGCGGTTTATCTCATAGGACCAGGGATACCCGCCATAACTATCGTGATATTGATATGCACCACCATCTTTCATTCCTATGGCAAACATGCTTGATGGCAAATACACTATATCTGTATTAAAAAGCTCATTGAAATGATCGTGATCTATATGATGAATATAATGATGATTCACTTGGAACCGATTATAACTTTTGTACCAAACTTCGTCCAATTTTTTATTTGATTTCACTAGACGGAATGGAAATGGGAACTCTACATTTAAGAGTATTCTTTGTTGTTTTGACGATTTACCTATTCTTATTTTTTGATTATTTCCATTATGGTCGTGCGCAAAAATATGGAGGTTGTCGTCCCAACCACTATTTGTATCTGTTGTATCTATTCTTTTAACTAATATATTACACATCGTTTCGTTAATATATTCGGCGAGTACTTGAAAGCATTTTTCGCCCTTGTAATCTATTATGTCAACCTCTAAATTTTCTACTAAATTCATTTCACAATATATAATAAAATATAAATCATTTTGTGTTTATATACGTATAATTTTTTATATTGGGGTATTAAGCAATGATTCAACGTTTTGCGCTTTTTATTGGAACTGCTTTAGTTGGCGGATTAGGATATCTTGCACTAAACAAAAATGATGATTACCGCGATGCCGATGATTCCGATGACGACGAATCTAATGAAGAAAGTGAAAAGAAGGGTGGCAGTAGTTGGTGGGATAATTTCACCTCATCTGATGACGCTGATAGCGTAGAAGAGTCGCCAAAACCCACACGAAGAAGAATGGGTGGCGGTGCAAACAAGTCCAAAAAACAACGACCTGCCGTGGCGCGAAAAACCCGCGTCTCTAGAAAATAGGCGTACTACACTTTTTTATACATTTATTATATATAGCTATGGCAATACTTCAAAATATACAAGCCAAACAGAGTTTATTTGTAGGAATATTAACCTTATTGATTGGAATATGGATTATATTCTATGCTGTCCCTGAATTATTTGCATCTTTATTCAACACAATGATTGGAAATCTTATTTTAGTATTCATTCTCATTTTGACCGCCATGAAAAACGTTGCGGTTTCATTGGCTCTAGCCGTGTTTTTTCTTGGTTTGTACAACTTCTCTCATTATGTCGTTGATGCGCCGGGAGTTTCGCCATCCAAATGAATAAAATATTCTTATTTATTATAGTGCATATAATGTTCTCTAATAAATTGATATGGTCGATAGTAATCGCATGTTTTTTTTTGATTTTTATTAAGTATTTAGGATTATTTGGATTGTTTGGTCGCAAAGAATCATTTACGAATAAAGATGTAGAAAAAAACGCCCTTTCGCAATTGAATCTTGTCTATAGCAGTAATGCCGGATATCAAACGGATGGTATTGGACCTGAAATTTATGTAAATAAACGCGTGAACAAATGGAGTGAACCAATTATAAAGGAATTTATTCGGATACAGGCTACTCAAAATCCAGATGTTATTTTTGATATGGACATGATTCAGCTACAGGCTACGCAAAAGGAAGCCGAAGAATTAATCAACACTGGTATGTGGCCTTGGAGCAAAAGAACACAAGACATATACACTGATGCCATCTCACGTAGCACGATGACAAAAAAAGGGTCGTTGAAATCTATGAATGATGATCGAACTATCTACAATGAACAGGCGATATTGCAAATGATTGCATTTAACGAGATAGAGGGTCTGTTTTTAATACATGGGTCATATATTGATGGCACATCTCCCTCCGCGGCTGACCCATATAGTGGGCGCGGGACGTATGGAATCAATAGTGGATTAGCTCGCAATGACAATGACTTGATTCAATGTAATAAGGATAAATTGGTACGTGTTCGTAGTATGGGTAATGATGGAATTACCGGTGCTCATGTAAGCAAAATATCCGATGTGGATTACAACCAACTTCCTAGTCTTGTTAATGGATTCAACTTTATCAAACAGCCGTGCAATCCATGTACCGCGTTGAATTCACCCGCCGATTATAGTTGCCCGTTCTCTATTAAGAAAAAGGGCAAACCATCGCCCTCGTTTGCATGGGAACAATTATGGGGGCTTCCTGGGTCGCCGATTCCCGAGTTGCCTGCCGGATTCCCATTTTGGATGAATTAAAAGTTATTGTTCGGGAACGGGGTTGGAGTCGTTGTTGTTGTCTGGGTCGTCGTATATATAATCTTCAATGTATTCATATGCTTGCATCTCTGTTGCGAATCTTGTCCGGTATTGAATAGTTGAATTCTTCAATGGAACGGATACTTCTATTTGACGTTCACTCTTCTTTACTACTTCAATAGAACTTGTCTCGTCGGTCTTGCGAACATATCGTAAATGGTCTTCTTTATTGATTACCAACCCCCAGTTTGTTTTTGCTAATAAATGCTCCAAGTAATTTGCCATCATCATATTAACACACCTATTATATAAAACGAAATACGCTTTATGTTTTTATAATAATCATTTATTTTTACTACGTCGTGCAAAATAGTTATATAAATAATGACTTAGAATCAAGTTATTATTTGCTCTATAATGGAATCACCTGCTCCTACTTCTAATGCTCCTGCACCTGTCGCCGAAAAGAAGCCTGAAACCCGTCTAACCGATATTGAAGTTAAAAATGAAATCGCTGCATTGAACTTGATGGTTCAGTTTTTGGGCTTGGCACAAAAGCGTGGCGCATACACTATTGATGAGGCTGCCAAAATTTGGGAGTGTGTCAAGATGTTTCAAAAGCCGATGGCTTAGATAAGTTGTCTACTTGAATAAATTTATTGTATTTTTATTCAAGTATCCCTTTTATTTTTTATCATCTAATAATAGATATGAAAGTCTTAACATGGAATATACTTGCGGCTGAATGGGTAAAGAAATCTTATTACCCAGGCGTTGATACCTCCGTTATATTTGATAATAAGGCCAGGTTTGCGCGAATAGGTAAAATTTTGAAGGAGATTGATGCCGATATTATAATGTTGCAAGAGGTCATGCCAAAAGAATACTTGAATCTTGTATTATTATTTGGAGACAAATACTTCGTTTCAGAATTAAAAACTATGGTCTGGGGATATAATAAAAACTCTGAAAGCGGAAATGTTACCTTTTTGAAGCGGTCTTTATTTCCAAAAAATACCATCTCCCACTATCCGCGAGAATACGGCGTATATACGCGATGTTTATATAAAAATAAGCCGTGCGATATTTTTAATGTTCACCTCGACGACCAGTCTCCTCAAAAACGATATAAACAATGGGATGATTTGCATGAAATTTCGCGAAAAAAAGATTGTAGTAATATTATTGCCGGCGACTTTAATCAGGAGTACAAGAAAAAATGCAAGTTGTATAATACGCCTGGATTTGAAACGCACAACTTGTGTCCGACCTATTATATTGAGCGCAAAATGAATATTGATAATATTCTTACCAAGGGCTTTCAAAAGGCACCCTTGTCTAAGTGCAACTGGTATCCAACGCGTATTGAAGACGGGTTTAAAGAATATGGGTCGGATCATTTGCCTGTTTTGGTTGAGATTGATTAATTAGTCCGCGTCTTCTTCATTGGATTCTATATTGGGAATTTTCTCCAATATAAGTTCCACCCGGTTTGCGATTTCTTCTACGCCATATGTGTTCGCGTAATCAAACTGAGGATTAAATACTTGCTCATTTGCCATTTGCAAATATTTGGTATCGTCATAGTCCAACTCTTTAATTCTTTCTAACAAGGCGTTGTAGCTTCTCTCTGATTCGTCTTCCAAAGATAAAAATGCGTCGTTGTTGAAAACGTGGGTGCAATAATTTGTACCAAAATATATAGGAATCGTTCTAGCTAAAAACGGATTCACAATTTTCTCTGTTATGTATGTTCCTTCGATTGTGTTTTCAAAGCATATCATAAATTTATATTGTGCGATAAACTTTATCAGCTCTTCCGACGTATAAGCGCAATCTAATACCACATCAGTATCCGCCATGTTGTTCATGTATTTTCCAGCAGAATCTACGCGTTTGTATTGATTTACTAGATGGAAAATTTTATTTCGCGAGACTACGTTCCCATTGGAAACTATCATGCAGCAAAACTTTTCTGGTATCAACCAGTATGGCTTTATATGCCTATAAATGGGTTGCAATCTCTCTAGACGCGACGAGCCATAACAATAATATACAAAAAAAGGGCAATCAATTATATTGTCTCTAACTACCCCATGCGAGCATAGAACCACATCATATGTTTCATAATATGTCTTGTTTGGAAAAAATAGGTCTGTTCGTGCCAAACTTTCTCCAGAATAATGCAATTTGTATTTCCATGTTTTTAAAGACACCATAGATGGCGCAAATACGGATTCAAATAAGACATTCGCGTCTTCTGTATGGTCCACAAACATAAAGCTTTTTAGTCTTGTTCTGCTTAATATATCCGCAAAAAAATCTACATTAAGCTCGTCTGTAGTAGTTTTTACACGATTCGTAAATCCGCACCAAAATCCATTGCAATATATCTTAAATTCGGCGTCCAATGTGGGTTCATCTTCATCAGACATGTTAATTATATTAAAACAAGATTAAGTTATTTGGATATTGTTGGAATTATTTCTTACTATATCTAGACTTTTATCAAAACATATGTTATATGTATACCATTAAAAAGTACACTTATAAAAGGGCAAAACATTTAGGATTGCGCGTAAGACCATCTACAGATAAGACCAAAAAAATAGACGTTTATAAAAAAAATATGAAAATAGCTAGTGTCGGTGCATACGGAATGAATGACTATCCGACATATATTCAAAAACGCGGAATAAAATACGCGAAAACAAGAAGACGATTGTACAAACAACGGCATGAAAGGGACCGACATGTTAAATGGAGCCGAGGATGGCTTGCCGACCAATTATTGTGGTAAGATGCTTTTGAAATATTTCGTATTTCGTATTTCGTATTTCGTAAAAAACAATTTAATAATAAATCTTCAAATGTGTATATACATGACTGATACGAGTGGCGCTGACATGAAGAACCTCTTTGATATTGTCATCTCAGTTGGCCCGAATGATAAGGACATTGTTTCAAAACAGGTGAAATATACACGACAAAATGTCAGGGGGTATAGAAATATTTATATTATTCCCTACGATGCGTCATTCACCTTGGACGGATGCATTACGATTCCTGAAAGTGCCTTTCCATTCTCAAAGGATACCTTTAACTCATTTCACCCCGACGCAACAAAGCGTGCCGGTTGGTATTTACAGCAATTATTTAAATTGTATGCAGGCTTTATCATTCCTGGCATTTTAGATACTTATCTTATTATTGACGCCGACACATTTTTTTTCCAGCCAACCACATTTATTGACCCGACAACCGGTGCGGGATTGTTTAATTATAGCACAGAATGCCACTTGCCATATCTTGAACATTTGAATAAAATGCACCCCACATTATTTCGTATGGATACACACAAGTCTGGCATTTGTCATCACATGTTATTCCGAACCACATTTATTAAGGAGCTATTCAAGTTAGTTGAATGTTATCATCATTGTCCGTTTTATGAGGCGTTTTTTAAATGTGTTCGCGATGCGCCCAAAAGCGGAGCGTCCGAGTATGAAATCTATTTTAACTTCATGTTGAAATACCACCCACAAGAGGTGCAACTTCGCAAATTACTTTGGAAAAATGAAACGAGCTTGGATGCCATTGACCCGTCGTATGACTATTTTTCTTATCACACGTATTTACGCGAACCACCTACCAATGAAGTTTGGATTGAATATTATTATACTATACCTGAATCAGAACTCTAAATCAAATCTGAATCGTTCGCACATTTGTTGTTGTCACGCGACCAAGTATCTCGGTCTTTTCTACGTTTGCACGTTCCGTATAAATAATCGCACATTTTGTAGATAGTTTTGTGCTTGCCTTGCAAATACACGCGCATCTTTTTATTACTTGTCGGGGGATCTTGTTTATGGCTAGGTTGGTTGGATTGCTCAAAATAATATGGGATGATGGTGCGTCTGCTACATGAAACCAAACATCATTTGGCGAGGATTCGTCCAATAGTTTGTCATTCCCTTTGGCCGATTTTCCCGAATGAATCGTATATGTGGTCGCATCATGAATAAACGTGCACGTTTCTGTTGCTGACATTGTTTTGGTTTGTTTTGCATTGGATATAGGATGTGCGAATTTATCATTTTTTTTTTGTAAATGTCAAATAAAATTGAAACAAAATCGTCTGTTTTCAGGTCCAACATAATCAAATATCAATAACATGTCGTCTCCTAGTAGCTTTATGCATGAAGCTGCGGTCAATACTATTTATAAACATTTGTCGTCCATGTTGTATAATAAAGTTCAAGTAATTAAGTGCATTGAGGACTATGCCGCTACTGGCGACGATCTGCCAAACCATATCGTTGATGATAATCTTTATTTTGAGAATTTTCATCAAATCGTGCAGCAACTTGTGCCTTATGCTCCCATTACGCGACTGCTTTTGTTAAATGACGCATTCAATCAATTACGTTCTAACCGAGCACAATTTACCGATCAAATTGACCAATTGTATTATGAGCATTTTAACCCGAACGCACAGGTCATGTCGCCTGAATTGAAAAAGAAACGCGTCTGGCCCGATTGGAATGTAAAGTTTTTGAATATTTCAGAAATTATGCAAAATATTCAAACTGATACCGAGACGCGCCGCCTGTTTTACAAAAACGATCCGTTGCTCTCTTACAATAGATGCCCTTGCCAAAAATGCAAGGTGGATTGGAACATAAATCACAAAAAATTAATTTGCAGATCAAATAGCACAGAAAAAATAGCGAATTATTGAACTTACACCTTCGCACATTTAAAATAATTACGATGTTTCTTTTTCTTCATTTTCTTCCTTTTCTAATTCTAAATAATATTCTATGTCATCGCCCGCCCAACCATTATTGCTGTATTCTTTCCATAGTTCTTCAAAACAACATTGACACCATAATTTGTCATTTTCTTCTTCCTTTGTTAGAATATATATATTATCTTTATTGCAATTTATTTCACCAGCACATTCCTCGCATATTCCAATATCTGGATTATTATTGTCTTGAATAGGTTCTTCGGGGTCCATTAATAAGGTAATATATTTGTTTATTTCTATATAATTTTCACTATATAAAAATAGACATTTAAGGTTGGTTGCTGGCGGGTGCCCTTTTTTTAGTGCCCTTTTCTCGCACCGGCGGTTAGTAAACATAATCCTTCTCATGTAGCGATTGGTTGTCCGTTGTTTCTTTTACATACTCTCCGTTTGATGCCATGCCATTCGCCTGTGCGCGTTTCAATAGCATTTGCTGTGCTGCTTGTTTATTCTCTGGTAGGCCCTTCCAAACATCCAAGACACTCGCTTGTAGGGCTCTTCCGTATGAAAAAGTTAGACGCCATGGCTTTGCTGCCGCGTATTTATTTATTTCGTTCAATGCAACACTCGCATCCACTTCAGACATACCACCTGATAAAAAGACGACGCCAGGCATAATGGTGGGGATCGTCTGTTGGAATGCACGAATTGTATGCTCTGCAAGTATTGCGCAATCCAACTTTTCCGCGGAAGAGACACCCGGACGAACCATGTTGGGCTTCAAGAGCGTGCATTCTACGTCCACGTGATGACGTTGCAATTCTCGGTATACCACGCTAAGCACCTCTATCGCGATATCACACGCTTGGGCCGACGTATGCGTGCCGTCCATTAGAATCTCCGGCTCTACGATTGGCACCAATCCATTGTTCTGACAGATGGACGCATAACGAGCAAGGGTCACCGCGTTCTCATGCATCGCCAAATCTGACGGCAAATGCTTTTCTGTGTCTACCTTCAAGACCGCACGCCACTTTGCAAAACGAGCGCCGGCATTATAATATTTCTTGCAACGAACATCCAAATCGTCCAAGCCTTGGGTTACTGATTCGCCGTCTGTCCCGTATAGCGGCTTTACGCCTTGGTCCACCTTGATTCCCACTACGATGTCCGCATCCAACAAAGGTTGGATTAATCGCGTACCGACACAATCACTGTAGCAACCGCTACCACAGCAATTCATCTTGTCAAGCAAGGTTTCTTCGTAGGTAATGACGCCACTGATATGCTTGTTCAAATTGGGTGCGGTAAACAACAAATCGCGATACGTTATACGATTCTCGTGCGTATTTTCCAACTTGATACTATCAAAACGTTTT
>Ga0114966_10003580_pt1 | contig 13554 bp, 10 predicted proteins | sample M_130207_XF_Meta_FD_87029 | JGI IMG/M metagenome (GOLD analysis project Ga0114966, IMG submission 87029) | Freshwater microbial communities from Lake Montjoie, Canada to study carbon cycling - M_130207_XF_MetaG | ecosystem: Environmental > Aquatic > Freshwater > Lake | place: Lake Montjoie... | reverse complement strand
TATTTTCCGTTTTCTGAAACGACCCCTACTATTCAGCGATTAGCTGCTTGACCGCCTCTTCGAGCAGGTGTTGAGAGGATTGAACTCGTAGGCGTTCCTTCTCGATCCGCAAACGCGCCCCCTGGCCACTGGTCTCGGCTATCGTCAGGAGACTTGCCACCTGCTGAGGCCCAATGCCGCCCTCACTGTTTCGCGAAGAAACGAAATTGACGGCGCTCAGGGCTTGACTAACGGAACTATCGGACAGACCTACCCGTCGGCCGATGGCTTCGAATGCTGCCTCGTCCACGTCGGCTGAGCGGATATCCTGAGGACGGATGCCTTTGGTACTGGCTAAGCGCACAAGGACTCCGACGATGTCCTTTAAAAGGACATCACCACACACCAACCGTCGTATTAAACGACACTTGATCGCCAGTTCAACCTACAAGCACGCTAGACCCGCAGAAACCAAACCTGACTCAACGATTTGTACGCATAAGTAGAACTTAAAGCAAACTCAGGCGAGAAACTTTATTCAAAAGTTCTAACAATCCGAGAATTGATCGTGTTGGTCAAAATCACATTAACTAAAGACGATAGGCAAGGGTATGCACCATATATTTTGTATTTAAATAGGAACATAGTATTTACAGGCAGCTCTAAAGATAGACTGAAAAACTTGCACGCACGAGTTCACCATTTATAAATTTTGGAGAGATCGAAAATGAATACAACAATCAAAGGCAAAAGGCAGTTTTATTGGATTTCTCTTTTGTCCGTTGTGATGATAGTACTCTGCGCATGTTCGGGCGGGACCACTTCTGCGGTGCAAGGCATCACAAAAATAGTGATTGACAGCGCGAACAGTGAAAAAGTCACCTTTGCCGGAACCACTTTTGGAACCGGTGGCTCTGTGGGCACTTACGAAAAAGTTCGCGGCACAGCGTACGGGCAAATTGACCCCAACGACCCCAAAAATCAAATGATTGCCGACATCGCGTTGGCCAACAAAAACCCCGCCACAGGCATGGTGGAGTATTCCTTGGATTTCTTCATCCTCAAGCCCACCGATTTGAGCAAAGGTAACCACAAGGTGTTTTACGAAGCACCTAACCGAGGTAATAAGACTTACACTGGCTTTGCCGGCATGGCGGGCACGGCCAACAATCCTGGGGCAGGCGGCGCGGCTGACATCAACAGCACGGCCAACTACCCTGCATTCTTGCTTAACAAGGGCTACACTCTGGTCTGGTCTGGTTGGGACGCTGAGCCGATGAGCTCAACTGCGCCAGATTTGATCAAGGCCGTGTTGCCCATGGCCAAGAACCCCGATGGTTCCTCCATCACAGGACCGATGTACGAGTACATCGTCAACGACAACGCAACGACCAAATGTGCGGCCACTTATTACAGCCCGGCCAGCACCGACACCACCAAAGCCACATTAACAAAGCGTCAATCCATGACGGACACACCCATCACGATCCCGTCGACTTCTTGGACTTGGGGTGGTGCCAACAGTTGCGCAACCAGTTCCACATCGACCAGCACCAATTCAATTGCATTTGTCGATGGATCGGCTTTTCAACAAAGCTGGATTTATGAGTTGATCTACACAGCCAAAGACCCCTACGTTGCCACTGTGGGCTTTGCTGCCATGCGTGACTTCATGGCATTCTTGCGCAAAGCTTCTGCCGATATTCAAGGCACGCCTAACCCCATGGCGCGCGATATTACCAGCGTAGTCACATGGACCAACTCGCAACCTGCGCGTTTGTTCAACGACTATGTTTGGTTGGGTTTCAACCAAGCGCTCGATGGCAGCCAGGTGTTTGACGGGCATTTGAACTACATTGGCGGTGGCAATGGCCTTGGCATCAACTATCGGTTCGCACAAGTTGGCCGCACGGAGCGAAATCGGCAAAATCACATTGCGCAGACCGAGGGCGTCTTCCCCTTCTCGTACACCACCACCACCGATGCTTTGTCGGGCAAGACCGATGGGCGTAATGTGCGCTGCTCAGCATCCAAAACCTGTCCCAAGGTCATGAATTTGTATTCGTCCAACGAGATATGGGTCAAAAATGGATCCCTTTTGACAACTCACCCCAACACTGGGCTAGACTTGGTGGAACCAGACAACGTTCGCAACTACTTGGTTTCTAGTGGGCCTCACGGCAGTGGTGCAACCTCAACGGCGACATCGCCAGCGGGCTCTAATTCGCAGTTTGGCTCGCAAGTCGATGCCCTGCCTTTGCACCGCGCGCTTTGGGTAGCAATGGACGAATGGATTACCAGTGGCACTGCCCCGCCCCCAAGTGCCAATCCCAGTGTGACTGCGGGCACGGCCACCTTTGTGCCAACGACGGGCCCTTACACCAAGCTTGGTATAGGTGCCGTGCCTCAGGCTGATGTGGGTTACCCCAATATTCCTGACACGATGAACAAGTACTCCGGCTTGGTCACTGTACGCAATTACTGGAACTTTGGGCCTGACTACGAAAAAGGTGTGTTGGCCAATATCCCCGCAATTCCAACTGGCAGTTTCTACAAAAGCTCGGTGCCTACAGTCGATAGCAACGGCAATGACAGAGCCGGCATCCGCCTGCCTGAAATCGAAGCGCCCATTGGCACCAGCTCCGGTTGGGCTTTGCGGCCAGCCGCATTTGGTGGCAAGTCTGATGGCCTGGACGGCGCTGAAGGTGCTGGTCAATTTGTGCCTTTCGCCAAAGACGACGCCACCAAAGTTGCCGGCGACTCCAGGCCATCCATCACGACGCTGTATGGCACCAAGGCAGCTTTTGTAGCTGCAAGAACAGCGGCAGCCACGGCTTTGAAAGCACGCCGTTTGTTGCTCGATGCGGATGCCGCCGCTTATACAACCAATGCAGGCAAGGCCATCACCGTAGCGCCCAACCCATATTACCCGGGCGCCTATTCTTATTCGACCTTCAGTCTGCCTTGAGTCCCTCACACTCAAAACACTAAGATCAAGCCTCTCTTGCATCAGCAAGAGGGGTTTTTTTCAATCATGACCCATCCTTACACCCAAATTTTGTTGATCACGGCAATGCCACTTCTGATGGCAGGATGCGACCTGATCGATCAAAAGACCATCTACAAATGTGACATGAGCGGTGAGAGTTTTCGCTACCAGGACAGTTCACGCCAAGAGCCGCAAGGCAAGACCTTGGTGAGTTTTGATTTGTCGCTTTTCAAATGGCGCAGCCATTACGCGATCAGCGCCAGCCCTTTGATACCCGAGCAAGACGATCGGCGGGTGGTGCTTGACAAGTCTCGCAGCACTTCGGCCGAGGTGGTGTATTTGTATGACAAGCTCAACCCCGAGACCAAAGAGCGGATGGTGACGTCCTTGGTGCTCAATACGGTCAGCGGTGACGCCAGACTGTTCCACAGGAAATGGGTGACGCCCTCCGAGTGGAAAAACTCAGCCCAATACAGCTACACTGGCAACTGCAAACCGCAGGCCACTTATGAGTAACGCATAACCGCCACATATGTTGCCTTTTAAAAGGACATCACCACACACCAACCGTCGTATTAAACGACACTTGATCGCCAGTTCAACCTACAAGCACGCTAGACCCGCAGAAACCAAACCTGACTCAACGATTTGTACGCATAAGAAGTGCAAATTATTGCAAATAATTTTCAATAGTTTTTAAACAAAATGTTAATGGGACAAATAGAGATCCAAATCTGAAGACGTGATCGATATGTTGCCAAGTTCTCCCTTTTGACTCAAGGCATGCACCAAAGACAAGACCTCGGCTTTGCCCGTGCTTTTCCCTTGAGAGCCGGGAGGTGATGCAGTGCGCGCCAATGACGAGCGGCTCACTTTAGAGGAACGATTCATAGGAGCTTGATTTAAACGCTCAAACTGTTCATTGCCTCCCAAGTAGCGCAAAATCAAATCATCGTCTGAGACGCTCAGGCCTCCATACTTCTCTCGAATGTCCTTCAAACTCAACTCGGGAGGCGTCCAGTTCATGAGCTTCTTTGCCTTGGAGCTTGACATGATCATGTCCCTTACATTTGCATCAAACGCTTGACTCTCCGTCTCACCCCAAAGACCAAGGGCATATTGGATCGTCTGATCGCTCAATTCTTTGTACCTTTGGCCCGACATCACATTCAAAGTGGCTTGTACGCCGACAAATTGAGAATATGGAGTCACCATGATTGGGTAGCCAAAGTCCTTCCTCACCTGAACAATCTCTTCAAGCACCGCATCCAATTTGTCAATCATGTTCATTTGGCTCAGTTGATGACGTAAATTCGATATCATCCCACCGGGCACTTGATGGGTGAAGTGAGACTCTTTGTACTCCAAAGGCATGCCCGCGCTCAGGTTATTTGACTTGGCATATCCAAGCAACCCCTCGCTAATGGAGTGAACTCGGGAGAGGTCAATACCGGTGCTGTAGCCCAACGATTGAGCATTATCCACAACGTTCAAGACAGACGGATTAGAAGACCCGTTGGATAAAGGAGGCATCGCTGTGTTGATGATCCTGACACCAGCTTTAATTGCCGCAATGGCACACAAGGGACCTAATCCCGTGTTGCAATGGGTGTGAAACTCAATGGGTAAATGGGTGTGCTTTAAAAATAGGGCACAAAGCGCAGCAGTTCTCTCAGGCGTCAAGAGCCCACCAGGGTCCTTGAAACAAATTCGGTCAGGCCCGACCAAATGAGCCTCTTTAATTTTGCGCTCAAAATACGCGTCCGAATGCACGGGTGAGACGGTGTAGATGATATTGAGGACCGTACCCAATCCAATTTTTTTACAGTCCGAGACCCTTTGTTGCCAGTATTTGGCCGTGTTGGAGCTGTCAGAGATGCGGACCTCTTGTATGCCATTGGCAAAGAGCCGCTCAAGGTACAGGTACGAGATGGAGGCCGGCATGAATTCAAAGGAAGAAGCCGAACGGCCCACAATGGCCCTCAGTTTTGTTCTTTTGGAGAGCTTGGCTGCCTGTCGAATCCTGTACCAAGGATTCTCGTTCATCTCGCGGATCATTTTCTTGAAAAAGGCCGTCGCCACCAGTTCAAAGGACTGATAGCCCACCGCATCTAAATCCTCAATGTAGGGAAGTATTTGCGAATTGGGCAGCCCCCCCGCCCAAAGACTGGCATTGCCATCCCGAAAGGTCGTGTCAACGAAATACACTTCCCCTAAGGAGCCCATCAAGCAATCTCGCCTTTATAGACCACCGTGTCATTGACCAATTGCATCAAGTCTCCGGCAATGGGGTTGGATATTTCCTCCAAAATTTGTCCAACCAAACCCGGAGCTCTGGAGATCAAAGAAAATCCACGCATGACCTTAAACGGTACGCCAATTTCTGCCAACAAGGCGGCAATGCCCGCTGTTGCGTTGATGGTGATGTGCTTGCCCACGACCTCATCGACCACGCGTGACATCAAAAGCAGTGCATTGACGTAGTCCCCTTTGACTTTGGCCTTCTTTGCCACTTCTAGAAGCTTTGGTGTTCTTGGGTCCTCTGGCTTGAAATCGTTATGTCCAAAACCGGGGAGCGCTTTTTTTCGCGAGCGGTATTGCGTGATGATCTCCCTGGCCTTGGCCTCTTGGTCAGGCGCTTTGACGACTTCGTCCAAGTATTGCCCCACTTGCTCCATCACACCCCCAAATTGACTACCCATCCCAAGAAGTCCCGCTGCCACAGCCCCTTGCATGGAGTCCGGCGCGTTGCGGTAAATCATTCTTGCGCTGAGCCCGCCAGACATCCCATGGTCCATCAAAGTCACGAGCACCGCATCCAAAATGCTCAGCTCTTCGGGTGTGGGCATTTTGCCCAAAATATAAAAGTAAATCATTTTTGAAAACGACACTTCTCCAATTAAATCCCTGGACAAGTTCTTGCCTCGAATGGTGGCACCCGTCTCATCAAATGTGGACAAACAAGAGGTGATTTCGCGGTTTGACATAATTATTTTCTTTAAGTTGATGTTGTTAATGAAGTTTTTGTTGTAGGGAAGGATCCCAAGAGTTGAAAGCGCTTGAAAGCGCTTGAAAGCGCTTGGGCGTTTTATTTCAGTGCCTAAGAGACATTTGTTTGCCAAGGACAATGGACTTCAATCGAGTTTAACGCCCACAGACTTGATCACTTTGCCCCACTTGTCACTGTCGGTTTTTAAAATTTGAGCCATCTCCTGAGGCGTGCTTCCAATGGGGATGGCGCTCACATTTAAGAACATTTTCATGACCTCTGGCTCATGCAAAACGTCGCTGACCGCCAGTGAAATTTTGTTGACAACGCTTGCTGGCATGTTGGGTGGACCGACCAAATTGCCCGAAGTCGTTGCACTAAAGCCCGCGAGTGTCTCACTGATTGCGGGCACATCGGGCAAGGAGGGATTGCGCTTAAAACTGCTCACCGCAATCGCTTTGACTTTGCCTGATTTGATTTGCGGCAAAGCAGCACTCAACTCAGAAAACATCAAATCGATATGTCCTCCCAAGACAGCCACCAGCGCTGGGCCCGTGCCGTTGAAGGGAATGTGTGTGAATTTGACTTCTGCTGTGGCGCTGAGCATCTCTGCTGCCAAATGACCCGTGCTCCCCGCCCCAGGTGAGCCATAGGTCAATTTACCAGGATTTTCTTTTGCATAACGAAGGAGTTGCTGCATGCTGTCAATGGGCACCGTGTTGGCCACCAAGAGGGCATTTGCACTTTCATAAATCTGTGAAATGGGGCTAAACAACATCGAATCAAAGTTCATCTTTGAAAACAAATGACGGTTGATGGTCAAGGGGGGGGGCGGCGTCAGCAAAAGGGTATGGCCATCTGGGGGAGAGCGAAAGACATATTCAGAGCCAATGTTGGCACTTCCACCGGGCTTGTACTCCACCACCACTGGCTGCCCCCACTTTTGCTGCAATCGATCACTCAAGAGCCGAAGGGACATGTCCGTGCCGCCGCCCGCTGCATAGGGAGAGATCAGCTTAATGGGCTTGGTGGGAAAGTCCTGCGCATGAAGAGCACTGAGAGAGAAGACCTGCGAAAAAATGAACGCGAGTAGTCCAAGGGGATGTAAATTCATGGCGGAGATGTCCTGTTAGGTCGGGTTAGGTCAGGTTAGGTCGGATTAGGTCGGGTTAGATATCTTTTACTTCTTCTTGGCTATAAAGACTTCAGCGGTGTCTCAACGCTTGATGCGATGGCTCCCTCTTTCACAAAGGCATCAATGGTTTTTGCATCAAATCCAAGTTGCCTGAGCACATCCAAGCTGTGTTCACCCAAAACGGGAGGCGCCATATCCCCACCCGACCTCTCGCCGTCGTAGAGAACGGGGCGTTGGGTGTTTTTAACGATCCCTTTGGTGGGGTGTTTCAACTGCGCAAAGACCCCGTTGTGCACGACCTGCGGATCCGTGACCACCTGATCAATGCTGGAGATGGGGGCATGAGGGATATCGTGCTCAGTCAGGCAAGCTTGCCAATGGGCCGTGTCGTGCTCTGTAAAGGCAGCCTGCAGCAACTGGGTCAACACCTCGTAATTCGATTGGCGCGCCAGCACAGTTGAGAAACGTTCGTCACTGGCCCATTCAGGGTGTCGGACAGCGGTGGTCAGATTTTGAAAGAACTTGTCCACCGAAGCCAAGTGCAAAGCGATCCATTGTCCATCTGCACATTGAAGTGCATAAGACTGAGAGGCACGAGGTCGGCTGATGGGTCCGTGGACCTGGCCTGAAGAAAAATAAGCAGCAAAGGCCGATGCACCAAACGCAATCATGCTGTCAAGCATGGCCACTTCAACTCGCCGACCCATTTGCGTGCGACCTCTTTCCACCAAGGCGCCAAGGATACCGTAAGCGGCGTACATGCCACTCACCGTGTCAGCGACCGCCGGGCCTAAGATGCGAGGTGGCGTGGGCGCCATGGTTTGGCTCAGATACCCACTGAGGGCCTGGGCCACGGTGTCGTAACAAGGTCTCTCCACATAAGGTCCTGTGGCGCCAAAGCCCGTGATAGAGCAGTACACCAAGCGGGGGTAGCGTTCGTGAACGCTCTCCCATCCAAAGCCCAGTTTGTCAAGGACACCTGGGCGATAATTTTCAAGCAGCACGTCCGCTTGCGAGAGCAGCTTGTCCAAAATTTCTTTTGCATGGGGAGATTTCAAGTTCAAGGCCAAACTGCGCTTTCTCGCGTTGTAGGTCTGAAATTGAGAGCTGTATTGAGAGCCTTGATAGCCCCGAAAAGGGTCACCCACTCCAGGTTGTTCGACCTTGATCACATCGGCACCTAAATCGGCCAGCATCATCCCAGCGCAAGGACCCGTGATAAAGGTACCCAATTCAACGACGCGGATATTTTCCAGCACTTTTGTCATAAACCGATCCAGTTAAGCAATTTCATACGTTTCAAGTGTAAGGGAAGAAAATGTCATGGATGAACATCTCTCACTGTCATAGGTGTCACTATAATAGGTATCACTATAAGGGCTCTTGCTGAATACAAACCCATCGGCAATGAACTTTTTTCAAACCCCCTTGAGCAGTCACGGCAACAGCCTCTTTGCATGCGAGTTGCAAACATTTGGTTTGGCGGCGAGTTAATGGGTCGGCTCTTTAGAGGTGATTAGACGGTGGGGGGCGGACACAGCGTGATCGACTGCACAGCAGGTCTCACGGTCACAACACGGCTTAAGTTTAATCGACTTTGATGGCCGCTTGAGTGATCATCTTTTGCCATTTGGCGTATTCACGCGATAAGAATTGATTGAACTCTGCGGGTGAATGAGTGGGCGGGATTTCAAAGCCAAGAGACTTCATGCGCTCAACATAATCTTTGTTGTTTTGCAGTTTTTGAAGCTCCGCATTCAGGCGCTGCACAATGTCATCGGGCGTTTTAGCTGGGGCAAACAATCCGTACCATGGAACCACCTCAAAACCAGGCACACCGACCTCGGAGAGCGTGGGGACTTCGGGCAAGAGGGAGGATCTTTTGGGCGTTGTGATGGCAAGAATTTTGACTTTACCCGTGCGAACCGAATTGGCAATATTGGGCTGACCAAACATAAACGTCACTTCCCCAGACATGAGCGCTGCATGGGATTGCGGTACATCCTTATAGGGCACGTGCACGACATCAATGCCGGTGCTGCTCTTTAAGAGTTCAGCTGCCAAGTGCGGTGGCGTGCCTATGCCAGCGGTGGAGTAGTTGAATTGGCCAGGCTTTTGTTTGGCTTGCCCAATCAAATCGTTCAAGGACTGAATGCCTGATTGGGTTCCAACCGCCAAAAGCATGGGCGAGGACGCAGCGTTGGCAATGGGGGAAAAATCCATATAGCCGTTGTAAGGCAGTTTTTTGGTCAAGTGTGGACTAATGACCATCGCTCCAGAAGCGGAAAAAAGCAAGGTGTATCCATCGCCAAGCGCGCGCGATACAGCCTCTGTTCCAACCACCCCCCCGGCACCCAAACGATTTTCGACAATGAAGGTCTGCCCCATCGATTCGCTTAATTTTTGAGCCATGATGCGGGCAATTAAATCGGTCGGCCCGCCCGCCCCATTGGGCACCACGATGCGGACCAATTTGTGGGGATAGGCTTGTTCCTGCGCGCTTGTTGTAAAGGCAAAGCCAAGGGAGAGCGCAAGGAGGAGAGTTTGAAAAAAAAGTTTCATGGGCGAGATAGAAAAATCAATCTCTTTAAGATACCACTTTGCACGTTGACCGCCCATCAGGGTTTGCCTTGAGACGCTCTTTTGTCTTATAAGGCTCAAGGGTGCTTTAGAAATGTTTTAACTCATCTCTCTTGAAATTCTTTGACACAAGAAAAATTTATTGCCCTTTGATTCCCAATTTGCCAATGATGTCACCCCATTTGACATAGTCTTCATAAAGAATTTTTTGAAAGTCTTGGTGCGGTGTGGGTCGCATTTCTATGCCTTCAATGGTTAATTTATTGGCCATCTCTGGGTTATTAGAGGCCTCGACAATTAAATTGCTCAAGACATCGATCTGTGCTTTGCTCATTCCATTGGGCCCCAAAAAACCATACCAGGGCTCATAAATAAACCCCTTGTAACCGGACTCAGAGATGGTTGGAACATGGGGCAAAATCGAGGAGCGCTTCAGACCTGAGGTGGCCAAAGGAATCACTTTGCCGCTTTGAATAAAAGGGATGGCTGCGGGCAAGGTTGTCAATACCGCCTGAATTTGGTTGCCTGCCACATCCGCAACCGCCTGTGGCATGCCTTTGTAGGGCACGTGCGTGAGTTTGATGCCCGCCGCTGATTTGAGCATTTCCATGGCCAAATGTCCGTTGCTGCCGACACCAGCGGAGCCATAATTGAGCTCCATTGGGTTGGCTTTGGCATAGGCCACAAAATCCGAAAGCTTTTTGTAAGGCGCACTTGAAGGCACCACCAACACATTGGGCGTCACGCCCACGATGGCAATGGGCACCAAGTCTTTCATCAAGTCATAGGGAAGATTAGAGGACAAGGCACTGTTGTAGACAATGCCTTGATGAAATGCAAGCAATGTAAGGCCATTGGGTTTTGACTTTGCCACCGCATTGGTGGCAATGATCCCGCCGCCACCCAACTTGTTCTCCACGACAAAGGGTGCGTTGAACTTTTTCGTCAACTCCTGGGATAGGACACGGGCAAAAATATCGACAGTTCCACCCGCGGTGAAAGGCACATAAATGGTGGTTTGTGAAACTTGCGATACGGCTGAGCTCAAAAAGCCCAAAAGAAAAAGCAAAGTGACACTTATTTTTTGACAAGACGTTGACATGGGTTCAGACACTTTCAAGAATTTGTTGAGAGAGCATCGGCAAAATCCCTCCTGCAGAAAAAGCCGCCAGCTCCTCGCGTCGCAAAGCACTTTTGAGTCGAATCTCAAAATGATGGCCATTTTCTCGCTCCACTTTCACAAGGGTTTCCTCTCCCTCCAATGGAAAACCAAGAGCAAAGTCAAAAGAGAATTTCTCCAAGCCATTGAGCTCAAAACTCTCTCGCCCCTCTCCATCTAAAAAGAGCAACGGAAGGACAGAAAACGCTGCCAAGTTTGAACGATGAATGCGCTCAAAACTTTGAGCCATGACCACCTTGACACCCAAGAGCCGCGTACTTCTCGCTGCATCGTCTCTGGAGGAACCAATGCCATAGTTTTTACCCGCAACAATGACACTGTCGATTGCGCGAGACTGATAAAACCGTGCTGCTTGCAATACGTGTTGTGTCTCTTTCAGTTCATGGTTCCATGTGTAGCCACCCTTCAAGTCAGTTGCTAGATCATTGACCAAGTTAAGGTTCGTAAAAGCGCCATGAAGCATCGCTTGCCAGTTGCCACGCCTAGCGCCAAAGGTGTGCAACTGAGAAACGCCTAGCCCCAAGTCTTTCAAATAGTCCCCAGCCAAAGTGTGGGGTTGAATGTTGCCAGCGGGGGAAATATCATCTGTCGTCACGCCATCACCTAGTAGAAGTAAGACCCTGGCACTTTGTATCGAGCGACTCGGTTTGGCCGAGTGTTCACCCTTGACAAAGAAAGGCGGACGAGCAATAAACCCATTTGGGTCCCTCCAATCGTAGACCATTGAGGGCTGGGTTTTTAAAAGCCGCCAAGCAATTGAGCCTTGACCAATTTGTTTTCTGTGCTCAATGTACAAATGAGGTTTGACAAACTGTTGAATGGCCTCTTTGACCTCCTCGTCACTGGGCCAGATGTCTTTTAAAAATACCGCTTTGCCTGCCACTTTGGCAAGGGGTTCAACGCTCAGATCGATGTCAATTCGGCCAGCCAAGGCAAAGGCCAATACCAAAGGAGGTGAGGCCAAATAATTGAAACTGAGCTTTTGCTGTACACGGCCGCTGAAGTTGCGGTTTCCCGACAAGACAGAAACAGCCACCAGACCCTCTTCGTCCATGGCTTGCTCCACAGAGGCCACCAAGGGGCCCGAGTTGCCAATACAAGCCGTGCAACCAAAACCATCAATGTAGAACCCCAATTGATCCAAGTAAGCTTGAAGTCCGCTTTGACTCAAATAGTCACTCACGCTGAGGCTTCCCGGTGCGAAGAGTGTTTTTACCCAAGGCGGCACGGTCAAGCCCAACTTGCAAGCATTTCTCGCCATCAGACCCACGGTCATGATCAAGTCCGGGTTGGCCGTATTGGTGCAACTCGTGATTGCCGCAAGCGCAATGGCACCGTCTGGATAGAGCGAAACATTCACTTTTTTCTCCGCCTTGAAAGGCACCTGAAAAGACGCGGGCACTTGTGACAGAGTTTGCATCTGATCGGGGCGTTTGGGGCCTGCGATGACGGGCTCGATTTGCGCCAGATCGATTTCAATTTCCTGGGAATAGATCACACAGTCCTTGCTGCCGTGAGACCAAAATCCTGCTCGTTTTGCATAATCTTCTAACAGATCGGCGCTTTGTCGCCCCGTATCCTTAAAGAACTTGATGGTTTGATCGTCCCAAGGAAAAAATGCACACGTTGCTCCATATTCCGGTGACATATTGGAGATGGTTGCACGATCAGTGACGGTGAGAGTGGCAACCCCTGGGCCAAAAAATTCTACAAATTTCTCTACAACGCCAAATTTTCTGAGCATGGCCGTCAAAGTGAGTACGCAATCGGTGGCTTTGACCGTTGGCGATAACTTGCCTAGCAACTTCACGCCAATGACCTGAGGCAAGGCAAACTCAATCGGATGCCCTAAAGCTGTGGTGAGCCCCTCAATGCCGCCGACTCCCCAGCCCAAGACGCCTATGGCATTGATGGTCGGCGTGTGGCTATCCGTTCCGATGACGATTTCCGGTGAAATGACGGTTTGAGTTCCTATTTGTGACAACGAAAAACCCGTTGCCAAAGACTCCAAGTTCACTTGATGACAAATCCCCGAGTCTGGAGGAATAATTCGAGTATTTTCAAAAGATTGGGAACACCACTTCAAAAAGGTAAAGCGCTCAGTGTTTCTGGCAAATTGATTCGCGGAGTTCATGGCTTTGGACTCAACCCTACCAAAATCATCCACCACGATGGAGTGATCAACCACCAAATCCATAGGCACGAGTGGATTGACTTTGTTAAAGTCTAAGCCAGCATCGACTGCGACTTGTCGCAAGGCACACAAATCCACCAAGACCGGAATGCCCGTGTAGTCTTGAAGCAGCAACCTCGTTGCATAGACATTCACATTCCCTGAGGGCAGATCGCCCCATTCATTGAAGGTTTGAATCAGCTGCCTTTGTTGCTCAACTGAGGCACTGCGTCTTAAATTGCTCTCAAACAATACGCGCAACGAAAAAGGCAAGCGCTTGATGTCAAAAGCAGGGAACGTTTGTGCAATGTAATCAAAATCAACATGGTGGTAGCAGATCTGATCAAACTCAAACGCTTTAAAAATAGAGTCATCTTTCATCGCTCAATTGTAAACGCACTGACTTGAAACGGTTTTTCAAGTCAATTGCAGACCTTTGGCAAAAGAGCAATAGGAAAATCTCGGAGATGCTGAAGTAAACCGATGAAGTAAACCGATGAAGTAAGCCGATGAAGTAAGCCGATGAAGT
>Ga0114966_10003579_pt1 | contig 13557 bp, 11 predicted proteins | sample M_130207_XF_Meta_FD_87029 | JGI IMG/M metagenome (GOLD analysis project Ga0114966, IMG submission 87029) | Freshwater microbial communities from Lake Montjoie, Canada to study carbon cycling - M_130207_XF_MetaG | ecosystem: Environmental > Aquatic > Freshwater > Lake | place: Lake Montjoie... | reverse complement strand
TAATTTACCACGACGCCGTTGGCATATTGCATCTCGACCTGTCCGTTAATCCCACCGGTCAGAGGTCGGATCTCGACGGGACCTGATTCATCAGCTCCTAACGCGCACTGGATTTGATCCACACCGTGAGCGCCCCAATTGGTCATCTCGCCGCCCCCGAAGTCACGCCATGAACTCCATTTCATCCACGTTTGATTGAAAGGCCGTTCGGCGGCTTGGTTGAGCCACATGCTCCAATCGAGCCCGTCGGGCATTGGTTGACCGGCCGGGTACGGAATGGGGCTCGGTGCGGAGTTGGTGTAATTCACCGCGCGGACTTCCAAGAGTTTTCCCAGCCCGCCGCTGCGGATGAATTGGCACGCCAAGCGATTAATGGTCATCGATCGCTGCTGTGTGCCGACTTGCAGCACCCGTCCATGCTGACGAACGGCATTTACCAGCGATCGCCCCTCTTGCAGGTAGAGTGTCAACGGTTTCTCGGCATAAATGTCTTTACCGGCCTGGCAGGCATGAATGCATGGTAGTACTCTCTGAAAATCACCCGTACCGACGATGACGGCATCAATGTCTTTTCGGTCGAGAAGCTTCCGATAATCTCCATAGACCGTCCAGTCGGCTCCCCGTTTTGCCTTGAATTGCTCAGCGCGTGGTAGATTACAGTCACTCAGTGCAACGATCTGTGTTCCTTCCGGCAATTGATCCAGCAGCAGTGAGGCTCGGAGACCCACACCAATTGCACCGATGCGGATCCGGTCATTGGGGCTGCCTTCACCCGCGACGCAACGCCGTCGACTGACATTCACCGCCGAAGCCCCGAGGGTGGTCGCCGCAACAGTTAGGAAACTCCGCCGCCCAATAGCTCGATTTGGGGTATGCATGTGACTACCGAAATCCTTAATAGTAATTTGATCAAGTCATAAATCGCCAGTGGAATGGCTCGGTGCATGACTATGGCAAACGTAACTCAGCCGACGTCTGTTGTCGATAGTCCGGACCTCATTTGTCCATGACGATCCCTGTGAAATGAAGAGTGGATCAAAAAAGTTTTTTGCAGTTGGCAAGAGGACTAAACCAAGACGATTGAGGGTCTCCACTTTACATCGTTCGATTAAGCAGGCGAGTGAATACGTTTGGCAAATCGTCGGATCTTTCCGAGAACGATCGCAAGTTGCGGTCCGTGATTCGAGTCGAGTGGCATCAAATCGCTGCCGCTGTCAGACGTTCGCTCGGAGGATTCACGGCATCCTCGAGGGCGTGTCCGTCCGTCGCAGCGTTAGCAAGAGGACATGGCAGGCCCCTCCGCCCTTCCGAACAGACCTGAAATAACAGACCTGAAATAACGGACGAAATTGCCTCAAAGCAAGAACGGCCCGATGTCTCCGCGTTGTGGATTCAAAGCCGCGCATCGCAGTCGGAAATCGATCCCGCCCGAGCCGTGTTCATCAGGTCTAGACGAGTTTGACTGGCGGCGAGTCCTGATCCTGTTACCTGAGGATTCGCCTCAGGTAACAGGATTGCATTTCAATTTGAAGATGCTTTTTGGGGTAGCGGACAACCCATATTGACCGAATTCACAACCACCGATACCGTTCCGCCACTGCAACTCGCTGGTAGGTCTGCGTGTTGCGTCATTCGATACGGTTGCCGACACCTTGACGAGTGAACTGTTTTGGTAGGCCAGGGAAAATATTTCGGTGGCCGGATTTCACACTCACATTGCCGTGAGTACTGCCGTGGGCATGGGCTATGCCATGTGGGGCAGTACTCAATACGAAATTTCAGCCTCGACATGCGTTCTCGCCGGGGGACTATGCTCGATTGCTGGAATCATGCCCGATCTCGACAGCGATAGCGGTATTCCTGCACGCGAAACCATTAGTCTTGCGGCTGCCATCGTCCCCATGCTGCTATTTCAGAGGTTTCACGGATTGGGAATGAGTGTCGAACACATGGTGCTCGCCGGGACTCCACTCTATTTGGTGATTCGGTTTGGTTTCGGATCGATCCTGAAGTCCGTGTCGATTCACCGTGGAATGTTTCACAGTATTCCAGCCGCGATAATCGCAGGGTTGATTGGCTACCTCATCTGTGACTCCGGTGTCAGTCTGGTGAGGTACTACAAGGCGTTCGCGGTGACTCTGGGTTATATGATACATCTCTTATTGGATGAAATATGGAGTTTAGAATTTGGAGCGGGCCTGCCTCGCATCAAGAAGTCATTCGGCACAGCATTAAAACTGTTTGGTGATGATCCCGGACCGAATCTCAGTACCTATTGCATTCTTGGATTATTGACGCTGTTTGCAATGAATGACCAGATTCCGTCGGTACAAATACTCCCGCTGGCCTCCCGGAGTCGGACAGACAGTTCGGCTCCACTGAGACACAGTCCGCAGCTGTCAAATCGCCCCACGGGGAGCTGGCCTGACGAGGACATTTATGGAAATACGGCGCGTGAACACGGGGTGCCGGATAACAGGTGGCAGCGTCCGCGGGCTGTCCGCCATCCGCGAATGGATGATCCGTGGCGGTGAATGGATTCTCCACGCAGACTTAGAAAGGTCTCAGGCAAGACGGAGTCGGCCACAGACCCATGTCGTTGTTTTCAGGTGACATCAAACGAAAGACGTATTTCATTCTCTCTACCAGACTGACTTGCGACAAAGGAATTGTCGATGACGATTTATGATGGCCTCATGGCGTTGATTGTTGTTTACACAGTCATTCATGGATTTTGGCGAGGTGCGTCATGGCAGATCGCGCCGATCGTGTCACTCGTGGCCGGTTATATGATCGCCATGCCGATGTCAGTGACGGCGGCGCATTGGTTTGGCCAACCCCCGCTGAATCGGCTCTTTGCTTTAGTCACGATCTACATCCTCGTTTCGCTGACGGTCTATCTGTTTTTTCGATCGTTCCGCGAGGGAGTCGAAAAGGCGCAACTGACCGAATTTGATCGGCACCTCGGTGCGATCCTTGGTGGTTTGAAAGGGGTGATCTTCACTCTGTCGACCACTTGCGTCTTGCTGATCTATTTTCCTCTATCTCGCGAAATCATTCTTAAATCTGAAAGCAGTACGATTGTTTCGAAGCTCATTTCGAAAATCTACCCCATCTTGCCGCAAGCGATGCACAAGATTCTAGACCCCTATTTAAACAAACTTGATGACCAGTTGCGCATTGACTTCGATCAGGCTGCCGGCCATGACGACGGGTTCGAGCGATCGCACACTTCGAATCGCCGCCAATCTTCTGGAACTTTGGGAAATCAGCCACAACAAACCTTTGACGAAAATGATTTCCGACACAATCCAACGGCTCATGATGACAGGTTCGACAGCCAAAATCGTCGTGATTTTATTCAAAATCGTGCTCCGATTCCGCGTGTGGCGGACCCCTATGATCCACCGGCACGTCGTGAACGCTATCTTCCTCCCGACTCCGGTGAGTCTCCGACCGCATCTCGTTCCGATCGCCGCATTGAACGTTCTGCGGAAGAGGATGATCCGTTTGAGATCGCCGATCCCGACAAGGCGACGCGTAAAAAAAGATAGGCACAGAACGTCGCGTCTTGCATCTCAGGGACAGATTCCCTGGGACTCCTTGTTTGGCTAGGATGAACACGTTCGGGGCGTGGTTGCCGCTTTCCAGATAACCGCGGAATTGAGTCTGTGTCTCCTCAAACATCAAAACACCAATCGCTTGTTTCGGTCAATCTGATTACCGGATTTCTCGGCGTCGGCAAGACCACGACAATTCTCAATCTTTTGTCACAGCGGCCAGCCGATGAGCGATGGTCTGTCCTCGTGAATGAATTTGGCGAAGTCGGAATTGATGGGGCAATTATTGAAGGCTTCGGGACGGCCGGAGTGGCGGTCAGTGAGATTGCGGGGGGGTGCTTTTGCTGCTCCACGAGCGAGAGTCTGGACTTTTCACTATTGGATCTTATCCAACAAACACGGCCTGATCGCGTCCTCATTGAGCCGACAGGTCTGGGACATCCAGCCGCCATACTCGAGACACTCCGAGGGCCTTGGTTCCGAGAAATGATCAATCTGCGTGCCACAATTTGTGTGGCCGATCCGAAAGATTTCGCCGATCTGCGAGTGGCCACGTCACCTGTGTTTCAAGACCAGTTACACATGGCGGATATTGTTCTTGTCAACAAGACAGACAGTGCGATACCTGAAGCGACAACGACGTTTGTTGAGCATCTTCGTGAATTGTTTCCGCCCAAGTTGATGATTCTCTGTACCACCCGAGGGCACTGCGATGTGGAGCTTCTCGACGCGGATACGACTGCGGAACGAGTCCCACTGTTTCCGAATTCTCATCCTCCCCAACCCGCGAGGAAAACAAATTCACCACCGGAATCCCTGTCGATGCTGTTACCAAGGCATCCACACCGAAAAGAAAGCCCTCAGGGAGACCGTGCCGCCTGTGGTTGGCTGTTTTCTCCGATCGATCGGTTTAATGAGAACGCACTGAACCAACTTTTGGGAGGCAGCCTTGACGTGCATCGTCTGAAAGGAGTCTTCAATGTCGGTGGGGCGTGGTTGCTGTATAATCGGGTGGGCGGTGACATGACCTGTGAATCGATTCCCTATTGCCGTGATAGTCGTTTGGAAATCATTCTCGAGCAGCCATGCTTTAAATGGGATGAGTTCGAAGACAGTCTGTTGAAGTGCCTCAAATGATCATGCTCGCGACCAGGCCGGTCAAAAAACAATTTTCTGCACGCAGCTCATGGATTCGACTCCCCCGAGCCCGTCTCGCTCAGCCGCAGCGGGATCGGTGGCGTTGCTGTTTTGTCATTCAGTGATTCGTGTGATTGATGGGGCGGAGAGCTCGGGCGAGAGTGAGAAGAGGGTACGAATGTGTCTTTCGCATCCGTCGCCGCAGAATTTTTTGCCGTCAGGGGATCTGCGGTAGGTCAGGATTGAAATGCTGTGCGGTCGCATTCCGAAATCGATCACGCCGAAGTTGACTCAGGCCCAGAACCGACAAATCAAAAAGTGTGCAACCGACAGGAAACGCAAGGCACAAGTCGGACTCGTGTTCGGTCGGATCAAAGGACTCGTTGGATTCCAATAATCATCACTCCGAGGGCTCAACAAGACACAAACCGAATGGCAGCTCGCCTGTCTGACCCACATGGGACGGGCACTCTGACGCGTTCTGCCTTTACCGCGGCCGAACAAGTGGCGACCGATGCGAAAAACATCACCCCCACCCCACCCGGCCTCAATGAAAAAAGACGGACTCCGCGAGGTACGTTCGTGCGTCGGTGTCGATTGTTGTGCCGAACCATCTGTCCAAAAAACCTTTAACCGATGGTTTTGCTTGCTACGGGGGGGGTAGGATTGCGTGGTGAGGTCCCACAAGACGATGCGAACAATCCCCCCCTCGAGGGTGAAGGTTGCACGCCACAAGAAATTCTTTTTTTGTCGGCAGCAAAGTCACAGGAAAGAATTAAGTTTCCCCTCCAATTTAATGCGAGGCGTGCTTGTTTTTTTGGCGGAATTGCCACGAGTTTGAGCGATTGAGATAAAACTTATTTTTTCTGTGATGTTTCGGCCGTGACGTTCACTGCGAAGCATGGTAAATTTCAGGCATTGTTGGCGTTAGTTGAATCGACCTCGATTTTTCGGCACGATGGTTGCCACTGGTTTTTAGAGGTATAGATATTTTAAGGCGTTCAGGCTCCGGTTTTTTGGGAAGGCAGCAATTTATGAGTGGCAGTGCATCTCGCATCAGCGCAGTTAAAGCGGTTACCAATTTTGAATCGACACCGACACCGTTGAACTTCGACGAGGCTTCGGCAGACGAAATTTTCGGACTCAACGTATTTAGCAACAAGGTGATGAAGCATCGTCTCCAGAAGAGCGTTTTCAAATCTGTGATGCGAACGATAGAACTGGCGGAATCACTTGATCCCTCCGTTGCCGATACCGTCGCTGCGGCGATGAAGGATTGGGCCATCGAAAAAGGGGCCACTCACTATGCTCACGTGTTCCATCCCCTGACCGGATTGACAGCCGAAAAACATGACAGTTTTTTGAGCCCTGACGGGTCGGGAGGCGCCGTTGCCGAGTTCAGCGGCACGGCATTGATTCAAGGTGAACCTGACGCGTCGAGTTTTCCCACGGGAGGCATTCGGGCCACATTCGAGGCCCGAGGTTATACCGCATGGGACGTCACCAGCCCTGCCTATTTACTCGAAAATTCAAACGGAAAAACCCTCTGTATTCCGACAGCGTTCTTCTCGTGGACGGGTGAAGCACTCGATAAGAAAACGCCACTGCTTCGTTCCATGAAAGCCGTGAATACTCAGGCGCAGCGAATCTTAAAGCTGTTCGGTCACAAAAATTCGGCACTCGTCGTTTCGACCTGCGGCCCGGAGCAAGAGTACTTCCTGATCGACCGCAACTTCTTTTTCGCACGACCGGATCTGATCAACGCCGGTCGGACACTCTTCGGTGCCTCCGCACCGAAAGGTCAGGAGTTTTGCGATCAGTATTTTGGAGCCATTCCAGACCGTGTGCTCGCTTGCATGCTGGATGCGGAGCGAGAAATGTACAAACTGGGAATTCCGGTAAAGACGCGTCACAACGAAGTGGCTCCAAGTCAGTACGAGATTGCTCCGATCTACGAGAACGCCAATGTTGCCGCGGACCACCAACAACTGACAATGTTGATTCTCAAAAAAGTGGCCCAGAAACATGGATTGGAGTGTTTGTTGCACGAGAAACCGTTTGCTGGCGTCAACGGTTCCGGCAAGCATTGCAATTGGTCGCTGGGAAACGCCACGCAGGGAAATTTACTCGAACCCGGCAAGACTCCCCACGAAAACATGCAGTTCTTAGTGTTTTGCGCCGCTGTCATTCGTGCCGTCCATAAACACGCACCTCTGTTACGAGCGGTCGTGGCGCACGCCGGCAACGACCACCGTCTTGGAGCCAATGAGGCTCCTCCCGCAATTATTTCGATTTTCTTAGGCGATCAGTTGGCCGACGTGTTTGAACAGATTAAAAAGAGCGGCACGGCTTTGAGCAGCAAGCAGCAGGGAGTGATGACCGTCGGGGTTGATACACTTCCCCCGTTGGCCAAGGATGCTGGAGACCGGAATCGGACCAGTCCGTTCGCCTTTACCGGCAATAAATTTGAGTTTCGAGCCGTCGGCTCCGCCCAATCCCTCTCCGGACCACTGGTCGCTTTGAATACGATCATGACGGAGTCGATGGATTACATCGCGAATGAGTTGGAAAAGGCCACAGGTGGTGACATCTCGAAACTCAATGAGGCCGTTCAATTGCTTCTCAAGTCGATTATAGACCAACACGGTGCCGTGATTTTCAATGGCGATGGGTATTCGGAAGAATGGCATAAAGAAGCCGCCAAGCGAGGTTTGTCGAACAACAAGCAGACCATTGATGCGCTACCCGCGTTGACGGATCCTGCGGTGATTTCGATGATGGAAAAGTACCACGTCCTGACCGCACGCGAACTTCAAAGCCGTCAGGAAATCTATTTTGAACAGTACGTCTTGACGCTGAATGTCGAAGCGAGGCTGACACACGAGATCGCAAAAACCACCATCTATCCTGCCGCCGTTCGCTATCAAAATGAATTGGCCTGTGCGGCCGTTAACTGTAAAGCCGCGGGTGTTGTTTTTGATGCCTCGTTGTTAAATAAATTGAGCGAACTGATCACCTCGTTAAATCAGTCGGTCGCTTCACTGGAGCAGTTGATCGAGGAGGGTGAGCACGGTGGACACTCCGTTTCAAATCCACAAAAGGCGGCGGAACGCTGCTCCAAAAAAGTAAAGCCCGCAATGGAAGCGGTCCGAGGCGTGGTCGATGAACTCGAAGGAATCGTTGCTGACGATCACTGGCCGTTACCGACGTACCAAGAAATGTTGTTCATTAAGTAGAGGCGAAGATTCTGTGTAATTGTCCCTTCAATCTCCAAATGCGGATTGAAGGGACAACACACACGGGGTCTCGATTTCTCGCACTCGGGTGCCAACTTTTCAGACACACGATATCAGTGGTCAACGTTCTCCGCGTGTTATCCAAGAGTCCTCGGCGACACGATATTTAGTTCCAACCGTAAAAATGGGCCTCTGAGAGTCTGAGGATTGAAGAAACACTTGGCCGATCAATTCCCTAGAGCTGCGCACCGCTTCGGAATAGTGTTTTTATCGTAAATGGGATTGTGTTCGCTCAGGGCTTGGAATTGGTCGTAATGGGCTTTTCGATCTTGCCCCACATGTGCCCCCCCACATGTCCATGCTGCCATGTTCCGGCGTAGCGATCGCCGAAGAACATCACTCGAGCTGTGAACGTCCCCAAACCTGGAATCGTTAGTTCAGTCAGTGTCATGACAGGTGTATCACCTGCCCACACAATTTTCAGGGGAATTGGGATATCTAGAGAACGGTTGCCAATCACCGCTTTATAGGTCACCAGCCAATTCTCTCCCTGCTGTTTTTGAACGCTGACAATTTGATAGCGATCCGCTGATTTTTCGTCCGTGCCATCGCTTGTGTAGGTGCCGACCAAAGTCGCACCGCTCAGTTGATCGGCGAGCGATTGCTCGAGAGGAGTCTGTTGTGAAGGGGCGTCTTTCGCGGACTCGGCGGCATGAAGCAGCGAAAATGAACAGTAAACAATCGCGAGAGTGAAGAGGTGACGCATCGCTAAAACTCCATTAACAGATTCGTTGCCCTCCCTGTTCTAAAACACGATAGAACATCAGGCACTCGAAGGGGCTGGAATACACGCCGTGATTGTAGCGACACATGAAAACGATCCGATACCTCACGCGGTGTCAGGATCGAGAAATGGGCTTGTGGTGACGTTTGGCAGAGTGTCCGGAGATCGTGAAAGCAGACGCATTCGCCTCGCCAAACGCCCCTGACACCGACAGATTGAATGCCGGCCCTCTATTCGTAAAACTCGGTCAACGCAAGTTGAATGGGGGGGGCGTCGAATTCGTTCGCGAGATGTTTTGTCTTGCAAGAACGAAGAATCTCATGTGCTGCCGTTTAAAACGTAGTTGAAGTTCCCTAGTATGTTTAAGATAGCGGCTTGAGCGTGCTCTCCACGTGCGTTCAGGTTCAGATCGAGGAGACGCTCTGTCCCAAGTTTTTTTTGAGAGACGAGTCCGCGAAGAGACCTTTCGTTGAATTTTACGAACCTCCGCAGCACGCGACATCGGACGGCGGACTCTGCTCGATGAGGATCGCTCAGTGGTCGGTTGTTGTTTTCGGACAGACCTTGAAAAGAAAATTTGACAATTGTGCAAAAGGGGCCTCTCCGTGGGGGCACGGTTATGTTCAATTATCGTGTCGATTGTCGATCATGTTTATTCAGAGAGCCGTCGGAATCCGATGGAGGCGATCATGCGAATTTTTCAGGCAATGGGACCTGGTACTCTTCGTCGTGACGGTATTTCTCGACGGGATGTACTGCGTGTCGGAGGCTTGAGTGCTCTTGGACTAGGGTTGCCTCAGCTGATGAATCCGCTTCGAACGATTACTGCTGGGGTTCCGCACTCGGACTCTGGTGCAAAGGCTCGTTCGTGCATTGTTCTGTTCCTGAGCGGTGGACCGCCTCAGCATTCCACATGGGATCCAAAACCCGACGCACCGATTGAAGTAAGAGGTGAAATCGGATCGATCGCGACGAACGTACCAGGCACATTTTTCGGTGAGCTGATGCCTCGCTTGGCAACACAGGCCCATAAATTGGCGGTATTGCGTTCAATTTCGACCAACGACAATGCTCACTCGTCGAGCGGTTATTATATGTTGACCGGTCAACCGCACACTCCGCCAAACGCGGAAAACGTAAATCCCGGATCGCCCAACGACTGGCCCAATTGGGGCTCCGTCATCCAAACACTCTGCAAACAGCAGGACCGATTACCTGCGTCTGTTCGATTGCCAGGCCAAATCAGCAATACGGATGGCTCCATTTGGCCTGGTCAGGATGGCGGAATGCTTGGCCATAGAGTCGATCCGTGGCTGATCCGGTACACAGCGGAGTCGCAAGGCTTCAGTATCGGCGAATTGAGACTTCCAAGCGATGTTTCGCCGGAGCGTCTGACGTCACGGCAGAAGTTTGTTCAGACCATTGATCATCGGATCGATGCGGACCGATTCCGAACGTATGCTGAACAGCAGCGGAAAGCCTACGGGGTGTTGTCTTCGGCAGTATCGCGTGGCGCCTTCGATCTGACCCTCGAAGACAACGAGACTCGCCATCGCTACGGAAAGTCCCCGTTCGGCCAAAGTTGTCTGCTGGCACGCCGGTTGGTCGAAGCCGATGTTCGTTTGGTCCAAGTCAATTGGTATCGGGGTCCCGATGAACCAGCTGACAATCCCTGTTGGGACTCTCATTCGGACGAAACTCGTCGGCTTCGAAATGTTCTCATGCCGCCGATGGATCAGGGATTTTCAGCGTTACTGGAAGATCTCTCCGAACGGGGCCTGTTGGATGAGACGTTGGTCGTCTGCATGTCGGAGTTTGGTCGGGCGCCGACGATAAACAAAAACGGAGGTCGAGACCATTGGGGGGCGGTCTTTTCGGTTGCGATGGGTGGTGGTGGTATCCGTGGAGGAACGGTCTACGGATCCTCCGATCCACTTGGTGCCTATTCCAGAACCGACCCTGTGCGTCCGGAAGATGTGACCGCCACGATGTTTCACTGTCTTGGTTACTCACCCGACATGGAATTCACGGACCGTCAAAACCGCAGGCACTCCCTGAGCCGTGGCAATGTCATTCGGCAGATTCTGACCTAGTTTTTGCTGATTCCGAAATGGACTCTATCGACGAGCCGCAGGATGCTTGAGCGGCAGCCACGCGCCATTGTGCTCGCTGCTCGCGACACATTGTTGGATGAAGTACATCCCCTCAACACCATCATAGACATTGGGATAGATTGTGTTGTGCCGTTCAAAAGATTGTCCGGCCGCTCGTTTGACCATATCGTCATAAGCGAAGCGATAAACGTTGGCGAAGGCTTCAAAAAATGCCTCCGGATGTCCTCCAGGCAGGCGACAGGCCGCCTTGCCGGAGCCATTCATGAAGCTTGCATTCGGATTGCGAGTGTAGATCGCATGCGGCTGATCGTTGCGACGAACGATCAGTTCGTTGGGGCTTTCCTGCCGCCATGCCAATGCGCCGTTCGTGCCATCCACTTCAATGAACAAATCATTTTCGCGACCATGTGAAATCTGGCTGGCTGTCACTGTACCGATTCCACCGTTTTCAAATCGAATCACCGCATGCCCGTAGTCATCCAATCTGCGGCCGGCCTCAAAAGTTCGGAGATGACACGAGACTTCCGCTGGCAGAAGGCCGGTCATGTAGCGTGCAAGATTATAGGCGTGAGTACCGATGTCGCCAAAGCAACCTGCCGCACCGGATTTGGACGGATCTGTTCTCCACGTTGCCTGTTTTTGATCCGACGATTCGAGGCGAGTGCGCAACCAACCTTGGAAATAGTTCGACCGAATCGCCTGAATCTCTCCTAATTCACCGCCCAGAATCATTTCACGTGCCTGCCGTACCAGTGGATAGCCCGTGTAATTGTGTGTCACAGCAAAGACGGCGTTTGACTTTTCGACCAGCTTCACCAACTCTTCCGCCTGTGCGAGATTAAACGTCATTGGCTTGTCACAGACGACATTAAAGCCAGCTGACAATGCGGCCTTGGCTATTGGAAAGTGTGTGTGATTCGGGGTCGCCACAGAGACAAAATCGACACGCTTGTCTAACGGCAAGGAGGCTTCTTTTGAACACAACTCCTCAAACGACAGGTAGGCGCGATCCGCAGCAATATCATAAGCCGGAGCAGACGCCGTTGCTGTCGCTGGATTCGAGGACAGAGCCCCGGCAACAAGTACCGCTCGATTGTCCAAAACCGCTGCCGTCACGTGGACTCGACCAATAAACGACCCCTGGCCACCACCAACAAGTGCCATCCGTAGCTTTCGTTTCAGTGAACCGTTGGTCGTCTCCATAGAATGAAACCTTACTTGTGTAATCGAGGTGAATTATGATTGCATGCAGACGGTCTGCGATTGGATCAGAGGTATAAGAACGCCATCATACCCGATGGAAATCGTCATTTCCAACGATCGCGTGATCCCCCTCTTCATTTTCAGTGAAGACAATAAAATTCAAGAAGAGAGATCTCGTCTTCAGGCGATCTTTTTTTGGCCGACACCACCGAAGTACGAGTATCCCTCAAGAATTGTCCGCGAGACGCTGAAAAATGATGATGTGTTGGCGAGGTAGTTTTTCAATGGTCTCCTTCCACATCAGTCCGAATTCGGATGGTGAGACCTCTTTCTTGACTTGTTTTTCAGACATTTTGTGAACCAGCTTGATTGGAACCTGAGGGTCTTCGCGGCGGTATTCGACAAAAATAATTCGGCCTCCAGGCTTGAGTGCTTTTGCGAGTTCGAGCATCATTTCATAGGGGAACTGGAACTCGTGATACACATCGACCATCAGTGCTAAGTCGATGGAAGCCTCCTTTAATTGTGGAGACTTTTCTGTTCCAAGAACGAGATCAACATTTGTTACACCATTTCTGCCGAGCTTATCGGCGAGCAGATCGAGCATCTCTTTTTGGATATCGACGGCCAACACCTTTCCTTCCGGGCCGACTTTCTGAGCCATCATCAGCGTGAGAACTCCTGAACCAGCGCCAACATCAGCAACGACCATTCCCCGATCAAGATCAATGTGCTTCAGGAGTTCGCTGAGCCTTTCTTCTTCTTCCCGCTCGACACGTTCAAGCCACGCCGCGCCATGAAAAGTCATGAACCGTGCGATTTCCCGTCCCATATAAAACTTGCCGAGGCCGTTCGGGTCGTGTTCTTTACGGAACTGATATCGTTCGTTTTCCGAGACGGTTGGATCAGCTATCGGTTCGGTTGCGGAAAGGTCACCGAAAACACACAACCACAGGAATCCGCTGTAGAGGATGTCCGTCATCGACAAGGAAAACTCTTTCCAACGTCTCGTATTCATCCGATTCCCTTTTTGTTTTTGAATTCGCCACGAGCGTCATTCAGTGTATCAAAAGCCACGTGCCCTTTTGATGTCATTGAAGTCACGCAATTCATAGTCAATCTCTACGAAATCGAGCAGCCGGCAAAGAGATCTTAATGCGACGCCGACTCCGTCTGGGCCGCTGAAGCCACCGAATTGACCGCCTCCTTTGAGATGTGGTTCGAGTTCCAGAAACACACCCGGTGCCCCGAGTCTTTTCATGCGAGTTTCAATGGCAGGCAGGTGGTCTCGCAAGTCCCGCAGAATTAATTCGTGACCCGAGTCGCCGATGTCGCAGGGAACAAAGTTTTTCAAACGTTCCTCATCCACCACACCGGTCCACGGGAGACGGCTGTCGATCCGATAGTCTTTGATGTGCATCCACCCGAGTGATTCCCGCATCGCACGATACTCATCGAGACATTCCTGCTGCGAGAAATTCTGCGACGAAAGATTTCCGCCATCGAAGACGCTGACGAGATTC
>Ga0114966_10003577_pt1 | contig 13561 bp, 29 predicted proteins | sample M_130207_XF_Meta_FD_87029 | JGI IMG/M metagenome (GOLD analysis project Ga0114966, IMG submission 87029) | Freshwater microbial communities from Lake Montjoie, Canada to study carbon cycling - M_130207_XF_MetaG | ecosystem: Environmental > Aquatic > Freshwater > Lake | place: Lake Montjoie... | reverse complement strand
CTGCATAATCTGGTCGGCTATTGACCGGATGCAGACTTCTAACTCTTTGGCGCGGTTATTTGTTGGAATGACGAATGAAATCACAGACTACCTCCAAGGTACGGTTTAGAGAAAATGTTTGCTTGAAGCCTAATGATTCGATTGCGCGTAGGTCTGGAACGTATGTATCTTTACGGCTATGGGCAGTCGTGTACTCGCATGGAACTTCAAATTCAATGGCAATGCGCTCTGCAAGGTTACGAATAGAGATTGGCTGGTTTCCAGCTACGTCATAGGGCTTTAGCGGCTGACCCGCTTCCAATATCCGCAGCAACCCCCGCGCACAGTCCTCAACGTGCAAATACGAGCGCATCGAATCCCCGCCATAGACAGACACCTTTCCCTGCATCGCCATGTGGATAAACTTCCCCGCCGCATACTGCCCATTCAGCGGCATTTCGTTGCCCAAAACGGAAAAGATACGGGCTATCTTGACGCCGCCGTAATGACGCGCTAGAAACTCGCTCTGCCGTTTTGCCCGTCCATAGACAGTATCCCTGTCAGCAGCGCCAGATGACAGCAGAAGCGTGTTATAGCCCTTCCTAGACGCCCAATCCAATACCCTGTTGCTACCCTCGACAATCGTGTAATAATACTTGGGCAGGTCAGGCTGTAGGAGGTCATTTACTTCATTTGCGCCGTGAATTACGTCTGTGTAGGCGTAATCAGGGAATTCGCACTCGGTAACATCGCCAATCCGGTACAGCACCTTCTCGGCTTGCAGCAGTTCCGAATACTTGCGATGCCCCCGCGTCAGGCACGTTATCAGGCCGGTATCGTCGCGCTTGACTAACTGGCGTACCAATTCCCTGCCGATAAAGCCTGTACCGCCTGTTATGAAATACGACTTCACAGATATTTCTCCCCATGCTCAATAATTAAAGTGGAGCCATCAAATTCCATCGCCTTCTCATAAATAATAGGTATATCAGATTCGCTTTTGGCTTGATAAATTCTGATATTTTGCAACATTTCGTGCATGGCAAAAAAGTGATTCTGGCAATGCTGCGGCCCTGGATTCAGCGGCGATACTGCGCCGACTGATGTGCGGATAATCACCTTTGGACGCCAATCGGTCATTGCCGGTATCTTGTCTAAGTGGTTGACTAGCTGGTCAGTAGCGCATATCAGAAAATCAAAACGCGGGAATATGCAGATAGGGATGTATCCCTGCAAAGCCAGTCCGGTACAAAATCCCATTTGGAAGTTTTCGATAACCGGCATTTCTAGACGCTTTTCCATCGGTACGTCTTTGAGCGTTGCGTGCATCGCTTGGCCTGGATACTCGACAGCCTGACCTACAAAGAGGGTGCGCTTATCCTCGGATAGCCGCTTCATTTCGCGCTGGATTGCGGTTAGGTAGGTCATTTGAATGACACCCATTTGCCAATGCCAGCGTGCGGCAGGGTGCGCTCATAGGCGTAGGTAATCACCTTTCGCTCGGATGGGTTATCTCCCCAACACTCGTCGGTAGGGCTATCCGCAGAGAATCGGTTATCCTCAACCACAAACGTAATCGGCAGGTCATTGAGAAAACTGAACGAATCAGCCTCCCAAAATGCGCCGGTACTTGCCGCCATGTCGCCCACGAAGCACCATACATGATGCCCCGTATCTCGCAGCGCATAGGCGACTCCGCAGGCAATCGACAGCGTGCCACCAACGATTGCAGACGTAAAAAAGTTGTGTTCCTTGCTGGAAAAATTCATGTTCCTGCCAGCAAGTATTTCATCGCGCAATTTACCTTTTGGAACGCCATGCAGTAGGGCGTGATAGTGATTGCGCCATGTTGAAAATACCCAATCGGTGCGCTTGATGCGCTTAAAAATGTCGATTAGTTGCTGCTCGTTGCCTCCTGACAAATGTATCGGCCCACGAATATGCCCCGCTTCAAACTCGCGGAATATGTCTTGCTCGAAAGCGATTAGTTCTTCGGCTGTCATGCGAAAAATTCCTCTATCGTATCGCACGCATACGCCAAGTCATCCTCCGACAATCCAGGCCATACGCCAATCCAGAACGTATCGTTCATAACCTTGTCGGCGTTGATTAGCGGTTCGGCTATGCGAAAGTTACGACCTTTCATGTACGGCTGCTTGGTCAGGTTGCCGCCGAAGATTAGGCGCGTGTCGATGCCTTTTTCTGCGAGGTAGGACGTAAGCGCGAGCCTTTCGCCTTCTTTTTTGATGGTGATAGGGAAGCCGAACGGGGAAACACCTTTCGAAAAGCGCGGCAAAATAAAACTATCTTCCGCTTTTCCTTCTGACAATCTTTTGTAGAGATAATCAAAATTGGAGCAACGCTTTTCAATGAAACCGCTAAGACGGTCAAATTGTGCAATGCCACAAGCTGCTTGTATTTCGGTAATCTTGAGATTGAACCCTGCATGGCTAAAGCAGTATTTGTGATCGAACCCATAAGGTAACTCCCCAAATTGTTGGTCAAAACGCTTACCGCAAGTGTTATTTTGTCCTGGCGCACACCAGCAATCTCTGCCCCAATCGCGCAGGGCTTCGATATGGCGTAACAGGTCGGCATCCTGCGTCATTACTGCGCCGCCCTCGCCTGTCGTTATGTGGTGCGCGGGGAAAAATGAGAAGGTGGCTATTGCAGCGCCAACGCCAACGTGACAATGATGATTATTTTTCCCGAAGTCACTTTTAAGGTGGTGCATAGAACCTAGCGCATCGCAGCAATCCTCTACAACGTAGATACCTTTAGTTTCTAACTTGCAGTTAATTGCAGGAGCAAACGAATTCCCAAGTGTATGCGCCATCATCAATCCGGTTGTTTTAGCAGTAATAGCCGCCTCAATCTTAAACATCGTCGGGTTATACGTCCCCAACTCCACATCAACAAACACCGGCACAAGCCCATAGAGAAGCAACGGATTAACCGTAGTCGGAAAGCCTACCGCTGACGTAATAATCTCGTCGCCAGCCTTCCATCTGCCTGATGCGACCATTGCGGCTACGGCGAGTAAGTTTGCCGACGATCCGCTGTTACAAGTCCTGACATGGCGTATTCCGGTGAATGCGGATAATTTCGCCTCAAATGCCGCGTTAATCGGCCCCGCAGTCAGCCATCCAGCATCAACGGCATCGTGCATCGCTTTTTTCTCTGCTAGGCCAATGACTGCGCCTGATGCGGGTACTCTCATTCGTTTAGTGCCTTTCCTTCGATTATGTTGCGAGTTTCCTCGTTAGGATGCCGCTGGTCAGTTTCAGTGCATCCCTTTCCGGCATAGCAGCACCATACGGCTGTAAAAGGCTTCGGCACTTGACATATCGGGCAGCGGGGAGGGTCGGTGGGCTTCATTTCTGCGCCGACTCGTATTGAGCCACGAAACTATCCACAGGTTTATCCACAGGCTTGCTCAATTCGGCCTTGCGCTTGTCCTTAGCCTCTAGGTGGGCTGATTGCTCGGACTTTGGTATCTTCCCCCATGCAGCAGCCAGTTCGGGCAGCGTGGCGGCTCCTGAGAGCGTGGCGGCGTAGTCTGGTGCGGATTCCAGCGGCTTGACCGTAAATGGCTTTTTATTCGCCCTAGTTATCGTCAGCGCCATTGTCAGGGATTCGGGTATGTCGCTCATATGGCTGATTCGGATGCCGCCTACCTCCATGCCGCCCCAACGTACTTTCGGGTCGCAATACAGCGTCATTGACCGCCCGACATACTGCTTGCTGTCTGCGCCCCATGCCGAAACAAGGACGCGGCACATTGACTTGCAGGCTTTGTACGGCTTGCCATTGTCGCCTTCGTAACTGATAGCGACAGGCTGTTCCTGACCGCCCTTGACCGTCACTCCGGTAACTTTGATGGTTATCGGGCCGGTAATCAGATCGTCAGCGTTAAGCTGGTCTGACTTCGGGATGATTGCTGCGCCCATATCGTTCATTGGAAAATTTCCTCATAAATCTTACGTTCGGTAGGAATCAGGCGTGCTTTGGAAGTCATAACAGATTCGAATTTAACCATTGCCGTATGCAGACGAGATTCAAATGCCGTAGCAGCCTCAAGTATCGCCGCCTGCACCTTGTCATCCGGCCAAACTCGCACAGTAGCCATAACCAAGCCGCCACAGTAGCTAACCAAGTCGCACCAACTGCGCTCGGACACCATCAATCCCGTCTGCACCTGAATCATAAAGTCAGGGTCAATGGCATCAGCCGACACATACTCAACTAGTGTACGAATCTGATACTTCTGATTGCGCGACTTGCACTCAACCAGACCATCATCGCCAACTAGACCATCGGGCGAATAGCCAAGCGTAAATCCCCATTTGTCATTCGTTATAAACCCGACACGCTCAACGGGCGCGTAGTTTTTCTCATACGCGACAATGGCATCAATCTCGTCATCACGCCCTCTTAGCATATCGTCTGATACATAGCGCGGCTCGACATAGCGCGTAACCCGTTGGGCGAGTAACTCAAACAGGTGGCTTCGTTCCTTATCGTTGGAAGCTGCCTTTAAAGTAGGCGTGACTATCAGTTTCATTTCGCTGGCAGTCAGCAATCCGCAACGGGCATCCAACCATTCCGCGCTTCCCTGAACTAACTCTGCATGGATAGTTACGCTCACTTCGCCCTCCTAAGCACCGGAAACGCAGGCACTTCGGGCATGGCAGAAGTCCGGTAGCGATTGACCGTGGTGCGAACGTCTGTTGATGCGGCGTTAGTCGGATTAAAGCCGTGGCGCAATATGCTTATCTTGCGCTTGTTCAGGTAGTTCCAGGCTTCGGCTAACTTTTCGGTGTTTGTCATGCGCCCTCCTAAGTTATTTTAAAGTACCGCAAAAGTAACTCTACTGCGCCTGCTAAGACTATGCCGGTTGCCAAGCCTTTTAAGAATCCGTTGAATGCGGCATCTTGGCGATGACTATTGATGCAGCGTTCCAATTCGGCAGAGTTCATGCTGACTCCTTTAGCTTGGCGAGGGCGGCATCAAGTATCTTCACCACATCGCTTCCCATTTCGCGGGACACACCATAGCGAATGCGCCCAACTGCTTCCTCCGCAGCCGCAATCACCGGAATGGCGGCAAGGGCGAATCTGAACACTGCCTGCGCTTCCTCATCAAAACAGTGCGCGTTGAGTAACGCTAGCTCCGCCGCCGCCTTGATTTCCTTCATATCCATCACTTCCCCTCCTTTTCCAACGCCTTACACGCCCGACAAAGCGCCTTAGCCTCTTTCTCGCTGCACAGCGGATACCAGTGCAGCGTGCGCGGCTCAATAACCATTGAGTGCGGCCTTAGACTGACCCAATGCCGATATAGGCGCATAGCCGACTTGATTACCCGTTCCTTCGCCGTCTTGGTCATCCCGCCCTCCCTGCTAGTAAGGCATCACAAGTTGCATCAAGTGACATGGGATTTTTCTCCAATGCGACAAGGATGGTAGTCAGCCCTGCCTCGTCAATCAGCCGATACCGTTCCGCATCCCTCACCATCCCCTCAGCCTTTGCGATTAAGGCTTCGGGGATTAGGGCGAGGATGGCTTCGGCAAGGTAGTCGGCTTGGTCATACGGTTTGTCGCTGCGTTTCCTGCACACAGCAGCCGCAACCAGCAACGCCTGCGCCACGGCTTCCCATTTGGATTGCTCTATAGCTTTTTGTTGAGCTTGCATGAAGCCCTGAAAACAAAGGGATTGAGACCTGCTTGGGGCCGCATTACAAGCCGGACAAGTCCGGTCATAGTGCCTCGATGGGTGGTCGGTGTGAACCTGCTCCCTCTCTGCAAGCAGGGTGGCAAAGGCGCGGAGCATTTCGGCAATTCTGTCGCCTGTCATCTGCCGACAAGTTTTAGCCTCTTGCAATACCTCTGCCGCCGTGAACTTGCTCATGACTTCTCCTTCAGGATTTCGGTTATGGAGAGGGCGCGCACTCGCAAAATATCAACAAAGCCATGCCCGTCCTTCAGGGAATCCACCGCCGCAATCGCCAGCCGCGCACCCCGTTCCTTGCATTGCCATTCCAACTCAGCAAGCAAACCTGTCATCGTGTCGCCGTGACCTGTAGCGTAGTCACCGCCAACCATCCATGCGGCGACCTTCTCACGTTCCAGCCGCGCACCTTCCTCCCTTGCTTTGGCGAGGGCGTTGTCAAAATACTCGCGCGTCACGGTGTATTCCACCGCATCCACCTTCGGGCTGGTCATTTCGGCTCGAACCAGGAGGCGGAAGGGCCGCAGTCCGATTCGGTCAGGCGAACGGGTTGCGCCGATTCCCACCTGTAGTTGAATCCGCCGTGAACATAGTTGGGCGTCTTGCGATTGCCCTCTGCTCGGCATTGCGGCATATCGGCGTTGAAATGCTTGCAATCCTTGCACAGCTTCACTTCCGCATCCTCGACAATTTCAAACATTATCTTCCCCTCTTGTTTTCAGCGTTAATAGATTTGGCCTGACCACGGCGCGGATCGTCAAGGTAGGCATCGTCAATAAACGGGAAACGGTATGCGCTACCTTTGCCGCAGTATTCCCCGTCCTGCATTTCGCAATCCCCGCCGCCTTCACGGTGCGGGAATTTGTATGCGTCACACTTGCATACTGTGTCGTGCTTGCTTGCCATGCTATCCCCGCACGCCGCGCAATGCTATCCACGCGGCATCGACATTAGCCATCGGATGATCGCGCAGCAAGTCCTCTATCCAGTGCTGTGCAATCGACGGAATCCAGCCCCACAGTTTGACGGTGCGGCGATACTGTTCTGCCCATGCTTGATAGTCCATCTTTGATTCCCCTGTTTGGTTGTTGATGACGCATGGTGCGCCTAGTGAATATCGGCTGTCAAGGGGTTAATGAAATATTTATTTGACGGGAGCCGTTAAGGGGTTTATGGTGCAGGGCATGGACTACACAAAACAGTTAGCAATCTGGCGTAAGAAACGGGAACGGGCGCACGCGATGCTTGCTTCTGGCATGGAACGCAAGGACATAGCTAAAAAGCTAGGCATATCTCGCCAGCGTCTTAGCCAGATTGAGAATGCGCGTAAGTAACCACTAACCTATGCGTAAAACTCTCCGCGAAACCATGCTTGAGAATTATGCTGCACTGTGTCAAATGGCAGACCTTCATGGTAAGCCTAGACCTCCATTGCCAGCGTCATTACCAGCCGCACCAGTCAAGCGAGTATCTAAGCCGCGTACAGAGTCAAACGTGCCATTGGAAAAGGAAGTGCAGGCGAGTATTATCAAATTCCTGCTCGTTCATCCCCGCGTGGCTCTAGTCGTTCGCCACAACGCAGGCGCAATGGATGCACGCGACAACAACGGGAAAGCCTATCCGATATTCTTTCACAAGGTTTATAAGCATGGGCTGCGGATTGTCGATCTTGACGTAACGCTTAAATCGGGCAAGCGCATGGTGCTGGAAATTAAACGTCCAGGTTGGCACTTGAAGCCGCATGATACGAGAGAGCAGGAACAGAAGGCGTACATTGAGTTTCACAAGGCAGTAGGTAATTTAGGTGGATTCGTTACCAGCATTGATGAAGTCCAACTTATTATGGAGTGCGGCTAATGCGAGTCGTATCATGGTTTAGTTGCGGCGCTGCAAGTGCAGTTGCAACTAAGATTGCGCTAAAGCAATATCCAGATATGGTTATCGCTCGCTGTATTGTGCGCGAGGAACACCCTGATAATGACCGTTTTGCGACTGACTGCGAGAAATGGTTTGGCAAGCCCATTACCAACCTGATTGCTGAAAAGTATGACGGGAGCGTGTACGAGGTTATACGCCAGCGCAAATACATCAGCGGCATTGCCGGTGCGCCTTGCACGATGGAATTAAAGAAGCGTGTACGCGAGGAATTTCAGTTGCCTAACGATAGGCACATTTTTGGCTACTGTTCAGAGGAACAAGATAGATGGGATAGATTTTTGGATGCCAATAACATTGATGCCATTGCGCCACTGATTGAATCTAGCTTGCAGCATAAGGATTGCTTGGCGATGATACAGAACGCAGGGATAGAGTTGCCCGTAATGTATAAGTTGGGCTATCAGCATAACAATTGCATCATGTGCGTTAAGGCTACAGGTGCAGGATATTTCAATAAAATGCGTATTGATTTCCCTGTGCAATTTACGCGCATGGCAGAAACATCAAGGGCGTTAGGCGTGCGTATGGTGCGCGATTCTGGCAAGCGTATTTTCCTAGACGAATTGCCTGTAGGAATAGGCCGGTATCAAGATGAGCCTGAAATTCAGTGCGGCATATTTTGTGAATTGGCAGAGTCAGAATTTTTAACCGAGAAGGGGGAAGCATGAAAACCAAATCCGGCAAGACAGGCGTAACGCATTTCCATGAGTATGCGAAGGCTATTGAGGAACAATTGCTGCGGAAAAAGGATTTCAGCGGAGTCATGCAATCGTGGAAGACATACGTTCCGCCGCAAGCCATGAATGACCAACTTAAACGCTGCGAGGAATTCCGCAAGGTTCCGTCACTCGCGCCGCAGATACAGGGATGCAGCAATGGTGAATAGACACCAGACCGCGCACAATCACTCTCTCGCCCCGATAACCGGCGCATTCGTCCAAGCCATGCGCGGCGAGTTTGGCGAGAGTGTCAAGGTTACATTCGTGCAGGAAAACGCTATCCAGTTTGGCAAGCGCGACGAAACGCCTGCGTTTGAGGCGCGGCCTTATCGGGTGCGGAAATGATAGTAGTTTCCTACGGCGGCGGCACAAACTCCACAGCGATGCTGATCGGCATGGTTGAGCGCGGGGAAACGTGCGACTTGATTCTGTTTGCCGATACGGGCGGCGAACGTCCTGATACTTACTCTTTTGTGTCTGACTTTTCCCGCTACTTGGTTAAACACGGTATGCCTGAAATAATCACGGTTAAACGCACGAACAGAGCGGGTGAAGTCCGAACACTTGAGCAGGACTGCTTAGACGGGAAGATGTTGCCAAGCATTGCCTACGGGTTTAAGGCTTGCTCTCTGAAATACAAGCGTGATCCGCAGGATAAGTATTGCAACAACTGGCAACCGGCTAAAGACTTTTGGAAGTCAGGCCAGAAAGTCACAAAGCTAATAGGTTACGACATGGACGAGCCGCATCGAGCAAAGATACCGGAGGATGATAAATACCTGTACCGCTACCCGTTAATAGAATGGAATTGGGGGCGCGAGGAATGCGTAGATGCAATTAAGCGTGCCGGATTAAGACCGGCTGGCAAAAGTGCGTGTTTCTACTGCCCCTCTAGCAAGCGTGGGGAAATACTGGCTCTCAAGCGCGACTATCCAGACCTTGCTGCGCGTGCTGTTGCGATGGAGAACAACGCCGAACTGCATACGGTAAAAGGGCTTGGCCGTGATTTCGCATGGCGCGATTTGCTGGCATGGAACGAAGCACAGATTGATATGTTTCCGTATGAGTCGCGGATAGAGATTGACTGTGGATGCTACGATGAGGCGCAAGTATGATTGATTATGCAGAAATAACCGCGATGATTCCAGAGCGCCACAAACTCATGCTGTCCTATACGCGAGAGAAAAAATACGCTGATGCGATGATTTGTGCCGGAACGCTATCCCTGCACTATGACGCGCTCGCCCATGAATTTCAGCGCCTTGCCAAGACGCGCAACATAACCGCCGACGAAGCGATTGCTCTGATAGACGCTGATAAATAGCCGTAACCAGGGGAAAAAATTGACCATCGCGTTACAGCGTGAGAGCGACATACTCAGTCGCACATGGACAGAGTTATTGCAATCTGGCCCTGAACGTATATGGGGCTTATCCGACGAAACCAGCCGCGAAATCTGGTGCATATTCGCCAAGCAGTCGCTAAATAACGCGGCTATTCCGTGGGCTAATATCGGCACAGAAACGCAGCGCAATCTCACGCGCACGCTGACCATGATGACTAACTTTTTTATCGACCTTGACAGGGCTAGACGTAGCATTAACGCGACGGTTAATACATGAGCGCCGTTCTAACCGACTTCCCCGACAACTGGCCCGACAAGCCTGATACACTCGACAATGGCTCCGGCACTTCGGACGCACGCGATGGCTCCCCTCTGTCGTCGTGCATTCCCCCCGACTTGCCGGAGCCGCCTTTTCCTGACTTTGACCATTCCGCAGAGTCACAATATATCCCTGAACCGTTTGACGAGCCGATACCGGGAAAAATCCCATTCGTAAAGCAACTAGCGCAGCACCTATGGGCAGACCCGCTAGACCTTACGAGCAAGATTTATCAGGGCTTGCCGTTTCAGGTTGAATGGCTCCCTCCCGCGCTTGGCGACTTCGCCGCCGATACAGCAGAGCGCATGGGCGGCGACCCTGGCGCGGTAGTCATGGGGCAAATCCTAGCGTGTTCAGCGTGTGCTGATGACGGCTTTTACACTACGCCGAAAATCCAAGATTTGAACTGGAAAGAACGGGCGCGGATATGGGCGTTAGCTGTCGGGCCGAGTGCGACCAAGAAAACTTGGCTATTTGAATCAGCACTCCGCGCAGCACAGGAAATTGATGCGGAATTGACAGCGCAATATATTATTGATTCGGAGAAATACCAGTTTGTAGAGGATCAGTATCAAGTGGAGCGCGAAAAGGCTGTTAAATCGGGCGGCAGCAGACCAGAGCGCAGCAAGGAAAAGCCGATACAGGAACATATCCTGTTAAACGATTTCACAATGGAATCGCTGCGCCCCGCCTTAAAAGATTCGATACGCGGCATAGGGATATACCGTGATGAATTCGCCGGTACGATAAAAGACCTAGACCGCTACAGCGCAAAAGGCGGCGGCGATAGATACAATATGCTGGAATTGCATAACGGCGGCACTAAAAAAATAGGCCGTGTCGGGCATTTTGTCACAATCCGCAATTGGAGTGCCGCGCTAGGCGGCTGTCTAACGCCATCATCCCTACGCAGCGCCATGTCCGAATTGCAGGAGGACGGGCTTTTACAGCGTTTCCTAATCTGCATGGTGCGACCATCCGGCGACGATATAGACCGCCCCGCCGACTATGCCGCTAAAAAGGCGTATGAAGGCGTTTTACGCACCCTACGCGCCCAAACAGCGGGGAGCGCGGGGCATAGCATCCCATTCGCCCCTAACGCCGTAGAATGCCGCCTAGAGTTTATGAGAACGGCTAACGCACTGGCCAAAGCTGACGGTTTGCCGGACGCTATGGCGGCGCACATCAGGAAATGGGAAGCGGCATTTCCCCGCCTGTGCCTGTTGTTTCACCTTGTCGGGCTGGCTGTCAATGGTCAGCACCCAAACTTGCACGAAAAGATAGACCTAGCCACCGCCGAGAAAGTCGCAAATTTCCTAACGTGGCAATACTCGCACGTTGAAGAATTTTGGCTCGAAACTATGGGGAATGCTGGCGGCGACACATTCGCGCAAAAGATAGCCGGTCACATTCTGGCGCATGGCGTGACGCAGCTATCCCATACAAAGCACGTTACAGAGCCTTATTTTAAGGCGTGGAAAGCCCTTAAACCCGCAGAGCAGCAAAGCGCGTATGCCACCCTAGAGAATGCCGGATGGATCGTGCGCGACAATACCGCGAAACAGGGCATTGATAAGGTTTGGCTGCACTGGCACGTTAATCCGGCTGTGCATACTAAATTCGTAAAGCAAGCCGCAGCCGAGAGGGATCGGCGTGCGGCTTTTCGGGCGGCTGAAATGGAACGCAGGGCGGCTATTAAGGCGAAGGAATAGGTTATTTGGGGAGCACCAAATAATCCAGTTTTTTGAGCAATGTTCTTGCGTTGTCGTATGCCGCCTGTTGTGCTGGAGTGCGCCCCTTGTCTTTGTCGGGCATTCCGTTCGGAGTAACGCAAAACTGCATAACATCGGAAAGCGCGGCGCGTAATTCGTCAATCGTTGCGCTTTTGCGCTTGCACTCAATCAGCAGACCATCAATAACCTTGTTGGTGCTCATTTTCAATTCCCCTGTAAAAAGTTAAGTTACTTTGATACCGCTTGCTTCCGTGGCCTTCCCCTGCCGCGCTCTGCCGCCTTGATAACGGGCGGCGCACTGATAGCCCAAGTCGCGCCGATCTTGACCGCCTGTAGCCTTCCAGCGTTGCACATTGCCAATATATGCTGGCGACTTCGGCCTAGCAGGGCGGCGCATTGGGTTACGCTTATCTGATTCATCTTGTAACCCCCATTTTTGCCATTAGCGCGATATTTTTGGCTGTTAGGTCGCAGTCAATAACGCGCATTTCTTTAAAGCCTTTTTCATAATCGCCGGTTTGGAACAGGTAAAAGCCGCTATCAAAGCCGGTATATTGCCAGCCTTGCGGCGCAAGTGTCGGGCAGTATTCTTTATGGTCTACTCGCATATCATCCCCTCAGTTAAAAATCCGAATTAAATCCGCGACAATGCACCCTATACCGATAGCGCCGAAAACGCGCATGAGTATCAGATCGGCATTTGATACGCGGAACAGGTAGCGCATTCCGGCTGACATTCCCTTGATCTGCGCCAGGAAATAGGCATTCGATATTAGGCGCATGATTTAGCCTTTTCTTTTGCGCTTATTCCCGCCAGATATTCATGCGATGGAACGGCGACATATTTATCCGTGTTAAGTTGGCTCACAATTTCGGCGTTCCATGTTTCAAAAATAACCGCCTTTGTGCGCTTGTTGCAGATAAACCAACTATGCGTTATCACGATTGCCCCCTAGCGCGTGCGATTGCGGCGCGGGCTTGCTCTGTGAATGTCGGCCATTGGTCGTTGTCCTCGCACGCATTGGTTATCGCCTCAAGCGCGGCGAGCAGATCAGGGGCGCTACTGCGAACGCTTGCCGCGCTTCCTGTGCTTTCGTTGACCACATAACCATTCGCATCAAAACCCTTCCAGCGGACAAGCGGCCCCGGCGTATGCTTGGCGGCGCTCATGCTTGCTCACCATCAGCGGCATCAGCGGCATTTATCGCTGACTCAACTTCGGCGGCGAGAATTCCGGCTTCTTCAATCGCTTCTTCCGTGTCCTCGTCCTCGTCGCTCTCGTCCTCGTCAAAATGCGCTTCTAACTCGCTCCAGTTAATATCGGTATCAACGAAGTCTTTGAGAAAGTCTGGTAATTCTTCTATGGCGCTTTCAAGCGTTTCCCGCGCCATTGCCAAGTCCTCGCGGCTTTCAGGGTTAAACCAGACATTGACAAGCCATGTGGCGCGGTTTGTCCAGCCGTTGTATGTGTTATCGCTCATGCTGTCACCTCGCAGCCGTTAGCCATCAAGTAAAGATCAGCTTGCGGCACAGTCGCAGCCTTAGCGCCATCAAGCCATTGGTTAATGTGCTTGCTCGTTGTCATAGACCATTTTTTATCAGTCTTGACAAAACCGCCTTGCGCCAGATTCGCAGCTACCGGCGTGTTATACGAGAAAAACACAATCAGACCGTCCGAGAATTCGATCTGCGTTTTGTTGCTACCCAAGTTAGTCAGTTTCATTTTTAAATCCCCTGTATAACCGGCGGTATCGGTCGCCGTTGCCCGTGTATCTGTAGCTATTATATTCCTGCCAATT
>Ga0114966_10003576_pt1 | contig 13562 bp, 12 predicted proteins | sample M_130207_XF_Meta_FD_87029 | JGI IMG/M metagenome (GOLD analysis project Ga0114966, IMG submission 87029) | Freshwater microbial communities from Lake Montjoie, Canada to study carbon cycling - M_130207_XF_MetaG | ecosystem: Environmental > Aquatic > Freshwater > Lake | place: Lake Montjoie... | reverse complement strand
AGAGGCGTGCTTTGCCGAAAGACGCCGGGCGAGAGACGAAAGACGTAAAAGCATTAAAACCCCGTCTATCGTCTATCCTGCTGCTTCGCTTATCCGGGTTTTCGGGCAGGACAATAATTAAAATTCAAGCTGGGGGAGGCAATATGAAAAAAGCAAACTGGATCTATGCTGCCGTGGTCGTCGCGGTTGTGGGCTTGATGGCCGCACTCGGCTGCGCACCCATGCAGCCGGGCGACTGGAACGTGCCGCAATACAAGGTCGATGCATCCTGGCCGAAACCGTTGAAAGCCAACTGGATCTGGGGACAGGTCTCCAGCGTGACGGTCGACAATCGCGACCATGTGTGGGTGTTGCATCGTCCCAATACCATGCTAGACGACGACAAGGGGGCGCAGCAAAAGCCGCCGACCAACCGCTGCTGCGTCGCGGCACCCGCGGTGATGGAGTTCGACGCGGACGGCAATTTCATTCAGGGCTGGGGCGGGCCGGGCGAGGGTTACGAGTGGCCGAAGAACGAGCATGGCATCCATGTCGACCGCCAGGGCAGCGTGTGGATCTCCGGCAACGATCCGCTCGACGGCCAGGTGCTCAAATTCACGCGCGATGGCAAATTCATCCTGCAGATCGGCAAAGCGGGCAAGTCGGAAGGCAGCAACAGCCGTACGCAGCTGGGCCGTCCCGCGGCCATCGAATCGGATCCGGTGGCCAACGAAATCTTTATTGGCGACGGTTACGGCAATCGCCGCGTGATCGTGTTCAATGCGACCACCGGCGCATACAAGCGGCACTGGGGTGCTTACGGAGCGGTGCCCAGCGACGACAAAGTGGCGCCGTACAAGCCCGGCGCCGAGCCTTCGAAGCAGTTCGGCAATCCGCATTGCGTGCGCCGTTCGGGCGACGGACTGTTGTACGTATGCGACCGTCCGAATAACCGCATCCAGGTATTCCTCGGCGACGGCACCTATGTGCGTGAGTTTTTCATCGATCCGCCGACGTTAAGCGGCCCGGTGGCCGACGTGGTGTTGTCGCGCGACGTGGGCGAGCGCTATATATTCGCTGCCGACGGCTCGAACTCGGAAGTCAATGTCCTGCTGCGCGAAGACGGCAGAAAACTCGGCAGCTTCGGCCGACCGGGGCGCATGGCGGGCGAATTCCGCTCGCTGCACAACATGGCGATCGATTCCAAAGGCAATATCTACACGGCGGAAGCCGGCTACGGGCGGCGTGTGCAGAAGTTCAGGCCGGAGTGAGCCAAGCGGCGGCCTGGAATAAGCCCAGCGGCCAGGTGTTTGCACCGATGCGGGAAGCTTCCTGCGCGTAAAAGGAGAGAGAAAATGACTGATTTCAAAAATGCGATAGCCGTGATTGCGATGGCATTCGTGCTGGTTGCGTGCACGGGTTTGCCCTATGCGCCGGTTAAATTTACCGACGGCATCATGACCAACAGCGCCAGCATGACGCTGTACACTTTCGATAAGGACGCGGCCGGTTCGGGCAAGAGCGTGTGCAACGGCGAGTGCGCGACGAACTGGCCGCCGCTAATGGCGGGTGTCACCGATCAATCGGGCGGCGACTGGACGGTTGTCACGCGTGACGACGGTGCCAGGCAATGGGCGTGGCTGGGCAAGCCGTTGTATCTGTGGGCCAAGGACCAGATACCGGGCGACCGTAGCGGCGACAACTTCAATAACGTATGGCACGTGGTCAAGCCGGATCCGCGGGATATCAGTGCCGGCAACATGAACGGTCCGTGATATGCAATTGCGGTGGCGGCTATATACCGCTCAATTGCCGGCGATAATTTTTTTCCATTTCGCATAATCGGCTTTTATGCGCGCCGCATATTCCTGCGGCGATGAGGGCGCGGGGTTGAGGCCCTGCGCCTGCACCGGCCGCGCAATCTCGGGATCGACCAAAGCCTGGCGCAAGTCGCGGTTCAACCGGTTGACGATGGCCGGCGGCGTGCCGGCCGGCGCGAGCAGGCCGTACCAGAACGTCGCGTCGTAATTCTTCACGCCGGCCTCGTGCATCGACGGCACGTCGGGCAGGCTGGGATCGCGGGCGAGGCTCGTCACCGCCAGAATCTGGATGCGGTTGCGCAGCGCCCCCGCCGCGGTCGCGCTGACGAAGCTGATCTGCAGCTCGCCGCTGATCACCGCCGTCAGGATTTCGTTGGCGCCCTTGTACGGCACGTGCGCGAAACTGGCGCCCGTCATGCTTTTCAGCAGTTCGCCCGAGAGGTAGCCCGCGGAGCCTATGCCCTGCGTGCCGTAATTGAGCGAGCCGGGCTTGTCCTTCGCCAGCGCGATGAGCTGGGCGACCGAGTGCACCGGAGAATCCTGGCGGGCGATCAGCGCGTTGCAGAAAACCAGCGCGAGCCCGACCGGTGCGAACGCGGTGTCGGTGTTGTAGGGCAGATTTTTCTCGAGGATCTGCGTGATGGTGAGCGCGCCTACGCTGCCCCACAGCAGCGTATAGCCGTCGGGCCGCGCCGCCGCGACGAGCTGCGCCGCGACGCTGCCGCCGGCGCCGCCGCGGTTGTCGATGACGAAGGACGTGCGCAGGCTGTCGCCCAGCTTTTTCGCCACGGTGCGCGCGCCGATGTCGGCACTGCCGCCCGCGGAAAAACCGACGATCAGGCGGATCGGTTTATGCGGGTAATCCTCGGCAACCGCGGCCGCGCAGTTGGCGAGCGCGAGGGTTGCCAGAAATTTCAGTGCGATTTTCTTCATGTTGGTGTCAATCCGCGCGTATGCCCGCTGTTGTCACAACCTTCGCCCAGCGCGCGAGGTCTATTTTGATCGAAGCCGCGTACTCTTCTGGCGTGTTGCCGACTGGTTCGGCGCCTTGCGACGCGAGTCGCTCACGGACGTCGGGCAGGCGCAGTATTTTCGCCAACTCGCCGTTGAGGCGCGTGATGATCTCGCGCGGCGTGTTGGCCGGCATGAGTAAACCGAATTCGGAACTGAATTCGAAATTCGCGACACCCGACTCAAGGAAAGTCGGCACCTGCGGCACGGCCGGTGAGCGGCTGCGGCTGGTAATCGCGATCGGCCGCACGCGGTTACTGGCGAGATAGGGCATCGCCGAAGGCAGCGCGGAGAACAGCATGGAGACGTGACCACCGAGCAGATCGGTCAGTCCCTGCGCGTTGCCTTTGTACGGGATGTGCACGATCTGCATGCCGCCGATCGAACTGCGCAGCCATTCCGTCAGCAGATGCGACACCGTGCCATTGCCGGAAGTCGCGTAAGTGAGTTCGCCGGGCCGCGCACGCGCGAGTGCGATGAGTTCCTTCAACGAACGCGCGGGCAGGACGGGATGCACTACCAGGATGTTGGGGACTGCGGCAAGCAGGATCAGCGGCGCGAAATCTTTCACAGGATCGTAGGGCGGTTTTTGCAGGGTCGGCGTCATCGCAAACGTGCTGGTCACGAGCACCATCGCATAACCGTCGGGCGGTGACTTGGCGAGCGCATCGGTGCCTATCATGCCAGCGCCACCGCCGCGATTTTCAACGACCACCTGCTGGCCGAGCGACTCGCCCAGTTTCTGGCCGACGGTGCGTCCGATGATGTCGGTGCCGGCGCCGGGCGGGTAGGGGACGATGAGGCGAATGGGTTTTACCGGATAGCTCTGCGCGTGTACCGATGCCGCGCACAGCAGCATCGCGCAGAAGGCGGTTAGTTTCCAAGGCATGCCAGAATTCATCTCAACAATCCCATTGAGGTCGTTCGTGCTGAGGTATCGAAGCATGAACGCACGACGCGCGCCATCCTTCGCCCTTCTATACATCAGGGCGAACGGATTTTGAGATGACTTCTAATCAATGTGGCGCGCGGCGCGTCCCGCGTCCGCCGTGACTATGGTGCCGCTGATGAAGGAAGCGCGCGGCGACGCGAGAAAGGCCACGAGGTCGGCGATCTCCTGCGGTTGACCCAGCGGGTTCTTCAACAGTTCCTTCCAGCGCGCCTTGTCGCCGAATTTTTCCTGCGCGATTTTGCCGAGGCGGTTGCGCAGGCGGTCGGTCTCGATCTGGCCGGGATTCACGCCGACCACGCGCACGCCGTATTCGAGGCTGTCGCCGCCCAGCGTGCGGGTGAAGGCCATCAGCGCCGCGTTGCCGGTGGTGCCGGCGATATAGTCCTGGCGCGGCCGCTCGCCGGCGACGCCGATGACGTTGATGATGACGCCGCTTTTCCGCGCGCGCATGCGGCCATAGATTTCACGCGTCAGATTGATGTAGCCGAAGAGCTTCAATTCCCAGCCTTCGCGCCATTGCTTCTCGTCGATCTTGAGCAGTTCGCCCGACGGCGTGACGCCCGCGTTGTTGACGAGGATATCGACGTCACCGGCGGCCTTGGCCAGTGTGGCGATGTTGGCGGATACGCCGAGATCGAGCGCGTGGCACTGCACTTTCACTTTATGTTCTTTGGCGATGCCCGCACGCACTGCTTCAAGGTCGACCGCCGAGCGCGACGCCAGGTGCAGGTGGCAGCCTTCGCGCGCGAGTTCTTCCGCCACTGCGCGGCCGATGCCGCGCGAGGCGCCGGTCACCAGCGCGGTGAGCCCGGTAAGTTTCAAATCCATGGGTGAACTCCTCAGATGTTTTCTGGTTATGCCCGCAGTTTACTACGGCCGCATTGCTTCCACCGCGCGTCCGTTGTATACACAGGAATCGAAACGCAACGGAGAGTGAACGTGAAGAACAAGCAGATCCTGCTGGCGGCGCGGCCGGCCGGCGCAGTGGAAGAAAAGCATTTCCGCCTGGTGGAGTCCGCAATCCCGAAAGCGGGCAAGGGGGAGTTCGTGGTGCGCACCCACTATATGTCGCTTGACCCCTATATGCGCGGGCGCATGGATGATGCGAAGTCGTATGCAAAGAAAGCTGAAGTCGGCGAAGTGATGGTGGGCACCGTGGTCGGCGAAATCGTCGAATCCAACCACGAGAAATTCAAGGCTGGCGATTTCGTCGAGACGCGCACCGGTTGGCAGCTCTACGGCGTGAGCGACGGCGGCGGGGTGCGCAGGATCAACCCCGACTACGTGCCGATGTCGGCTTATCTCGGCGCGGTGGGCATGCCGGGCGTCACCGCGTGGATAGGCCTGAACGAGCATGGCCATCCGAAAGAGGGCGAGACGGTGGTCGTGTCGGCGGCGAGCGGAGCGGTCGGCAGTGTGGCCGGCCAGCTTGCAAAACTGCGAGGCTGCCGCGCAGTGGGCATCGCGGGCGGCCGCGTCAAATGCGATTACGTTGTCAAAGAGCTGGGCTTCGACGCGTGCGTCGACTACAAGGCGGGTAACCTCGACGCGGACCTGCGGGTGGCGTGCCCGAAAGGTGTAGACGTTTATTTCGACAACGTCGGCGGCCCCATACTCGACACGGTGCTGGCGCAGATGAACGCGTTTTCGCGCATCGTGCTCTGCGGACAAATTTCCGGCTACAACAATCCGGACGCGCTGACATTGCATAACACGCGCTCGTTCCTGGTCAACCGCATCCAGTTGCGCGGCTTCATCTGCTCGGACCACATGGACTCGTGGCGCCCGGCATTGAAGGAACTCGGTGAACTCGTGCACGACGGCAAGCTCAAATACCGCGAGAGCATCGCGGAAGGACTGGAGAGCGCGCCGAAAGCGTTTATCGGCATGCTGAACGGGAAAAACTTCGGGAAGCAGCTAGTAAAGCTGATTTAGGAAATTTCTGATTGAGTCATCCTCGCGTGGGCGGGGATCCAGTCCCCCTATCCTACCTTTCCCCGCAAGCGGGGGAAGGGGATACCCGCTGCGCGGGAATGACGAACCCGTACTTGTTCAGACCCTTCTCTAGCGCTTCCCTTCCTTCGCCTCTATACGCTTCACGACCTGCAGCACCTGCTCGCGCTCGGCCTGCATGCGCGCGGTCAGCGCTTCAGGCCCGCCGGCGACGACGTCGGCGCCGATGACGAGCAGGCGCTCGCGGACTTCCGGTTGATTTAATATTGTGACGATATCGGCGTTGAGTTTCTTGATGACGTTCTGCGGTGTTTTCGCGGGCACGACAATGCCGTAGAACGATGCGGAGTCGAAGCCGGGCAGGGTTTCCGCCATGCTCGGGAGCTCGGGCGCGGCGGGACTGCGTTTCGCACTGCTGACGGCGAGCGCTTTCACGCGTCCCGTTTTCATGTATGGCATCACCGCGGCGAGGTTCGGGTAATACACGGCGATCTCGTTGCGCACCACGCCGTTCATTGCATCGGTCGATGACTTGAAAGAGACCTCGGTCATTTCGATTCCCGCCAGCATGCTCAGCACTTCAGCGGCGATGTGGCTGCCGGTGCCGCGCCCGGAATGCGCGTAGTTCAGAAGCCCGGGCTTGCTTTTTGCGAGCGTCACCAGGTCGCGTACCGAGTTGAGATTTAGTTGCGGCGGCACCGCCAGCACCGTCGGCATGCCGACCATCAGCACTACCGGGGCGAAATCCCTGAAGATGTCGTAGGTGATGCCTTCCATGAAAAACGGGCTGACGACCATCGTCGACGAGGCCATGTAGAGCGTGTAGCCGTCGGGCTCGGAGCGCGCCGCCATCGCGACGCTGATGGTGCCTGCGGCGCCGACGCGATTGTCCACCACGACCTGCCGTCCCCAGTGCTCCGTCAGCTTGCTGCTGATCAGCCGCGCGACGATGTCGGTCGCGGTGCCCGGCGTGAAGCCGACGATGTAGCGGACGGATTTTGCGGGGTAGGGCTGCGCGGACGCCGGTGCTGCGGACAGCAATCCCGCGAGCGCAAGTGCCAAAGCAATTGGATGCATCTCCTCCTCCCATGGGTGCCGCGCAGGTGTTTTTTGACGAACCTGTCGGGCTGGAGAATTTTATAGAGAAACGCCGTGGAAGGGCAGCCCGCGGGTGCGGCCGGCACCGTTCATTCAAGTGGTAAACTGCAATCGCACCAGTCCGGTGGCATGCGGTTAAAACCAATAATTTTGACTTCGACGGAGGATTCCATGCGTAAACAACTCATTACTGCAGCAATTCTGGCCGCCTTCGCCGGCGCTCCGCAGTTCGCGTCCGCGGCGGATGACGCGAAGAAAAACATGACGGGCACGGAGATGAAGGCCGCTACCGTGAGCGCGACGCTCGATCTCGACACCAAGCAGATCGGCCTGATTGTCGGCGGTCAGAGCGGCGAGGGAGTATTGCATTATCAGGGCAAGGACTATCCCTTCCATCTCAAGGGCCTGCGCGTCGGCGCGATCATCGGTTTAACCAAGTCCAGCGCCACCGGGGAAGTCCGCGCGCTGAACAAGCTGGAGGATTTCGAAGGCAATTACTCGGCCATCGCCGTGGGCGCAGCGGTGGGCAAGGGGGCCGATGCTTCCAGCTTTCAGAACAACAAGGGCGTCGTGATAAGCCTGAAGCAGAAAACTTCCGGCCTGGCACTCGATCTGGGCGTTACCGCCGCGGAAATCAAGTTCAAGAAATAATTGTTTTTGCACCATCGCCACCGCAAGTGGCAATCCGCGAAGCCCTGCGATGTGTCGCGGGGCTTCGCGTTTACAGGTATGCTGGAAATGGATTAATTCACAACAGAAAGCGGAGATCATGATCAAACGAGAGTTCATGCAGCCGAAGGACATGTGGGCACGTATTGAGAACGGCAATCTGCTGTACGTGCCGGTGGTGACGGTGCACGGCACGGACCATGCGCACGTTTACCTCGCGGGGCAGATGGCGCGCGAGCCGAGCGGCGAGATCATCGGCATCGGCGACATGCGGGCGCAGATCCGCAAGACCTGCGAAAACATCGAAAAGGGGCTGACTTACGCCGGCGCCACGTTCGACGACGTGGTGCGCGCCACTACTTACGTGACCGACATCGAGGAATACTACAAGTGCTCCGACGAGCGCTTCAAATTCTTCCGCAAGAACCGGCCGGCGAGCGTGCTGATACAGGTGTCAAGGCTCGGGCATCGCGATGCGATCGTCGAGATCGAGGTCGAAGCGATCATCGAGCCGGAGCGGCTCAAGACCCACAAGTAACCAGAGCCCATCTCGAAAATACAACACCGACAAGCAACCGCCGATAAACGCCGATTGACGCCGATATAAATCCAGACCTTCCCCCGAATCCAGGGTCAAACCCTGTGAGCATATCCGCGTTAATCCGCGTTCATCGGCGGATCCAAACTGTTTTTGAGGCAGCTTCTAGCTGGTGGCGGGTTAGTCGGGCTTGAGCCCGATCGTTTTCACGATCTTCGCGTACTTCGCCTGCTCGTTCTGCAGGTAGGCGGCGAATTCCTCCGGCGTCGTGATCGAAGGCTCGAAAGCCTGCTGCGAGAGGCGCTGTTTCAGGTCGTCGGACCGCAGCGCTTTCGCCATCTCGCTGTTCATGCGCATGACGATTTCGCGCGGCGTGCCCGCCGGGAACGCGAAGCCGTGGTACTCGATCATTTCGTAACCCTTCGCGCCCGCCTCGTCGAGCGTCGGCAGGTTCGGCAGGTACTGCGAGCGCTTGAGCCCGGTCACCGCAAGCCCGCGGATGCGCCCGCCCTGCACGTGCGGCAGTACGTTCAGCATGTTGAGCATGTTCATCTGTACTTCATTGCCGAGCAGCGCGTTGGTGGCGAGCGCGCCCGATTTGTAGGGCACGTGCGAGATGTCGGCGCCCGTCAGGTTGTTGAAGAGCTCGCCCGCGAGGTGCGTGATGCCGCCGGTGCCGCCCGAGCCGTAGCGCAGCGAGCCGGGCTTGGCTTTCGACAGCGCGACGAATTCGGCCACGGTTTGCGCGGGCACGCTCGGATGGATGACGAGGGCATAGCTGATCGTGCCGTGCAGCATGATGGGCGCGATGCTTTTGGCGAGATCGTAGGGGACGCTGACGTGCACGCTGGGCGCGATGGCCTGGCTGCTGCCTATGACTATCATGGTGTAGCCGTCGGGTGTCGCCTTGACGCCGACTTCCATGCCGATGCGGCCAGTGGCGCCCGGGCGGTTGTCGAGGACGATCTGCTGGCCCAGTTGTTCGGAGAGCTTTTGCGCGAGGATGCGCGAGACGATGTCGTAGGAGCCGCCGGCGCCGTAGGGCGCGACTATGCGCAGCGGGCGGTTCGGGTAAGTCTCGGCTGCGCCCGCGGACAACGCGGCGGCGAGGACCGGGAGCAATGCGGCGTGCAGTGCAGCGCTTGCGTAACGTCTCAGCATCAATGTTCTCCTTGGGACCGTTTCCCGCCTGCTTCTATGTTAGCGGAATCGCGCGCCGCGTGTCTTGGCAAATGCGGCCATGCAAGTCGCGCATTTTCCAAGCTACAATTGGGCGATTGTTCACTTTCGCCGAAAGCTCCCGTGAAAAAAACTCCTCCGCGCGCCAAATCCGGCTGGCCGACCTGCGTCGCCGCCGGCCCTTTCCTGTTTTTCAGCGGCCAGATGGGATACAGAGCGGGGGGATACAGAGCGGGCCCCAATGCCAAAGGCGCGCTGTGCACCAGCTTTGAGGAAATGAAAGGCCAGGGTCCCGAGCAGGCGGGCGGCTACGCTTGGGTAGACCGCATGGAAGGCCCGGTCGGCGCGCAGGGCATCGCGATCTACGAGCAATATTTGTCGCTTCTGCGGGGCGAAGGTGGTGACCTGCGCAACATTGTGCGTTATCACATCTACCAGCGCGACAAGCGTTTCTTCCCGGTGTTCGACCGCGTGCGCCGCGAGTATGAGAAAGCGCCGCCCGCGAGCACCGCCGTCGGCATGGGGCTGTTCGAGCCGACGGATGCGGCACGCCTGTGTATAGATGCGATTGCGCTGCGCCCCGCTGCGGAAAAAACGCTCGGCAAGCGCGAAGTGCTGGGCGGCGCTTCCGCGCACACCGCGGCGGCGACGTTCTCGCACGTCATCGGCGCGGGGCCGTATTTGTTCCTTGCTGGACAAATTCCGATTGACGCGTCCAGGCCCGGCGCGCCGCTGATCCGCAACTACGACGACATTCCCGAAGCCGGACATTTCCTCCGGCGCGGCCGCAGTCACGAAGATGCGCGCAACGGGCCGATTGCCGCGCAGACCTGGTTCACCTACGACCTGATCCGCCAGCACCTCGAAGCGTCGGGCTCGTCGATGGATTCCATCCTGAACTTGATCATCTACCTGCAGGATATGCGTGACTTCCCGACGTTTCACCGCATCCACGAGCATTTCTTCGGCAAGGCGGCGCCGGCGCTCACCGTGATCGAAGTCGGCGAAGTCGGGCACAAAGGCACGCTGATCGAAATCGAGCCGACAGCGATCATTCCGGGCCGCGGCCTCGAGCGCAAAATCTACGGTACTCCCGGCTGGCAGCCGCCCGCGTGCATGAGCCAGGTCGTGGAGGCGGGCGGTCTCGCGTTCTTCTCCGGCATCGCTGGCGTCGATGCGGCGGGAAAGGCCGTCACCGGGCGCAACGTGGTCGCGCTGCAAACGCTCGCAGCCATAGCCCAGCTCAAAGAGCAACTCAAACTGGCGGGCCGCGATCTCTCGAGCGTCACGCATTTGAGCGTTTACGTGCAGGACATCGGCGATTTGAAAGCCGTCGAAAGCCTGCTCATTAAAGCTTTCGGCAAGTGGCGGCCCGCGTTGATCGCGCTCGAAGTGCCGCGCCCGGCGCCGATCGCCGGCGCGTGTATGTCGATCACCGCCATCGCATGGTTTGGCCAAGGCAAGCCGGCCGTCATTTAAAACGATAGTTAGCCGCAGATAAACGCAGATAAACGCGGATGAATTCAAAAGCAATGCGGAAATCAAAGATATAACTGCTGTTGAGTCGCGTCGGGTTTGTTTTATCTGTGTGTATCGCGTTTATCTGCGGCTCCAAATGTTTTTGAATTGACTTCTAACAGGGACGTTCATGGACGCTGAACAGGTTAAAAAGATCGTGGATAGCGTAACCGCCGAGCGCTGCACCGAGCTGGCGGCGACGTTGGTCGACGTGCCCAGCCTCACCGGCAACGAGAAGCCCATCGCCGAATGCGTGTTGGGGATACTCAACGGCATGGGCATAGACGCTTACCGGCAGGAATTCGAGCCCGACCGCTATAACGTCATCGGCACTATCAAGGGCAAAGGCAATGGCGCCACGCTGCTGCTGAACGGCCACATGGACATCTCGTTCTCGGGCAACGAGGCGTACTTGCCCAATGCTCCGGGCTACAAACCGAAAGCAGTCATCAAGGACGGCTGGATCTACGGCATGGGCGTGCACAATATGAAAGGTGGCTGCGCGGCGTTTCTAGCTGCGGCCGAAGCAGTCGCCAAGTCTGGCGTCGAATTGAAAGGCAACGTGCTGCTCGCGTTCGTCGGCGGCGAGATCGAGCGTCACGCCGTGCTCCACTACCAGGGCGCGACTTACCGTGGCGGCGGCTGTGGCACCAAGCATTTCGTCAACAACGGTGGCATCGCGGACATGGCTGTGGTCGGCGAACCGACGCGCATGATGTTGATCAACGAGCACGTGGGCTCGGTCGGCGTGCGCCTCACCACGCGCGGCAAGCCGGCGCCGCTGCGCGTGGCCGACCACGGCGACGACGCGATTCGCAAGATGCGCGTGCTGATCGACGTGTTCGACGATTTCGCGCGCGAGTACTCGGGCCGCCACAAATACAAGAACGCGTCTTCGTCGGTGCATATGCATTCGATCGAAGGCGGCTGGCCATACCGCTGCAACCGCGTGCCGTTCTTTTGCCATGTGTTTCTCGAATTTCGCCTCTTGCCCAATCAGCAGATCAACGAAATCCCTCTCGAGGTCGAGCGTCTTATTGCCATGGTGCAGGCGCAAAAGCCCGGCATCGAGTTCGACACGGAGTTTTTCGTGACGCTGCCGCCGGCGCAGGACTGCTCCAATTCCGTCGTCGCCGCGCGCATGCGCGACGCGCACAAATCAATTACCGGCAGCGCGCCGGAAGAGGGCGTCGGTTTGTTCTACTCAGACGCAAGTCATCTGCAGGCGTACGGCATACCGGCGGTGAACTACGGACCGAGCGGGCGCACCGTCACCGGCAAGGAGAATTGGGATCCGGACGTCGGCGAGCATCTCGCCATCGCAGACCTGACGAAAACGGCACAGGTCTATACGTCGCTGATACTGGATGTGTGCAGCAAGACGCGGCAGGAGCTGGGACTAAAAGTTCTTTGACGCGGCGTCAGCCGTAGTTGCTCAACGCTTGAGCTCAGGTGGCAGTACGCCGGCGCCGGCGTGCCTGCAGCGAATTGCTATGCCCCTGCATACGCAGTGAGGATTGCTGGCTCGTTGGCTGCAAGCGCGATGTGTACGATAACCGTAATTGGTTGAAAGTTCAGTCGACGAATTTATTCGTCGGTTTCTAATCAACATAATGCCTGGATGCCCGGTTTACGCCGCAGTCCGCTTGTCGGAAACAATGCGGCCTTCCTTGAACACTAACTGAAGTTTGCGCACATTGTTGATGTCGTCTAGCGGATTGGCGCCGACAACTATGAGGTCAGCGAGTTTGCCGGTCTCGACGGTGCCTAGTTCGTCGCCGACGCCGCATACGGTAGCTGCATTGACGGTCGAGGCAAGCAGGGTCTGCCAGGTGGTCGCGCCGTCCTTGATCCAGAGGCCCATTTCGAGCAGCGCCGCATCTTTCAGCGGTCGGATGTCAGAGCCGAGCGCCACCTTGACGCCGGCATCGAGGGCTTTCTTGAACCATCCCCCATGCACGTCGGACGCCGCATCTGCACGGCAGCAGTGCGACTGCAGCATGTTGCGCTGTTTCACCCATGCGCGCTCCCAGTCGTTGTCGACCTGCTCGGGAGTGAGGTGGCTGATGGCGAGCGTGGGCACGTACCAGGTGTCGTGCTTCAACATGAGTTCTATGCACTCGTCGTCCATGATGTAGCCGTGCTCGACGCTGTGCGCGCCCAAGCGGACGGCGTTCTTCACCGCGGTCGGATTGGTCGCATGGGCCATTACCCTGAATTCGCGCAGGTGCGCGATATCGAACGCGGCCTTCAGCTCATCGTCGAGCAGGAAGGAATGTTTGTGCAGGTCCCAAGGCGGGCCCATGATGCCGCCCGACAGATTCAGCTTGATGTGGTCGACGCCGTTCTTGATCTGCTCGCGGATCGCTTTGACGAAACCGTAGGGGCCGTCGCATTCGAGCGCGTGGCCGGAAGTCAGGATGTGGCCGCCGGTGGTGGTGAGAAAGTGCCCGGCCGCGAACACGCGCGGGCCGGTGTGCTGGCCGGAATCGAACGCGCGCATCCACGCGACGGCCATGAAGGGGTGCGCACCCGCGCAGCGCAGGCCGGTGATGCCCGATTCGGTGAGCGCCTGCATCAGGCGGTGGCCGAACAGTGCAACCTGCTCGGCGAGCGGCATGTCGGCGAGCGACAGGTAGTCGGGATGGATATGCACGTCCCACAGGCCGGGCATCAAATACGCGCCCTTGAGGTCGATGACAGTTGAATCGCCGGTGGCGGGCTTGCGGCCGCCAGTGAGGATTTCCGCGATGCGGCCTTTTTCGATGACGACCGATGTGTTGGCGGCGGGCTTGGGATTGACGCAGTCGATCAGGGTGGCGTTGGTGAGGACAGTGCGGGAAGT
>Ga0114966_10003573_pt1 | contig 13567 bp, 12 predicted proteins | sample M_130207_XF_Meta_FD_87029 | JGI IMG/M metagenome (GOLD analysis project Ga0114966, IMG submission 87029) | Freshwater microbial communities from Lake Montjoie, Canada to study carbon cycling - M_130207_XF_MetaG | ecosystem: Environmental > Aquatic > Freshwater > Lake | place: Lake Montjoie... | reverse complement strand
TTCTTGCCCAGATATTCAATCCGAACTTCTTCCAAATCACCGGCGCTCAACGCTCCCGCGATTGCGAGCAACGCGGAGGCTTCGTAGTCGGCAAAGGACTGATTGTGGTCCATGTGTGAGGTCGCCGGAACGCGGAATCGAAGACAGATAAACAGAAAACAGGCTGGAGAATGCTCTTCAGAAACACAAACACCGCCAAGCGGTTGCCCGTGGCGGTGAAATATGTCTGAAGCAGAACAGTCGCTCAGCGATCAACTCTTGCTGGCAATGGTAGCCAGAGCAGCTCGCACCGATGCTGTAACTTCGTCGAACACCTGCGGCTCGTGAATCGCCAACTCGCTCAGAGTCTTGCGATTCAAACCGAGGTTCGCCAAATGCAAACCGTGAATGAATCGAGAGTACGAAAGACCTCGCATTTCAGCGGCCGCTTTGATGCGGATGATCCACAGAGCGCGAAACTCTCGCTTACGATTTCTGCGGTCGCGATAGGCAAAGCAACGATTGCGAACCACGGTCTCTTTGACCGTTCGGAGCAAATTCTTTCGGCCGCCGTAGCTTCCCTTGGCTTCACGAAAAAGTCGTTTGTGCGCTCTGTGGCGAGCGACGCTGTAGCTAATTCTCATTTTGAAAGGCGCTCAACAAGTAGACGAAATCAAAGAAGAACACCGAAAGGCCGAACCCAAAACAGTCCAACAGCTAACGGCTAACGAACGATCCGCATGACAAAATTCACGGACAGGCAGCTCACGGCAAGATCAGGAACACGGCCGAAGAGCATCGACCACCACGCGAGCGTTGACGCCGATCAGCACGGTATCGCAGCGGTTTTGGCGTTTTCGCTTGCCGGATTTATGGCTCAAAAGGTGGCCGCGAAACGGGCTGCGGCATTTGGCTTTGCCATTGGCCGTGACGGTGAATCGCTTCTTGATTCCCTTATGGGTCTTCTGCTTGGGCATCGTGATCTTTCCGAACTCTTGGTCTCAAAGCATCGTTTTAACAGCGACCCAGCCTCAAGCCATGCCAGAGGGGGCGGGAGTATAAGCATCGAAGACAGGCTGTTCCAGTCCGTGACCGCGAAAAACTGAGGCTGGCTCACTGACTGAAAAAGCGACCAGAGTGCCTTGAGGCTGTCATTGGTCACATTGCGGATGTGCGAAATGCGTGGCGAGGATAGTTAATCTAGGATCAACATATCCCCGATTGTGCCCAACGGTCACGCCTTGGGAGATAACACTGCGGTCATGTTGCGGCCGCCCTCCATGGAAGGGGATTTTTCGATTTTGGCAACATCTTGCAGACTTTCGATGATCGCCAACAGAATCTCTCGACCGCGCTCATGATGTGCGTTCTCGCGACCCTTGAACTGAACGTTGAACTTGACCTTGTCCTTGCCAACGAGGAAATCACGAGCCTGCTTGACCTTGAAATCGATGTCGTGTTCACCCGTCTTGGGGCGCAACCGAATTTCTTTCAACTGCACTTGATGTTGCTTTGCCGAAACGGCCGCCTTCCGCTTCTGCTCGTACTTGAACTTGCCATAGTCCATGATTCTGCAGACGGGCGGGCGTTCGTTTGGAGCCACTTCAACCAGATCGAGGCCAACGTCGGCGGCGAGCCGCTGAGCTTCCGAAGTGGGGATGACGCCAAGCATCTTTCCCTCGTGATCGACGACGCGGATCGGCGAAAGTCTGATTTGCTCGTTGATTCGATGCGTGGTTTCGATTGCTGGCAACTCCCCGAAAGACAAAATCTATGCGGCCTGAACCAGCCGAGTTCATACTCGAATGATCCACAGACGGCGCGAGTTCAATGCAGAATGAGGCGGATAGTATTAGCCCGGAACTTGCGCTCCGTCAAGGAGTTGGTGAAACAACGGATCAACCGAGCCTGTCGGCGGCGCAATTGGGTACGACCAGAATAATCGCAACTTGGGCAATCGTCATTGCGTGGATGAAGTCTTGGCCGGGATATGGGCCGTCATGAGTTCAAGGCGGGCCTGTCGGAATGATTCTCAGCGGTCGAGCAGCTTTTAGATTCAATCGACATCTGAGTGAGCGAATGTTGAAAGTCGAACCGATTTTTTCCCATCCAATGCGCCCGCAGTGCATCCAAAGAGCTTTCGGCCATCGAGCCGGAGTGATACGTCGTCGAGCTGCGAGACATCCGTCATCAGGATGTCTCCGATTGAGAGTTCTGCGACTTGGGTTGCTCGAAGTTTGATGCAGTCAAGTTCTGCTGCAATCTTGACCTTGGGCGAGCAGCGAAGCTGTTCGAGGGAATTCGCGAGAGCCGGGGTGGGTCCCGGCAGTAGTTCGGGTTCTGGCATCGGCGTCTTGAGTGGCCGCCGCTCGATTACGCTTGCCGAAGGCAACCAGCAATCAACGAGACCATTGCGGCCATTGCACGATACTTCAAAACTGGCACGCAGAAACGAATCTGCTCCAATCTCGGGGGGGGCGACCTTTGAATCACGTTCCGTCGTCGTCACCCATGGATGATTCAGGCTAGCGATCGAATTGGTGTTGTCGAACGCTTCTAGGAAGGTTTTGCACAATCGAATTAGGAGTCGATTCTCGATTTCCGAAAGAGACCCGCTTGTTGATCCAATTGGCTCCGTCTGGTCGCCGCCCAACAAGAGTGCGATGAGAGTGTGCGCCAACTCCGGTTGCCATGAGACACGCCACGGCAGCGGTTCCGCCGGATTTGAAAACTGGCACGCTAGCGATGAGTCATTCAAGTCAGGTGTGTCGAAGCGCACTGTATTCAAACCGACCGGACGAAAGCGGATCGCCGTGCCCAGCGATAATTGAAAGAGTTTCTCCAGTTGTTGGCACAGCCCTGCTTGAATCGCAACTAAGAGTTCAACTGCTGTGGAGGACAGTGGAGCAGGCTCGATAAAGTTGAGCGGCATCCAGCCGGCGGATGCTTCTTGCGTCACATTCGAGTGCAGGGGCTCTCGCGAACGGGATGGCGTTGACTTGGCCGTCAAAAGCAACGCTTCGCACTCGGAGTGACTGAGGAGTCCGCTCATCCTTGACCTCTTCGCGTTTCGAGAAAATGACTTCGCTGTGGCGATTGGTAGGCGGTGCGATGAGTTCCAGCAGAATGGCCACTCCCAATGGCACGCCTCATTCGCGAATCTGTCCAGAACCGAGAGCCACCCATTTGTATGAAGTCAACTCGCGAAGTCCACAAGGCCCGCGCGCGTGAAACTTATCGGTACTGATTCCGATCTCGGCTCCAAGCCCCAGTTCGCCACCGTCGTTGAATCGAGTGCTGGCGTTGACGAACACCGCTGCGGAGTCGATTTCCGCAGTGAATCGATTCGCGGCGGCATCGTCCGCCGTCACGATTGTTTCGGTGTGGTGCGAGCCGTACCGGTCAATGTGATCGATCGCAGCATCGATACTCTCAACGACCTTTGAAGAGAGAATCAGGTCAAGGTATTCGGTGTGATAGTCCAACTCACTCGCGACTTTCGCGGTTGGAATGAACTCCCGTGTTCGATCGCAACCACGCAACTCAACTCGTTCGGCCACGAGCATTCGTTCCATCAATGGTAGAAACTTCGCCGCGATCTCCTCATGAATCAGCACGCACTCGGCGGCATTGCAGACGCCCGGCCGCTGACACTTGCTGTTTTTTAGGATTCGTACGGCCATTTCGGGGTCTGCCGAACGATCCACATAGACATGGCAGATTCCATCGAAATGCTTGATGACGGGCATCGTTGCTTCTCTAGCAACCCGCTCGATCAAGGACTTGCCCCCGCGCGGAATCGTGACATCGATCAGGCCGTTCAGCTTGAGCAACTCGCCCACGATGTCTCGTTCAGTGGACTCCACCAATTGAGCAGCATGCTCGGGAAGGCCGCTCTCGATGAGCGAGTCACGGACAACGCGATGCAGCGCGAGATTGCTGTGCAACGCCTCTTTACCACCGCGCAGGATCACGGCATTTCCACTTTTGATACAGAGCGACGCGGCATCGACCGTCACATTAGGACGAGATTCAAAAATGAAGAAGACGACCCCCAACGGAACTCGCACGCGGCGGATTTGTAACCCGTTCGGGCGGATCGAAGACTCGATTACTTCTCCAACGGGATCCGGCAGCAGAGTCACGTCCCGCAAGTCCGCTGCCATTTTCGACAGTCGTGACGGTGTCAAGCGAAGGCGATCAACGGCCGCTTCGTTGAGTCCAAACTCCGGAGCCTTGTTGAGATCCACCGTGTTCTCGGACAAGACCTCTGTGGATCGTTCGATCAAGAGTTCGGCCAAGCGTCGCAGCCAGTCATTCTTCTGGTCGCTGGTTGCCATCGCCAATTGTCGTGAAGCGAGCTTCGCTCGTCCTGCAAGTTGGCTGGCATAAGCGGCCCAAGACATGGCTTGATTCTCTTCAAGAAGACTCGTTTATGGCCGCAGTCACGAGAGAGGGCCATCACCCCCAACACGGCTCACACACCAAGATTCCAGCTTCGCAGGTCGCTGTTCAAGCCGGAGACGGCGAGTCTACACATGGTCCCGGCCGGATGGAGGGTGGTCGCAGCATTTACGCCTGCGGTCCATTCTGAGCGGCCTGTTAATAGCCTAGCGAAAGCGTCTCGGTTGCCCGCGATTGCAGTTGGGGAAAAGGGCAAGCGAGACGCTTTCGCTACGTCTTTAACCAGCGGTTAGCTTCCGTCATTGATCCCCGTGACCTCGTAACTCAGTTTTCCGCGAGGGACCGAAACCTCGACCTTATCGCCGATCTTCTTGTTCATCATTCCGGTTGCCAACGGGCTGGTCGTAAGAATCTTCATCACGTCACCGGAATAGTCCTCGTCACCAGGGCCAACGAATTCGTAGGTCTCAACCGTTCCGTCACTGAGATCCTTTACCGTGACCCGAGATCCAAACGTCACCACGCCTTTGGGAAGGGTCGCGCGATCGACGATGTAGCACTCGTTGAGCTTGCTCTTGAGCTGATTGATTTTCGCTTGCGTCATGCCCTGTGCTTCGCGCTGGGCGTGATACTCGGCGTTCTCACGCAAGTCACCCTCGGCACGCGCATCCGCGATCGCCTGCGTGATCTTCGGGATTTCGACATCTTCCAAGAGGCGAACCTCCTCCTTGATTTTGTCGTAACCTTCGCGAGAAATCGGTTGGCGGTCCATGTTGGACTCCTCTGTCCCCACTGCGGACACATGCAGGCCATTAGGCTGAGCTGATTAAGTCATCAAAATGAAACACGGGCGACGCAAGTGGTCGCCCGTGTGCTTCAGATTTCGGCCGGATTATAGCGTCCGCACAAGCAAACGCTATCCGACGTTGGTCCAACTGCCCGTCTTCGCGCTGCTCAGAACCGCATCGCAAATCTTTTGAGTCTCCAATGCTTGGCGGAATGTCGGGCTGACCGATTCGCCCTTCGCGACTCCTTCGAGGAAGTCGGCGACATGGTGGACGAAGGTGTGTTCGTAACCGATCTGCAAACCGGGAACCCACCATTTGTTCATGTAGGGATGGTCGCCATCGGTCACGTGGATGGAACGCCATCCTCGAAGATTGCTTTCGTCCTTGTGGTCGAACCACTGGAGGCGGTGCAGGTCGTGCAAGTCCCACTTGATCGAGGCATGCTCACCGTTGATCTCGAACGTGTAGAGGGCCTTGTGACCGCGAGCGTAGCGGGTCGATTCAAACAGCCCGAGTGAACCGTTGTCGAACCGGCACAGAAACGCGCACGCATCGTCGATCTCGACCTTCTCGACCTTCCCTGTGAGCGTGTGTTGGCGTTCCTTGATGAACGTCTCGGTCATTGCCGTGACGTTCTGCATGCTGCCGTTCAGCCAGATGGCGGTGTCGATGCAGTGAGCGAGCAGGTCGCCCGTGACGCCGCTTCCCGCAGCAGCCGCATCGAGCCGCCAGAGGGCCGTACCGCCTTGAGGCAGGTCGGCCGAGATCGTCCAGTCTTGGAGAAAGTTCGCGCGGTAATGGAAGATCCGACCGAGCCGACCTGAGTCCACCAACTGCTTCGCAAACGTGACTGCCGGAGCACGGCGGTAGTTGTACCAGACGGTATTCAACACCTTGGCACTCTCGACCGCTTGGCACATCGCCTCGCCTTCAGCCGTGTTCATCGACAGCGGCTTCTCGCACAGGATCATCTTGCCGTTCGCTGCCGCCGCGATCGCGATGTCATGGTGGAGATTGTTTGGCGTGCAGATGTCGATCGCGTCGATGTCCTTCCGCTCGACAAGCTTTCTCCAGTCGGTCTCAATCGACTGATAGCCCCAAGTGTCGGCGAAGCCCTTCACTTTTTCAGCGTCCCGCGCACATACGGCCTTCAGCACGGGTTTGTATTCCGTGTCGAAGAAGTTCGTGACTCGGTTGTACGCATTCGAGTGCGTCCGCCCCATAAAGCCGTAGCCGACCAGACCGATGTTCAGTGGTTTCGCCATGAACGAGATGCCTTTCCAAATTTGAAGAGCTTGAGTTGTTGAGCCTGTTCACCAACCGATGTCGTGTGCCGTATTTGTCACGCTTCCCAGCCATGAGCGTCGCGGACCTTGATCATCGCGCCGAGGATTGTGTTCCACGTCTCGGCCTTTTCCAGCGTGGCGTTCGGGAACATGCAGCCGTCCCAGCAGATGTGTCGGAGGCCGCGATCTTTGGCTCCCTTGAGCCAGTAGCCTGCCGTGGCGGTGATGTCCAGTTTCCCCTTGGGATCGTCGGCGAGGCAGTGTCGGCCGGTCTTGTCGTGCGCGCCGGAGCCATGCACGGTTCCATCGTTCTGAGCGACGTGGAAGTCGATCGTCCACGGACGAAGAGCGTCGGTCAGCGTCGTGTAAGCCGCATCGAACTCAGCCTGCGAATAGCCTTCCTTCAACAACGCATGTTCGGGAGCGTTGTAGCCCATGAGGTACAAGTACGTGTGAGCCTGATCGGCCTGGAAGCCAACCGTTCCCGGCATGTCGGTCTGTTCGAGCAGGTCGACCATGTTCTTCCACGAGTGCATCCCCGCCCAGCAGATTTCACCTTCGGCAGCGATCCGCTCGCCGTGAGCCGCCGCGATGACACCCGCTTCACGGAACGTCGCCGCGATGGTCTTCGTCCCCGCCGCCGGGTTCTTCAGCCACTCGGTTGGTCCCGTCGCCGAGTCAACGCGGATGACACCGTACCGTCGAACGCCATGCTTGTTGAAGATGCCCGCGATCCGACACGCCTTCTTCACGGCCAGCACAAACTTGGCGCGTTGCTCAGGTCCACCCATCGCGCTGTCGCCGACGGTCCCCGGCCAGACGGGAGCCACCACCGAACCAACGGTCAGTCCCTTCGAGGCGATCTTGTCGGCGATCCGCTTCACGTCGTCATCGCTCAGGTCGATGTTGATGTGCGGATCGAACAGGAACAGGTCCACGCCATCAAACTTCTGCCCGTTGATTTCGGCCTGAGTCGTCAACTCCAGCATCCGGTCAAGCGAAATAAACGACTCGGCTCCCGGAGAGCCTTTGCCCACAAGGCCCGGCCACATGGCGTTGTGAAGTTTGGGGAAGGCGTTCGACATCGGTGAGGTTCCTTGGTGCGGAGCAGAGCCGGTTGAGACGTGATGCGAAGGGGAGGAAAAACGTTGGCATCGCGGTCACAGGCCCTGCGATGCCAACGTGGATTCGAGCGGTCTTACTTCTTCTTTTTCTTGCCAGCCGAAGCCGCTGCGATTTTCTTGTGGTCGCCGACGTTGGGCAGGACCGAATCAGCGAAGGCATCCGGGCCGAAGTACCTCAAACCGACTAGCGGTTCGGTTCCGGTGTTCTCGACTTCGATGCCCGCTGACGCCGCCTTGTGAGTGATGAAGACTTCGTCTTCCGTCATCGCCCCGAAGCGGATCATGACCGGCGATTGCAGGTTCATGTTGCCGATGCGGCCGCTGCCCTGAACGGTGATCCAGCTTGAGGCCGCTCCATCCTTGATAACGCATTTCGCTCCCGGCATGACGGTCAGTTCCTTCGCCGAGAACAACTGCTTGCCATCGACTCGACCGTAGACGACCCAGCGATCCTGATAGCCTTCGCCGCTGGTCTCACCGATGTTGATCGGTTCGAGGTAGTTGTTGTCCTTGAAATTCGGATCGACGTTCTTGTCCCAGTCGAGCGCGTCCACCAAGTGGTTCAAGTCATCGTGCTTGTTCTTGGGGAAGTCTTTCGTCAGCAAGGCTCGCGGAACGGCGCGGCCTTCGACCATCGACTGATACATCCCGAACACATCCGAACCCCATTGAGGCTCATACGTGACGAGACTTCCCGGCGCATGCAGCACGCATGGCGGAATCAACCAGCCGGTCCCCGGTTGCAAACGGTACGCCTTCGACAGATCGAGGATCCCGTTGTCGCCGTCGTTCCAGCGGGCGAGGCTGTCGATCACGTTCTGCTTCGTCGTCCCCGGCTCTAGCCCCATGAACGTGTAAGGAAAATTGTTTCCGATCTGGTTCATCTGCGGCGGGAAATAGTACGACTCAGGCTTCCCTTCCTGACCGACCAGCTTGGCCTGCTTGTCGTTCTGGTGCATGTGGTGAGGGATCGGCCCCATGTTGTCGAAGAACTTCGAGTAGACCGGCCAGCGCTTGTACTTCTTCCAAATCGAAGGGCCGACAATGTCCGCACCGCATTCCTCGACGGCCTCCTTCAACGTGAAACGGTTTTTTCCGAGCACAACGTAGCTCAGCCCTTCGTCCTCGGCGCGGTTGTCATTCATCGCGAACGTGGTCGATCCAAACCAACGCTCATCAATCCCGCCGCGATGAGTCCCCAAGGCGTAATAGTCGGCCGGATGCAGCTTCAGCCGCTTGCCCGGTTGCAGGAACGAACGAGGCACCCAAGTTGGTGCAAGTCGAAGAAGGCCGTTTCCAGCTTGAAGAGCATCAGTCGTCAGCTTCGCCACGTTGGCCATTGTCTAGAATCCCCAGATGAGTTTTTGGAGTGAGTTGGATCATGCCGTAGGGTGCGTGGAGTCTTCGGAACGCACCGTGTTCGCTCGACAGGTGCGTTTCGAAGACTCCACGCATCCTACATTCGTTCGATTTCTCTGCCCCGACTGAACCAAATCCAAGCCAGCAGAGGCGGCACATTCTGATCGTTGAGTTCGGAATTGCAATCGAAGGCTTCCACAACAGTAAAGCTCGCGTCAAGAAGGCGGCAAGCTGTCTGTTGAAAAACTCGTGGCACGGACGCTCTCGTCCCTGGCTTCGGCTTGGTTTTGGACGTACGAAGGCATCCGTCCTACCGTGTTCGACATACCGCAAATCGAGTGCGGATTAGCAAGAAACCTCGTACAGATAAGAAGCCCATCGCCGCGTCATGGTTTCGGCCGAGTAGTGATGGCTGGCGACCGTGCGCGCGTGATTGACGTTGAATCGCTGCGCGGGACTGATCGCCTGTCGCACCGCAGTTGCCAACTGGCTTGAGGTGGGGTAAACGGGCACGGTTGTCAGTGACAGTCCGTGATCTTGCTGCAAGTCCGGGACAACACCGACGGGCGTGGCCACGACGGGAAGTCCGGCCATCAGGCTTTCAATCAACACCAGCGAAAAACCTTCGGCGGGGCTGGCCATGATGAGGCAATCAAGGGCGTGGAGTGCGTCGCCGACCCGCTGCATCGGCGGGACGAAGATCGCGTCGGGAGTGAGGTCTCGCGCGGCGGGACGCATGTCTTCGCCATAGCCTTTGCCGACGTAGACGGCGCGATATCCCGGCCCCAACGCACGCACGGCGTGAGACGTGGCGAGCGAGTTCTTCTCGGGTGAGATGCGACCGACGAAGCCCACGGCGATCTCGTGTGGCAACAATCCCCATTCACGCCGGACGACATCGCGCGGGCGAAGCGGTTCACAGCGGCGCGGATCGACGCCGTTGGGAATGATTGTCACTCGGGCATGCCCGAAGGCGGTCGCCGCAGCGCGCGAGACCGCGACGCAGTGCGTGATGACGGCCCGATTCGCCGCTAGAAAATGTTCGGTCCACGCACCGCAACCGTGCGACACCTGCACGACAGGACCAGTGAAATCTTTCAACATCTCGTCCAGTCCGTACACGCCCCACGCGACCATGACGTCGGCATTCGCGACCAATGCCGCCAAGGCCGCTTCCCCCGTGACGACCTCGGCAAACGGTTCGGCTTCACGCCGCATCTCCGGCTCAATCGCGAAGGGATTCGTCACACACACGGACCAACTCAACCGACGGTCGTTGTGTTTCAAGAGGCCGAGCAGCCAGTGTTCGACGCCTCCCATGAGCAGGTTCGGCATGAGGAATCCGACTCTCAACACCGGAGCGCGGCGCGGTGGAATCGCACTTTTGAACCGTTCCGCAACCGAACGAGATTCCATCGCGACAAACTCCGGTGGCGCGAGACGAGGCAATACTGAGACAGCAGTGTCAAGATTCCTGTTCACGTCGCTTCTTTCTGCTGGAGAAAAATGTGCTGGACAATTTCACGTCGCACGACACAATACGCCCGCTTTGCGAATCTGTCCAAATCTTGAGGCGGACAATTGAGTCATGCGAGCCAGCATCATCATCGCGGCCCATAACGAAGGGGACCGTCTCTGGCGGACGGTCGCGAGTTGTGTCGAGACCTCGGCGGGACTCGATTGCGAGATCGTCGTGGCCGACGATGCGTCGTGGGATGGCTCGGTTGAGGAGACGCTGAAGCGGTTCCCACAAGTCCGCGTCGTTCGTCACGACGAGCGCAAGGGAGCGTCCCCCACCAAGGACTTGGGGGCACGCCACGCACGCGGTGAGACGCTCGTCTTTCTCGACGGTCACACCAAACCCGAACCGGGTGCGATCGAGCGGCTGATCGAGGATGTCGAACGGCTGAAGGGGGACGCGATCATCACCCCGACCGTGACCGGCTTGTGCGTCACACGCTGGAAGACGCTCGATCATCAGCAAGGTCACGGCTACTCGCTGGAGTTGGAGCGGCTCGACTGCGCATGGCAGCCACTCGATTCACTCCGGCCTCACCCCCATCGTGGCCGCCTGTTCTACGAGTGCCCCGCTCTCATCGGCTGCGCGTTCGCCGTTCATCGCGAGTTGTACGACGACCTGCGCGGCTTCGATCCGCACATGCTCTGCTGGGGTGTCGAAGACCTCGACTTCGGCCTCAAGTCGTGGCTGATGGGCCACCCGATCCTGCACGACCCCGAACCGGTCATCGGGCACCGCTTCCAACAACGCTTCGACAACTTTGAAGTCCCGATCGAACAACTGATCGTCAACCAACTCCGCCTCGCCAGAAAGAACTTCACCGAGGCCGTCTGGTCCGAATGGCTCGAACGCTGCCGCAACCGCAACTCGGGCACCCTCACCAATCACCCGGAAGGACTCTGGGCCAGAGTCTGGCAACTCTTCACCGACCTCCGCCCCAGCGCCGAACACGAACGCGCCCACCTCCTCGCCCGCCGAGTCCACGACGAATTCTGGTTCGCAAATCGCTTCGATCTCCCATGGCCCAAACTCCAATCGCAATGCTTCGAACCCAGCTTCCGCAGCATGGAATCCGGCGAAGCCGACCCCAGCCCGAGCCCATCACCGTCACCCAGTCCGAGTCCAAGCCCGCCACCGTGTGAATGCAAGGTCACTGGGATCACACCAACGGATGCAAACGTCTGCTTCGGAAAAGATGTCACGTTTACCGCACAAGGTGAACATCTTGATGCGGTCACTTGGTCAGCGCCGGGTGGAACGCCTGACACGGGGACGGGAAACACATTCACGACAAAATGGGAATCAACAGGGCTTCAAACGATCACGGCGAGTTGCTGCGACACAACCGCTTCAACGGATGTCAGGGTGATCAAAGTTACATTTAATGAAGACCCCATTCGGGTAGGTTTTACGATTCCAGTGAATGAATCCACTATGGTGTATTTTTCATGGTGTACGTGCGATCCTCCGCTCATGGTCAACCAAGTTTCTCTCGAAATTGGTGGAGTTGCCAGCCGTATTAGCCTCGAAACAGTAGGAAGGGACATCCGGACAGGACGAATCGATTTTTCGGTGATGGGGAAAGAAGCAACACCTAAAATCAAACCGAACGGCGACACAACCATTAAATCTATTGTTGGAGGATGTGAATGCGAATCTATAGACGTGATTGTAATTGTGCCTAAGCGAGTCATGAGACCGTATCCGCAAGCAAACGACGATGTTACCCCAGTGAACGTAGTATTAAATAATACGACTAGTCCCGCTCGTTGGGACTTACGTCCAGGAGAAGTATGGCTGGCGACAATTTGGATACAGTGGCTAACTGTGATTGTAGAGGACCAGTTTGAAGAAGTGCTGCACAGAATGTATCAAGGTGCGGAGGTACACGAGAAGTTCGGAAGAAAACTATATCTATCCATCAATCAACGCATATCTGAAGTTGGTACATACTTAGATCCAGTGGGTATTGATAGTTCACCAGCAGTTTCTGAAGTACTAGAAAACAGCAACGCTGCGCGGGACTGGCCGAGTGAACCAACCGAACCCATGAGACCAGCTGACAACGTTGTGCAGAGATTTGCCGTTACGGTTGGAGGCCATTCCTTGGAGGGCGGTATTCGTCGCCGCCTATTCTGGAGTCCGCCCAACCGTGTGGAGGTCAGATGGCCATGAACAAACTAGTCGCGACGGCTACGCTCCCGCTACAATTGCGTATTACTTCAACTTGGATACTGATCACATTGGGTTTGTTCGGCTGTTATCAAAAGGATAATTACATGTACGATACTGATTCTCCAATTTCGCCGGAAACGAACACACATCAACGCACGCATAACGTTTCCGACAGTCCGACCCCTCCGGAAAAAACTAATCCCCCAATCATCGACGATCATCGAAGCCCACTCAGGCCCCTCCAAAACTCCGATGCACAGGTTTCTCCGACAATTGAGAATTCGATCAAGTTGCGCAAACTGAAGCAACATCGCGCATGGAGCGATCCGGAAATTGCAGACAAAGAGGGGTTGGTAACCCTAGAGGAATTCCTTGAATCAAAGGGAGAACAACTCAATTGTTGGTTTACACTCGAAGATCGTTATGGAAATGCTGATCAACCTTCCACTCTCATGGCAGCGGACATCGTTTCAGGTGGCGTCCAGACAATCGACGATCTCGTGACCAAGTTGCGAAATGACCTTGAAGAAGTGAATGTCGAGGTTGTCCATCGAAACGACAACATCACTGTCATTCACCTCATCGAATCAGCCCTCGTCACTGTGGACAATTATGCAATCAACAAGAACGTGACAATCTCGCATACGGGAAAGCTCTGCGACCTTGTAAATGCGTTGCATGAACGCTTTCCTGGCATTGGGCGTGAAAGGGGCGGTGCCTTCCCGCGAGTAGAGGATGACACTCATACTCTCTCGACAGTGTCTGTTATCGAAGAATCAGTGCGTACGACTCTTACGATCGCTGCGCCACTTCCAAATTATGGCCGGATCATATGGCGAGCTCGTACGGACAGTCGTATTACGCCTTCGACCGAAATTAAATACCTCGGCCTTGATTCTGACATCTGATTTGATGCTGGCAGCGCCGACAGGG
>Ga0114966_10003572_pt1 | contig 13572 bp, 12 predicted proteins | sample M_130207_XF_Meta_FD_87029 | JGI IMG/M metagenome (GOLD analysis project Ga0114966, IMG submission 87029) | Freshwater microbial communities from Lake Montjoie, Canada to study carbon cycling - M_130207_XF_MetaG | ecosystem: Environmental > Aquatic > Freshwater > Lake | place: Lake Montjoie... | reverse complement strand
TGATAATCCTTTATTTTATTCATTTGTAAATCATATTGAATTATTTGTTGTTATATTTTTTACATTTCCTAAATTACTAACTTCATAATTCTCATAACCTTCAATTTTTTTCCATAATTTATATATGGTGATTTTTTAAACCCACACTACAAATAATATTAACTAAACAATATAAAGCCAACTAAACACATATATTATACAAATGACAGACGCAAATAAAGAAATAAATCGTGACGATGATATTGTTAAATCCGATGAAGGTTTAATATTTAATCCTTATAATTCATTAAATATTAAAATAACATTGAATGAAGTTCAAACTATTCTTTCTAAGTACAATATTCCTCCTATAGTTAATAATATAGCTCTTTATGAGAGAGCATTTGTACATCGTTCTTACACAAAAAGACCATCTTTTGAAAATTTGTCGCAAAACATAACCATTGTAGAAAGACCACCTGATTGTATGCCTCTTAGTAGCAAATCAAATGAACGGTTGGAATTTTTAGGTGACGGTGTTTTAGAGTGTGTTACTAAATATTATTTATATCGTAGATTTCCTAAAGCAGATGAAGGATTTATGACAGAAAAAAAAATTGCGATCGTAAAAAATGAAGCTATTGGTAAAATTGCATTAGAAATGGGACTATATAAATGGCTTATATTATCAAAACACGCAGAGGAAAAAAAGATTCGTACTAATTTAAAAAAGTTAGGTTGTCTTTTTGAGTCCTTTATTGGTGCACTCTTTTTAGATTTTAATAAGACTACTGTGAAAGATGAAGAAAATTGGTTTCAGTCTATGTTTGTCACTGGTCCTGGTTTCCAAATGGCGCAAAAGTTTATTGAAAATGTATTTGAAAAACATATAGACTGGATTGCTCTTATACAAAATGATGACAATTATAAAAATATACTGCAAGTTAAGGTACAAAAGGAATTCAAAGTTACTCCTCATTATTTAGAAATTGAACACGATTTAGAATTAGGATATAAAATGGGTGTTTATTTATGCCTAGGTCAACAAATTCATACGTTGACACACAATGATGCAGTTGATATTTCATTTTTTAAGAATTTTAAATCAATCCAAGATTTTGTTACTGAAAATGGTAAAGCATTTATATTTATGGGTGAAGGACAACATAAAATTAAACGTAAAGCAGAACAAATCGCTTGTAATGAAGCACTTATGTTTTTAAAGATTGATGATGTAATTTCTAATGAAGAATAATAATTATTTTATAAATTTTGTTTTTCAATACATAAAATTAGAAAAATTTATATATTGAAATTATATAAGTAATGAATCCTTTAGAAGCATTAAAACAAAAATTAAAGGTTAAACCAATTGTTGAAGAAAAAGAAAAGGTTGCCGTTGTTATTAAAGGAGATAAACAACAATCAAAGAAACAAAAACCAAAGGAAATAAAGAAACAAAAAAAAGATGAACAAGAAATAGAAGAATTTATTCCAGAAGTTGAACAAGAAGATATTGATATTGTTAAAGCACCTGCAACAGTAATAAAAGGACCATTAATAGTTGACCAAACAGATAGAGGATATGATAGATTAACTTTATTACAAAAGTTAAAAGAATCAAAACTAACAAAAGTAACAATTCAACCTTTAATAGAAGAAGTCGAAGAAAAGAAAATAGTTGAACCAGTTATAGTTGCACCAAAAAAACGAGCTAAAAAGATGAAATTGCCTTTAATATTAGAAGGTGAAGAAGGAGTTGAAGATGATAAAAAAATACAAGATATTCAAAAAAAGAAAAAACTTATTATTCAAGAAGATATAGAAGTGAGAGAAGAAGAACCTAAAATTATTCCAGAGAAAAAAAGCAGAAAAACAAAGAAGGTTGTAAAAGGCGCGGTTATTTTAGGACCAGAAACTGTTATTGACTTGTCTCAGGAAAGTATCATGAAACGTTTACCAAGAAAATTACCTCCCGTACTTATTAAGGTTTCTAGTTATTATATGAATAATAGAGAAATATTTATTAATTTTATTAACTCGCTTTTTGAACCATATCGTTTAGAATTGCAACAAAATAAAGAAAATATTTCTTGTGATGATATTGGTAACACAAGTTCTGATTTTTCTTTATTAACTCATCAAAAAATTGTTCGTGATTATATGAATTTATATACACCTTATAGAGGATTGCTATTATATCACGGTTTAGGTTCAGGAAAAACATGTACTTCTATTGCTATTGCGGAAGGTATGAAAAATTCTAAACGTGTTGTAATTATGACACCTGCATCTTTACGTGCTAACTATATAGAAGAACTTAAAAAATGTGGTGATTTAATTTATAAAAGAAATCAATATTGGGAATGGATATCAACAGATGTAAATCCAGAAGCTGCAACACCTATGTCTACTATTTTAAATTTACCATTAGATTATATTACTAGACACCGCGGAGCTTGGTTTATTAATGTTACAAAACCATCTAATTATAATGAATTAAGTGATATTCAGAGAAGAACATTAGAAGAACAATTAAACATAATGATTTTCAATAAATATACATTTATTAATTATAATGGTCTTAGAAATAGATTATTATCACAACTTACAAATAATTTTACGCGAAATCTATTTGATGATTCTGTAGTTGTTATTGATGAAGCACATAATTTAATTAGTAGAATTGTTAACAAAATTAAAAAGGAAAAACCTATCCCTGAAAATAAAAAAGGAGAGAAAGAACACTTACCAATAGAGTTATCTACTAAATTATATGAGTATTTATTAAGTGCAAGAAATGCTAAAATTATTCTTTTAACTGGAACTCCTATTATTAATTATCCTAACGAATTTGGAATACTTTTTAATATTTTAAGAGGATACATTAAAACATGGAAAATAACTATTAATGTTGATGGCTCAAAACAAAAAAATAAGAGTGTGCAAATTGATAAAAATAGTCTTCATAAAATGTTATTAGGTGTTAAAACTATGGATTTTTTAGATTATTCGCCTTCAAGCAATGTATTAACTATTACTAGAAACCCATTTGGATTCACAAATAAAATTAAAAGAGAGTCTGGATATCAAGGTGTAACAAATACTACTAAAAATGAGTTAGGTGAAGAAATGTTTGACACAGATTTTATGAGTGATGATGATTTTGAAAGAAGACTTATATCTATTTTGGAAAGAAATAATATTGATATTGTTCCACAAGGAGTAGAAATTAAAAATAAAAAGGCATTACCTGATACACTTGATTTATTTGAAGGTCAATATATTGATTTTAATACTAAAAAAATTAAAAATATTGATGCTCTAAAAAGACGAATTGTTGGATTGTCTTCTTATTTTAGAAGTGCACAAGAAAACTTATTACCTAGATATGACAAAATTCTTGGACAAGATTATCATATTGTTAGAGTACCAATGAGTAATTTTCAGTTTAGCATATATGAAAATGCACGTCGCAAAGAGAGAAAATCTGAAAAAGTAAAACCTACACATACTGTTGGTGAATTATATGAAGATTCATCATCATCATATCGTATTTTTTCTCGTTTGTATTGTAATTTTGTAATGCCAGATAGACCTATTCCTGAAAAATCTAAAATACTAAAAACAGAGGAAGAAGCTGATAAAAAATATGAAGGCGAATTAAAAGCTTTGTTAAGTAGGTTAGAAATTGAAAATAAAAGACTTAAAGAAGGTACAAACTTGGAAAGCGATTTGGCTCCACAAATTGACCTTGAAAAAATAGAAGAAATAATAAGAGAAATACGTGAAAATAATAAAGTATCAAGAGAACAACAAGCACTAATTGATGAATATAAAAAAATGTGTATTTCAAATATTCCAAAAGAAGAAATCGATAAAGTTATTAAAACAGCATTAACATCACATTCTAGAGGTGAATTAAAAAATATAATTACACAATTTTCTAAAGAAGCTAAAAAGGTGGAAGCTCAACAAGATGTTGATGATGAACAAGAAGGAGAAGTAGAAATTGAAGAAATTTTAGATAGAATTGGCGGAGTTGAATATAAAGAACGATTAAATAGAGCAATTAAACATATTGAGGAAAACTCGAATGATTTTTTAACACCAGATGCATTACAAACATATAGTCCTAAATTTTTGAATATACTTGAAAATATTCAAGATCCTGAGTATCTTGGTTTACATTTAGTTTATAGTCAATTTAGAACCATTGAAGGAATAGGTATTTTCAGTTTAGTTTTAGATAAAAATGGTTTTACTAGATTTAAAATTAAGAAAAATTCTTCTGGTATCTGGTCTATAGATATTGATGATGTTGATAAAGGTAAACCTACATATGCATTGTATACTGGAACGGAAACTAGTGAAGAAAAAGAATTATTAAGACATATTTATAATGGAGAATGGGAACAAATTCCAGAAAGTATTTCAATTGAATTAAGAAAAATAGCAAATAATAATAATATGGGAGAAGTAATTAAAGTATTAATGATTACTTCCTCTGGTTCAGAAGGTATTAATTTACGTAATACACGTTATGTTCATATTATGGAACCTTATTGGCATCCTGTGCGTTCAGAACAAGTTATTGGTCGTGCTAGACGTATTTGCAGTCATAAAGCATTACCACAAGCATTACAAACTGTTGAAGTATTTATTTACCTTATGATTTTTACACCGGAACAATTAAATTCTGATGATGCTATTGAATTAAAAAGAAAAGATTTAAGTAAATCAATTCCACATGTTCCGATGACTAGTGATCAAAATCTTTATGAAATTTCTGAAATTAAAGCTAATTTAACTGCACAACTTACCGATGCTATTAAAGAATCCGCATTTGATTGTTATATTTATTCAAATGGAAAATGTGTTAATTTTGGCGACCCAACTAAAGAAAAATTTTCATATGTTCCTGATTATTCAGAACAACAAAATGATACAACTGTACAAGCTAATAAAGAAGCTATTCAATGGACTGGTAAACCCATTCGACTTAATGGCGTTGATTATGTATATCGTAGAATGAGTAAAAGTTTATTAAATATTTATGATAAAACCAGCTATGAAGCGGCTATATTAGATCCTACAGTTATACCTCTACAAATTGGAACATTAGAAAAAAATGATGCAGGACAAGATGTATTTAAACAATTAGTATCATAATGATTTTATTAAAATATAATAATATAATCATTTACTTGTTATTTTTTAGCAATTCTAGAATTGTATCTAATTTATTATCTAAATTTTTGACATCTTGTTGAAGTATTGTTATTTTATCTTCTGTTGTTTGATTATTTTCTTTTTGTCCTGAAATAGGAAGAGAAACTCTTTTAAAAAGTTTAAAAATATTGTCACTTGTATCTTCTTTTTCTATTTCTTGCATTTCTAATTTTATTTCATTTGATTCGTTTTTATTGTAGAATTCGTTTTTACCCCATGATACATTTTTTTTAGGGCTATCTTGTTCTCTCTTATCTAAATTAATTATTTGATTTTGAGTTTGATAATTACTTTCTACATTGATGTTTTCTATTTTTAGATGTTTTATTTTATTACCATTATTGTTAGTTGTATTATTATTATTATTATTATTTGTGAGTGACTGTTGTATAATTTTATCAGTTTTTACAGATGTTTCTTGAGGTTTTAACCAATTATCTACATTTGATGTTGTAATAGAATTATTATTATTTCTATTTATTTGTTCAACATCATAATTTCTTTGTGCGGTTATTTCTTGTATAGCTTTTTCCATTTCACTAATTGGTTCATCGTCTAATTTATCACTGAATTTCGGAACTGGTGGTACTTGTAAAGTCATTGAACTTGTAAAGTCATCTTGACGTTTATTTAAATCTTTATCAAATTGACTTCTCCTGTCATTTTGTATTTCTTCATATGTTATTAACTCATTACCATTTTTAGGTTCTTCATCTAATATTTTAATTTTTTTATACTCTGTCATTCCCATTTTTTGTATATTTTTATTAGCGTGATTTAATATTAATAAAATATATTTTTTATTCATATCTACCAAACTTGTTCTATTCTTACTTTCAACATCATAAAATCCTTTAACATTATTCATAAATAATTGAAAAATATTTTCTTGGAATTCTTTTGTTTGTCTTTTTATAATATCTTCGTCAAAAATAACATCCCATAAAATCTTAATATTATCATTATGTAAAAATTTTATTATACTCATTATATAAATTATATAAAAATCTATTTATATAATTATATGTAGTTTAATTAATAAGCATTCTAAAAATAAAATATTAGAGCGAATCATTAAAATAAATCTTTCTAAAATTTTGCATATATTTATCTTTTAATATATGTGTTTTTAAATAATGGTCTGTCATTTTATCTTCTAGCATATGTACAACAAAAAATAATGAATACATTCCACATTCTGTATTACCATATTGATGTTCTATTCCTTCATTACTATCAAACTTGAACAATAATTTTGGATTTAATGCTAATCCTTGCTTTTTAATTCTATTAACTAAAACCATTATTTCTTTTTGAGGTTTATCTCCAGTACTATCAAAGAAAAATATTTGTTTTTTCTTTATATTAATAAACATTGATATCCAATGTTGCCCTGGTTTATCATGAGGATCCGTATTAAATATAATACCTATTTTGGTTTTACCATCTTGAATTTGTTTAGCCAAGTTAAAATTACATAGTTCTTCCCAAACACATTCACCATAAATTTTTCTTGTATCAAAATCAATTGGTGTCGGACCGATAAAATCAAAGCATTTGTATGCTTTTTCATATTGTTTCATTACTTTTATTATATCAACACTAGATAACCATTCATTTGGATTTTTTTTCCATTCTGATGGGGATTCTGGTGCAAAAGAGTCCGTCATTTCACTACTTATTTTACCAAATTCTTTTTGTTGCCTTATCCAACACGATTCTTTATTACATATATCACTTAAATATTCAGATAATAAATTATGTATTTCTTTTGTATTATTTGTATTAATTTTTACATCTGGATGTCTTGCATTCCATAAATCTCTTAACTTATATAGTGCTTTATCGGTATAACAAGTAAAATCATTTATTTCTTTCTTATCTTTTGGACTACAATTTACCTTTTGTAAATGTATTTTACGTTTAGCAGAACCTATTTGCATTTTCTTTTTTGTTTTATTTGTTTTATTTTTTTTATTTCTTGTTATATTATTCTTGAATTTCCTTTTTTTCGCTAAGGTTCTCATCATATTTATTAGTGATATTTTTATTTTTCTTTTTATTAATACCTTTTATTTTTAATTCTGAACTATTTAAATTTATTTCTTTTTGTTTTGGCAATATTAATTTTTCTTCTTGTTTTGTAGTCTTTCTTTTTACAAAATTATCTAAAGGATGTGTTGTAATTTTAATTGAACGCATTAACAATTTATTGGCCTCTTCTTCTGTTTGTAAATTATTATCTTTTAATTCTGGAATATTAATGATATCTGGAGCTTCATCTAAATCTTTATATTCTTCTTGGTTTAAATCATTATTGTCAACTGTTTTAAAATAATGAATACATGAATTAATAAAATTATCATATGCATACTTTACATCTGGTAATAAATCTCCTGGTTCCTCTTTTGTTATCAATAATTCCTTAAATAAATTATAAATTCTTTTTCTATAAAATTTTCTATCTTCCTTATTAATTGATTTTGCCTTTTTATTTTTGATGTGTTTATTAAACATTTCTTTATTTAGTAAACAATCTAAAGTTACTTGATCTACAAAAGTTTGCGACATATATTTTATATTTAAAAAAAATAAGTTAAATCTCCTAATCTTTTTATAATACTAACATGTTTGTTTTGTCATATCTCTTACTTGTACTCTAGTAGCATTCATAAACATATCAGTACCGACAACTTTTTCATCTGGATTCGGGTTAAATTGAGAAAATCCCTGATTTTGAAATAACAATGAATGTGTTTGAGGGACTGATTTGGGAGTAAAATTATAATTATATAAGTCACTATTACTAGATGGAACAAATACTGCCTGACTGCATTTTTGTAAAGCATATATTTGATTTCTTAATTCTGACTCAACATTTATTTTTGAAGCAAATCCTGACCAAGGCGATTGTGTATTACCTGGATTAAATACTGTATGAGGATTAAATACAGGTTGTACATTTAATGATGTATTTACATTTTTTCTAGGGTCAACAATTGGAAAGTAAGAATATTTTGTCATAACTGGGCGTACATCTAAATATGGTTGTAACATCTGCGATGGTATATTTCTATCATAAATTCTTGTATTCGTTTCTTGATGCATTTTAGATACACTATTTTGTTGTCCTTGATTACAATTATTCATTTTATATAATTAATATATATTTTTTATATTAAACCAAATTTAATTACTTATAATAAATAATTTAATTAACTAGTATAAAGATTTTAAAATATATAATATATTATCATTTATGTGTGGAATTTTTGCAATTTTAAATAATAGTGTCTCGTTACAAACAATTGAAGAGTGTTTTGAAAATGGTAAAAATCGTGGTCCTGAGTTTTCTAAATTAGAATATTCTTTTATTAAAATGATATTAGGATTTCATAGATTAGCTATTAATGGTTTAAATGAAGAATCTAATCAACCATTAATTATTGATAATATTGTTTTAATTTGTAATGGAGAAATTTATAACTATAAAGACTTGTATAAATTTATGGGAATAGAACCTAAAACTGGTTCAGACTGTGAAGTTATTATTCATTTATATATTAAATACGGTATTCAACAAACTCTTAATATGCTCGATGGTGTTTTTGCTTTTTTGCTTTATGATATTTCAAATAATAATATATATGTTGCTCGAGATCCGTTAGGTGTAAGACCATTATATCAAATGATTGATGTTGCAAACTCTAGAGCAAAAAAAATGTTTGGATTTGCTTCAGAACTAAAATGCTTGAGTGATATTTATAATTTAAATAAAGAATCATATGTTATTGAACAATTTAAACCAGGAACATATAGCATGTTTAATTATTCAGGTTCGTATATATCTTCTTGGGAACCAATATACAAAAATACACCTTATTTTATTCTTAATTTTTCACATAGTTTATTACTAGATGATGTATATTTTAAAATATCTAATTTACTAAACGCAGCAGTTATTAAACGTTGCTTAACAACAGAAAGACCAATTGCTTGTTTGCTATCTGGTGGGTTAGACAGTAGTTTAATAGCCGCTCTAGTTAATAATTTTTATAATATAAATAATATTCCAAATAAATTGGAAACATATAGTATCGGATTGCAAGGCTCTGAGGATTTAAAATATGCCAAAATTGTTGCTGATTATTTGGGTACTAATCATACTGAAATTATTGTCACAGAAGAAGAAATGTGTCATGCAATTCCGGAAGTAATTTATAATATTGAAAGTTATGATACTACTACCGTTAGAGCTAGTATTGGCAATTATTTGTTAGGAAAATACATTCGCAAAAACAGTGAAGCAAAAGTAATTTTTAATGGTGACGGTTCTGATGAACTATTTGGTGGTTATCTTTATATGAATAAATGCCCTGATGATATTGAGTTTGACAAAGAAACAAGACGATTGTTAAATGATATTTATTTATTTGATGTCTTGCGTTCTGATAAATCTATTTCTTCGCACGGACTCGAACCAAGAACACCATTTTTGGATAGAAGTTTTGTAAATTATATTTTGTCAATTCCTGCCTATTTTAGAAATCATAAAAATTACAGACAATGTGAAAAATACATTCTTAGACAAAGCTTTACAATCCATAATTTTGAAGATTGTAATTCAAAACAGATACTACCGGATGAAATTCTTTGGAGAAAGAAAGAAGCATTTAGTGATGGTGTTAGCTCACATGGTCGTTCATTATTTCAAATTTTACAACAACATATTTCTGTACATCTAAGTAGTTATGAAAGAACTAAATATGAACCCTGCATTCAAACAGAAAAATACTATTATAAGAAAATATTTGATGGTGCTTATCCAAATTGTTCACATATTTTACCTTATTTTTGGATGCCAAAATATACAAATGCTACTGACCCAAGTGCTCGTACATTAACATTTTATTCTGACTCTAAAAAAGACTAATTTACACCATTGAAGATTTAAAAACACACCCTAATTATATTTATATACTATTAATCAATATAAAAACATATATATATATTCTTATAATGGACAGCAAATTATCGTATATAAAAACTGATAATAATACTTTTATAAATGAACAAAATATAGTATGGGTGCGACAAATGAATGATTGTTTAAGAGTTGCTACTATGGAAACTGGTGCTTTTATCAATACATATAACATATGTAAATTAAATAGTCCGTATAGTTATGATAAACTTTATGATAAAATTAAACACAACGAAAATAATACAAAATAATACAAAATAAAAAGTCAGGGGTGTAAATTATCAAAAGGTGTGGTTTTAAATCTTCAAGGGTGTAATTAACCATATTTTCTTTTTCTTTTTGTTCTTTTTCCTTTTATCCTTTTTCCTTTTGTCCTTTTTCCTTTTGTCCTTTTTCCTTTTGTCCTTTTTCTTCTTTTTCTTTTTTTACCACCACCTTCTTGTCTACATATTGAAAATACTAGTTTTATATTATAATCTGGATAAATCTGATTTAATATAGAAATTATATCTGAAATCTTAACAGGAATATTTGCTTCACTCTTAGTTTGTATAAATTGTGTTATATCTTTTCCTGTATCAGTATTTGATTTTATAATGTTTGTCCATCCTATTTTTGAACCATCTATTTCACTATCTATATAGCCATTAGACATTGTTGTTTTATCTATAATAACAACATAATTTGAAACACCACTATTTACTGAATCTCGGTCATTTGTATATAAATAATAATCATATGATGTCATTGGGTATTTAATAATTTCAACAGCTGTAGTTTCTATTTTTGTTTCTATTACTTTATAACTCCAATCTGGTGGTATCCATTGATGGTCTGAATTAAAATCACCTTCAAATATTTTTGTTAAATTATCTTCATCATCTGCTGTTTCACCATGTTTACAAGAAAAATATAATGAAGTGTTGCGCGGAATATTATGAATTTTGTCGCCTGTTGGTTCACCATGAAATGAAAAATATACTATTATATTTTTATTCATAATATATATATATATATATATATATATTATTAATAAAACCCTACATATCTTTCAATAAAACGCATTTGACTATACATTTTATTTATTATATACATTAATGGTTATTTCTGCTTTAGGATTTTCTGAATCAGCACAAAAATATATTGAAGAAATTGATTATTATATTAGAATTTATATTTGTTTATTTTTAATGTGGCGGTTTAATCCTTTAAGAAGCCATTACAAATTTACTAATTTAGATGCTAAAATCGCATTTACCGCAGGGTTTTTTATTTTAACAACAACTGCATTAAACCAATATATAATAAATATTAGAGATAAAGCAACAAATATTGTAACAAAATATAAAAATTAATATACTAATATTTTCGTTTTGTTTTATTTTTTCTTGTTTTATTTTTACGTGTTTTATTTTTTAATGATTTATTAAAAAAATCATGTAAATGTGTCATTATTTGTTTTCCTAAAATTTTATCAATTTCATACTCCTTCATATTTTTATCCAAACAATCATAATTATATCTTTTAAATTCATTAATCATCGTCTCTTCAAATTTTTGTTCATCTATAATAAATTTTTTACCGCAATTACTATTTTTAAATTTGTCAATCATTTCATTAAAATTTATATCATAATAATAAGGTTTTAAATTAATATAATAAATATTATCCTTTATCATTTCTGAATGTATAGCATCATCCAAAAAACATATTTCGGCATTTAGTGGCAACTTTGTACATTTGATAAAATCATGATGAGTTTTATCATGTGTAGTTCTACATATTTCTACTCGTTTACCATTTATTTTAAATGCAGCTATTATTTGGTCAAATAACTTATATTTTATTTTATTTTCAAAATATGACATTATATGTGTTGCCCATTCTTTTGAACCTTGATTATTTGTATATATCATCATTTTATGGCAACATTTTGACTGTTTTTTGTTCTTTAAATAGGTTAAAATATTTATTATATTTGGTCTCAAAAATTCCGGAAATAAATCCAACATATCATTAAAGTCTATCTGAGTTAGGGTTTCGTTATTTTCTATTTTTAAATAATTTTTTAAACAATCCCAAAAAATACCTAATTCCGTAAAATAACCAAGTGTTTCATCTAAATCAAATACAACTATTTTCATTATTATATATATTTGGAGTTTTAGATTTTTAATAAAATTATAATTATATTTTATTTGTAATTTATATAGAATATTATGTCTGAAATAACTATTAATGATTATAAACAAATTTTGGAGTTTTACAATAAACCTATTCCAAAATCGAAAAAACTTTTAAGGGTAGAAGCAGAAAAAATAATGGCAAATAAATTATGTAGATGCATTAAAAAATTGGATACTGGGTTTGAACAAAAGGCTATTGGAATATGTACTAAAACTATTTTTAATAATAAAGGTTATACTAGAGGCAAGTTTAAATGTAAAGGAAAAACACAGATTACATTTAGAAAAACTACTACATCAAAGAAAACTAGAAAAAATAAGAAATAAATTATTATTTTTATAAAATATATTATATTTACTAAATGTATAATGAGTGGAATTGTATTGACTATTTCAAGTGCTAATATTGTAACTGGAGCTAGTTATACTTCTGGTAGTACAGTAGCTATTATTCCTATTGGAGTAACCGAGATTGCTAATAATGCTTTTAATAATGTAAAAACTATAATTACTGGTATTACTTTTAATACTACAACCCTTACAAAATTAGGTAATAATATATTTCAAGAGTGTAGTAAATTGACTAGTGTTAATTTGCCTAATACTATAACTTCTATGGGAACAAGTACATTTTTAGGATGTACAACATTATCGAATGTTACTTTACCTTCAAATCTAGTTACTATTAATAATTATACTTTTCAGGGATGTAAGGGATTGACTACAATCCCTATTATTCCTTCTTCTGTAACCAGTATTGGAGTAGGTCTTTTTCAAAATTGTTCTGGATTAACTAGCTTAGACGTTCCTTCAAATATTAAGATAATTTCAACATCTGCTTTTGACGGTTGTTCTGAATTAACTAGCTTAATTTTCAGTTCAACTATTATTTCTACAATCGGAGGAATTGCTTTTAATGGTTGTAATAAAATACCTAGTGTAACTATTCCTTCTTCTGTAACTGTTATTGGAAATGGTGCTTTTAATGGTTGCACTAATCTAGCAAATTTTACAATTAATTCATCTAATATTATAGTAGCTAATGCTTTTACCGGATGCACTGCTTTGACAGGTGTAACATTATCTAATACTGTAACTAATATTATTAATAGTGCTTTTAATGGTTGTACTACTTTAAAAGGTATTTCAATTGGAACTTCTGTAACTAATGTTGGTTCAAGTGCTTTTAG
>Ga0114966_10003571_pt1 | contig 13573 bp, 13 predicted proteins | sample M_130207_XF_Meta_FD_87029 | JGI IMG/M metagenome (GOLD analysis project Ga0114966, IMG submission 87029) | Freshwater microbial communities from Lake Montjoie, Canada to study carbon cycling - M_130207_XF_MetaG | ecosystem: Environmental > Aquatic > Freshwater > Lake | place: Lake Montjoie... | reverse complement strand
TGGCCATCGCGCGCCGGGCGGGTGTGCAACTCGAGCTGTCCGACTTCGATACGGTCTCGTCGCAGGTGCCGCTCCTGCTCGACCTCAAACCCTCAGGTGTCGGCTATATGGAGGACTTCGACCGGGCAGGCGGGCTGCCTGTGCTGATGAAGGAGCTCGAGTCTCTCCTCGACCTCGACCACGTGGGCGTGTCGGGGCGCAGTGTCGGCGAGGGGCTTGAGGGGGTGTCGAGGGCGCAGGAATGGCAGTCGACGATCCGCTCGCTCGACGCCCCGCTGGGACCGCCGGGGGCGATCGCTGTGGTGACCGGCTCGCTCGCGCCGTTCGGAGCTGTGATTAAGGCCTCGGCGGCGAGCGCTGCTCTGATGGAACACACGGGACCCGCCCTCGTATTCGACGACCCGGTCGACGCCGTCTCGCGCCTCGACGACCCCGACCTCGAGGTGACGCCCGACCACGTACTCGTGCTGCGCAACGCGGGGCCGGTGGCCGCGGGCATGCCTGAGTCAGGCTCGCTGCCCATTCCGCGCAGGCTCGCCGAGGCCGGCGTCCTCGACATGGTGCGCGTGTCTGACGGGCGCATGAGCGGTACGTCGTACGGCACCGTGGTGCTGCATGTCTCGCCTGAGAGCGCGGTGGGCGGTCCGCTGGCGCTGGTGCGCGACGGTGACCTGATCAGGCTCAGCGTCTCGGAAAGGTCGCTCGAACTCCTCGTCGACGATTCAGAGTTGGAGGCCCGCCGGGCGCAGCTCGTGGCCTGGCCCAAGCCCGCGCGCGGCTGGCTGCGCCTGTACTCCGAGCACGTCGAGCAGGCCCACCTCGGCGCTGACATGGACTTCCTCTGATGGCCGGACTCTCGCTGGGCGTGCAGACGGTGCGTATCCCCGTGGCCCGGCCCACTCGCATCTCGACAAGGGTTCTAGGGTCGCGCGACTTCGTGATCGTGACCGTCGAGCGCGACGGCATGGTGGGCACCGGCTACTCCTATGCGGGAACAACCGGCGGCTCGGTCGTGGCGCTGCTGGTGAACGATGTGCTGTCTCCGGTGGTGCTGACGGCCGACCCCGACGATGTGGTCGGCATCTGGGAGTTGATGTTCCAGGAGTCGCTGCTCATCGGACGCCGTGGCGCCGCGCTGCGGGCCATGTCGGCCGTCGACATGGCGCTGTGGGACCTCACTGCCGTGCGGGCAGGGCTGCCGCTCGCCGTGCTGCTCGGCGGTTCGCTCGCCCCAATTCCTGCGTACGCATCGGGTGGCTACTACCGCCCCGACGACGGTGACTGGGCCGACGCTGTTGCGCGCGAGATCGAGGGCAATCGTGCCTCGGGCTTCACCGACCACAAGATCAAGGTGGGTGGGCTCTCGGTTGCCGACGACGCTCGTCGCGTGGGGGCCGCTGTGGCCGCGATGGAGGGCGTGGGGCGGTTGGCCCTCGATGCCAACAATGCCTACGCCAGCGTCGCAGACGCGGCCCGGGCCGCCGCAGCCTTCGAGCGTGCGGCCGGCGACACAGGGCTGTGGTGGTTTGAGGAACCACTGTCGACCGAAGACATCCGCGGGCACGCGCGACTCCGCGAGCGCATCGACACGCCCATCGCGACCGGCGAGATCGCCCAGACCCGGCATGAGTTCCGCACCATCATCGAGACGGGGGCCGCTGACATCATCCAGCCCGACGCCGGGGTTGTGGGCGGTATCACCGAGTACATGCGTGTGGTGCGCACGGCTGAGACCTTCGGTGTGCAGGTGGCGCCCCACTGGCACGCCAACGTGCACGTTCACCTCGCCGCCGCCTCCACCACCTGCCTCACGGTCGAGCACTTCGAACTCGGCAAGGACATCTACAACTTCGAGCGCGTGGTCACCCCCGAAACGCGACTGCAGTTCGCCGACGGCCTGCTGCAGATTCCTGCCCGACCCGGAATCGGAATCGAGTTCGACGCCGACGCCCTCGCACTGCTGGGGGGTGCGGCATGACCACCATGACCACCAGCACCAGCACCAGCCCCGGCCCTCGCGTGTTCGTGGGCCCCGACCAACTCAGCGAGGTGCTCGACGCCGTTCGGTCGAGTGGCTGCGAGCTGGCCGAGTCACTCTCGGAGGCTGACGCGGTGGTGTGGTTTGGGCGCGACCCCGCGGCGTTGGCCGACGTACTGCCCGATGGCGTGAGGTGGCTGCAGATACCCGATGCCGGTGCCGAGCGCTGGCTGGCGAGCGGACTCGTCGGCGGCACTCTTGAGGTCACGTCGGCCCGGGGCGCGTACGCACCGCAGGTAGCCGAGCACGCCCTCATGCTGATTCTGGCCTGCGCCCGGCGCCTCGACGTATACGGCCGGGCTGTGACGTGGGCCCCTCAGGCCGCCGCGGTGTCGAGCCTGGTCGGCGGCGAGGTGCTGGTTGTTGGCGCGGGTGGCATCGGCACCGCGCTCATCGCGATGCTCGCACCCCTTGGATGCCGCAGCGTGGCGGTAACCCGCTCAGGTGGCCCGGTGCCGGGGGCGTCGACGAGCCTTGCGGCAGTCGACCTTGACAGTGCGCTCGGTACCGCCGATGTGGTGGTGCTGGCGGCGCCCGCGACCCCTGAGACAGCGCAGCTCATCAACACGCGCCGCATCGACCTCATGAAGGAGTCAGCGATCCTGGTCAACGTGGCGCGTGGATCGTTGATCGACACCGACGCCCTGCTGTCGGCACTCGAGCGCGGGCGCCTGTCAGCGGTCGGCCTCGACGTCACCGACCCCGAGCCACTGCCCGACGGCCACCCACTCATGTCGCATCCGCGGGTCATCGTGACCCCTCACGTGGCGAACCCTCCGGCGCTGAAGCGGGCGGCCTTCGCCCGCCACGTCGCCGACAACTGTGCCCGGTTCAAGGCAGGCAATCCGCTGAACGGGACGATTGATGTAAAGCGAGGATACTGATGTCACCAGATTGTCTGAGCCAGGTTGCTAGTTGTCCGTCTGTCAATCCCGCGACCCTGTGGTCCGGGTTCACTGCAGGAAGGAACCGCTGTGAGTAGCACACATCGCATCCAGGGACCGCTCCCCGACGTCGCCGACGTACTCGTGATCGGCGCAGGTGCCTCGGGGTCAGTGGCCGTGTCGGAACTGGCAAAGAACGGGTTCAGCGTCGTCTGCCTCGAGCAGGGCGACTGGACCCCCGCCACCGAGTTCGCGGGCGACAAGCCCGAGTGGGAACTGGTCAAGCAGAAGAAGTGGCACCCGAACCCCAACGTGAGGCAGGGGCCGTCCGACTACCCGATCAACACTGACGAGTCTGACGTCAACCCGCTGCTCTACAACGGCGTCGGTGGAAGCACGATTCTCTATGCCGCGCACTGGTGTCGCATGATGCCGTCGGACTTCCAGACGCGCACCCTCGACGACGTCGGAGACGACTGGCCCTTCACCTACGAGGACCTGCAGCCGTTTTACGAGGAGATGGAAAAGATGATGGGCGTCTCCGGGCTTGGCGGCGACCCCGCCTACCCCGACGAGCCGTCGTTCCCGCAGCCCCCGCTGCCGATTGGCAAGGTGGGGCTCAAGGCCGCTGCCGGCATGGACAAGCTGGGGTGGCACTGGTGGCCCGGTGCCAACGCCATCGCGTCGAAGGCGATCGGTCACCGACCCGCCTGCCTGCGCTACGGCGCCTGCCTCACCGGCTGCCCGGCCGGCGCTAAGGGGAGCACCGACATCACGCACTGGCCTGATGCTCTCGAGGCCGGAGCTCACTTGGTCACGGGCGCGCGCGTGCGCGAGATCTCCGTCGACGACAAGGGCCTCGCATCGGGTGCCCACTACATCGACCGTGACGGCGTTGAGCACCACCAGAAGGCTCGCATCGTTGTTCTCGCCGCCAACGGCTTGGGCACGCCGCGGCTGATGCTGCTGTCGAAGTCAGAGCAGCACCCCAACGGCCTGGCCAACTCAACCGACCTGGTGGGGCGTCGCCTGATGATGCACCCCTATGGTGCGGCCGTTGGCACCTACGAGGACGGCTTGGAAAGTTGGCTCGGCCCCGCCGGGCAGATCCTGCACTCGATGGAGTTCTACGAGACCGACAAGTCACGTGGCTTCGTGCGCGGCGCCAAGTGGAATCTGATGCCGAGCGGCGGACCTCTCGGCATGCGGTCTGGCTATGGCGGCCGGCCCGTCGACGAGTCGTTCGGCGTGAACTTCCACAAGAACGTCAAGCGAGTCCTGGGACGTTCGTTCGAGTGGGGGGTCATCGCTGAGGACCTTCCTGACGAGTCGAACCGTGTCATCCTCGACCCCGAGCTGACCGACTCCGATGGCATCCCGGCGCCGAAGCTGCTGTACAAGAGCTCCGAGAACACCGAGAAGCTCATCAAGTGGCACGTTGCGCGCGCCGTGGAGGCTCACGAGGCCGCCGGCGCCACCTCGATCGAGACCACCGAACTCATGCGCGACTGCGGTTGGCACCTGCTGGGCACGACCAAGATGGGCAATGACCCGCAAACGTCGGTCGTCAACGAGTGGGGCGCCGCTCACGACTGCCCCAACCTGGTCATCATCGATGGCAGCGTGTTCACCACCTCGTCCGGGATGAACCCCACGGCGACGATTATGGCGAATGCACTGCGCTCGATCAGGCACCTCATCGAGAACCGCGCAACCCAGCCCATGTCGGGCGAGTAGAGGAATGGAGACCAGCATGCTCACAGACGATCAGCGTTCCGTGTACTCGCGGCTTGCCGACGTTCTCATCCCCAGTGCCGAGGGCATGCCCTCGGCGAGCGAGGCCGACGTTCCCACGAAGTGGATCAACGACGCCCTGGGCTATCGCCCCGATTTGGTGCCCGCCTTCATGCGAGCGCTCGAACTCGGAACCGACGACGATGCTGAGGCGGCAGTGCTGCACATCAATGCCAGTGATTCGGTGGCATTTGATGCGCTCGGTGTTCTCACCTCGGGTTCGTACTTTCTCAACCCCACGGTCAAGGAGTTGATCGGCTACCCCGGTCAGGTCCCGTCGCCGGCCTACGACGACACGGAAACCTACATCGACATGCTCGCTGCCGTGGTCGAGCGTGGACCTATCTTCCGCCCGACCGTCCGCTAGTCACTGCACCACGCCACGACCGCCGCCTGTCCGACGACCTCAGGCAGGCGGTGGTCGGGCGGCATGACGTGCGCACCGCACGCTGTGCATGCAACTCCGACCACGCCACTTCGGCGGGCCGCGCAGAACTTGAATGGAGCCAGACCGTGAGCGAGCAAGCCGACGTCGGGATTGTCGGTGGTGGAATCGTGGGGCTAGCTCTCGCAGACGCCTGGCTGGCGCGCAATCCCAAGGACCGAGTAGTGGTGTTCGACAAGGAGGCCGAAGTTGCGCTGCATGCGTCGGGGCGCAACAGCGGGGTGCTTCATGCGGGCTTCTACTACGCACCCGACTCGCTCAAGGCGCAGCTGACTCGCTCGGGCAACACCATGCTTCGTGAGTTCTGCGCCGAGCGCGGGGTGCCTGTGCTCGAATCGGGCAAGGTGGTCGTGACCCAGTCGTTTGATGAGATTCCCATCCTCGAGGCTCTGTTTGAGCGAGGAATGGCCAATGGCTGCACCCTCGAGGTGGTCGACGAGAAGCAGCTCCACGAGCTCGAGCCCCTCGCGCAGACCCATGGCAAGGCCCTGTGGTCACCGCTCACCGCGGTCGCCTCTCCCGCGGGTGTTACGCAGGCGCTGGCGGCACGTGTGGTCGACCGAGGCGGCATCGTCCGGCTGGGCGCCACCGTCACCGGGGCGGGTCCGGGGTGGGTTGAGGTGGGCGGCACCGAACGCATTGCGGTGGGGCACATGATCAATGCGGCAGGTCTCTATGCCGACCGTGTAGCGCAGTGGTTCGGGGTGGGCCGCGACTACCGAATGCTGCCGTTCAAGGGCCTCTACTGGTATGGCAACTGGCCCAAGGGCAAACTTAAGCGTCAGGTGTACCCGGTGCCCGACCCGCGCAACCCCTTCCTCGGGGTGCACCTCACCGTCACTGTCGACGGGCTCGCGAAGATCGGGCCTACAGCGATTCCGGCTCTCTGGCGCGAGGACTATGGCAACCTATCTGACCTCGACCCGCGCGAGATGGCCGAAATTGTTGGGTTGTACCCACGCCTCATGACTAGCAAGCACCACAACTTCGCGGGTCTGCTGCGCACCGAGTTCCCGAAGTACGTGCGCACTCACCTCATCAAGCAGGCGCGGGGCCTGGTGCCGTCGGTTGACCCCAAGGACTTCACTCGCAAGGGCAAGCCCGGGGTGCGCGCCCAGCTATTCCACGTGCCCACCCGCAAGCTCGAGATGGACTTCGTCGTCGAGCCGGGGGAGAAGTCAACCCACATGCTCAACGCCGTGTCTCCGGCCTGGACCAGTTCGTTGGCGGTGGGCGAGTACGTTGTCGACCGCATTCACTCCGATGGCTTTCGCGAGCCGGTGAAGGGTTGAGTCGAATGGTCCGTCCGCCCACCAGAAGGGTCACCCATGTCCGTGCATGACCTCGTGTCGCTGCTCTCGTCTGCGAGAACCTTCGACCTTGAGCACGACCGCTTCACCGGGGCAGCGATCTACCCCGGTCACTGGCCCGGCTTCGTGTACACGCTGCACCGCCACCACGAGGTGGTGGAGGGGCAGCACCGCACCAGCGCCTCGGGCACGATCATGATGGCCGAGCACTCGGGCACCCACATCGACGCGCTCTGTCACCAGGCCGTCGACATGGAGATGTTCGGTGGAATCCGCGTGACGCCCAGCGTTCAAACTCCTCGTGGGTTCACCCACCTCGGCGTGGAGACAATCGCCCCGATCATGCGTCGCGGTGTGCTGCTCGACGTGGCCCGGGCCAAGGGAGTCGACTTCCTCGACATGGGCTACCTCGTCACGGCCGACGACCTCCAGGCTGCTGTCGACGATCAGAAAGTCAGCATCGAGGAGGGCGACTGCATCCTGGTGCGTACTGGCTGGGGCCAGAATTTTGCCGACGCAGAGAGCTACCTGCAGGCGTCCGGGGTGAGCGCGGGTGGAGCGCAGTGGCTTGCCGACCACCGGCCGTTCCTATGCGGTGCCGACAACGTCGCGTTCGACTTTCCCGACAATGTCGACATCGAGATCGGGCTCCTGCCGTCGCACACCATTCTCATCGTGCGCAACGGCATCCACATCGTCGAGAACCTCAATCTTGAGGAGCTCGCGGCGGCTTCGACGAGCGAATTCCTGTTCGTGTGCATTCCCCTGAAGTTCCACGGAGTCACGGGCTCGCCCGTGCGTCCTGTGGCGATCACCACCCATTGATGCCCAACCCTAGGAAGGAAACACCATGAGCAACGTGACTCTCGCGATGGCAGACAAGGCCATCGCCGCAGCAATCGCCAAGGCCATCGAAATCGGCTCACCCTCGTCGATCTCAGTGATCGACTCCGGACGCGAGCTTGTTGGCTTCGCCCGTATGGACGGCGCCCTGCTGGCCAGCGTGCAGATTTCGCAAGCCAAGGCTTACACCGCTCGCTCGCTGAACGCGGCCACGCAGGACTTTGGCGCATTCGTGCAGCCCGGTGCGCCTCTCTTCGGCCTCGACGTAGCCCACCTCGCCGTGGGCAAGCCGCTCATCACGTTCGGCGGCGGAGTTCCCATCACGGTCGACGGTGAGGTTATTGGCGCCGTGGGTGTCGCTGGCGGATACCCCGACCAGGACCACGAAATCGCGTCGGCAGGCGCGGCGGCGCTGGAGGGCTGATCGGTGGCCGACTTCCGTCAACTGGTCGGCAAGCGCGTCGTCATGACGGGTGGTGCCGGCTACATCGGTCGTGCCTCGGCCATCCTGATGGCGCAGCACGGGGCCAGTGTGGTCATCGGTGACCTTGACATCGACGGTGCGAACGAAACGGTCGAGCTCATCACGGCAGAGGGCGGTACGGCACTTGCCGTGCGAACCGATGTTCAGAGTGAGACCGAAATCGCCGCACTCGTCGAGTCGGCGGCCGACTTCCTAGGCGGTATCGACGTTGGCTTTTTCAACGCCGGTATTCAGCGCTCGGGAGCAGTTGAGGGCTTCTCGGCCGACGAGTGGGACCTCATGTTTGCCATCAACCCCCGCCACGTGTTCCTGATGTCCAAGTACACGGTGCCGCATCTGCGGGCCGCCGGTGGCGGTGCGCTCGTGCTCACGTCGTCGATCGCTGGCGTCAAGGGCGGACCGGGAATGACCGCCTACTCGGCATCGAAGGGGGCCATCGTCGGCTTCGGTCGCTCACTGTCGACCGAGCTCGCCCGCGATGGAATCAGGGTCAACGTCCTGTGCCCGGGCTGGGTCGACACCCCGTTCAACCAGCCGGCCATCGAGTTCATGGGTGGCTCGATGGCGCAGGAGGCAATCGTTCGGTCGCTCGTGCCGCTCGGTCGGCAGGCCGCACCGGAGGAGATGGCGGAGATCGTCGTCTTCCTTGCCTCAGGGATGTCGTCGTACATGACCAATCAGGTCGTTATCGCCGACGGAGGCATCTTCTAGATCGCCGGTGGGCGGCGCCTGCAACAGGTGCCGCCCACCGTGCACCACTCACTGGACTTGATGGAAAAGAGGGTCACATGACTGACGAGCGACCACGGCTTGAGCGGCTGGCGATCGCGGTTCCTGACCTTGATCTCTGGGTCGGCCGCTGGGAGACCATCCTGGGCCCGGAGTTTGACCTCTTCACTGTGAACCTTGGTGGCGACGACGTTCGGGTAGGCATCCACCCGGCGGGCATCGAACTGCTCGAGGTGCCTGGCGGCGAGCCGCGACTGCGAAGCTTCCACCTGCGCGTGCGCGACATCGACGCAGCAGCGGTGGCCTTCGAGGAGTTGGGCTGGCCCGTGACCCCGATGGGCGAGATTCGCGGACGTCGGCAGAGCGTGGTGGCCGCCGACGGGCTGCGCGTCGTGCTGGTGGAGGTCGTCGAGGGAGCCGAGGGAGTCGAGGGGGTCGACGCATGAGTGTGATGGACCGGTTCAGGCTCGATGGCAAGGTGGCACTGGTCACGGGCGCTGGGCGCGGGCTAGGGCAGGCCATCGCCCTTGCATTCGCCGAGGCGGGGGCTGACGTAGTGCTGATGAGTAGAACTCAGTCCGAACTCGATGAGACCGCTGCGGCGGTTGAGTCCCTCGGGAGGCGCGCTCACACACTCATCGCCGACCTGTCCGACTCCGAGTCGGTTCCCGGGTTCGGTGCTGCCGCGTGGGAGTGGCAGAACCGTATTGACATCGTGGTGCCGGCGGCCGGAATGCAGATTCGCAAGCGGGCCCACGAGATCACTCCAGCGGAGTTCCGGCTGATGATGGACGTGCACCTCGCGGCGCCCTTCCTGCTCACGGCGGCTATCGGTGAGCGGCAGATTGCTGCTGGCGTGCAGGGCCGCCACATCTTCATGGGCTCGCTATCGAGCCGCATCGGCCTGCCCAACGTCGTTCCGTACGGCACTGCAAAGAGCGGGGTCGTGGGCATGGTTCACGGCCTTGCGCGCGAATGGGCGCCCTACGGAATTACCGTCAACGCGGTGCTTCCCGGCTACTTCGACACCGCGCTCACCAAGAACCTGCTGGCCGATCCTGAGCGTCACGCCTGGGTGATGTCGAGAATTCCCATGGGGCGGTTGGGTGATCCCGAGGATGTGGCGGCTGCATGCGTGTACCTCGCGTCAGACGCGGCGAAGTACGTCAGCGGCGAGTGCCTCGCCGTCGATGGTGGTTGGCTCGCGTCGTAGGTCGACGCACAACAGAAGGAGAAGCGAATGAAGTCGCTGTTCAAGACCGGTACTGATGTGGCCGACACGAGGATCACCGACCTCCCGGTGCCCGAGGTGGGCCCAGGTCAGGTGCTGCTGCGCGTCGAAGCGTGCGGGCTGTGCGGAAGTGACCTTCATGCGTGGCGCTCCGACCCGGGCTACGAATGGATCGCGACCCCCCTCGTGATGGGTCACGAGTTCGTGGGGACCGTGGTCGAGTCTGCTGCTGATGTCACCGACTGGGCCGTGGGCGACCGAGCGGTTGCCGTGTCGATTCAGGGGTGCCTCGAGTGCCCCCAGTGTCTCGCAGGGCGCGCCAACCGCTGCGCGAAGCGGCAGGTCATCGGCCTGAACTACAACGGCGCAATGGCCGAGTTCGTCGTGGTGCCGGCCGTGTTCTTGATCAGAGTGCCGAGCACCATGCTGGCGGCCGTTGCCGCCACCGTCGAGCCGCTGTCGGTGGCGGCCCACGCGGTGCTCACCGTGGGGCGAGTCGAGGCGGGCCAGCGCGTGGTGGTTTCGGGCGCGGGCTTCATCGGCATAGCGTGCGCGCTGATCGCGAAGGATGCCGGTGCAGAGGTGATCCTCCTCGGGGCCCCGCACGACGCCCAGTCGCGCCTGCCAGCTGCTGCTGCGCTGGGCATTGATGCCCGCACTGTCGACACCGCCAACTGGGGACAGCCCGATGTGTGGGTCGAGGCATCGGGTGCGCAGTCAGCGCTCGCCTCGGCGGTTGAGACCACTCGAGTGGGGGGCACGATCTCGGTCGTGGCGATGTACACGCAGGCGCCCACGGCCAGCGTCAGCCTCATCGTGCGCCGTGAGCTTGAGGTGCGCGGGGTGTACGCGTCGGTGGCCGACGAGTACGCGCATGTCATCGACCTGCTCGACCGGGGGCGCATCCATGTGTCGAGCCTGGTGGCCGAGTTCGCCCTTGACGACGCCCTCTCGGCCTTCGAGGCTGCCGCGGCGTCGACCGTTATCAAGCCGCTGATCGTCCCGGCCCCCGTCTCGGCGTCCTGATGGCCCCGGTGAGGGTGCTGCGCGGACTTGACGAGGTGCGTGCCGTGGTGGGGGTCGAGCTCGGGGCGAGCGAGTGGCTGGTGATCGACCAGGGTCGCATCGACGCCTTCGCCGGGGCCACCGGCGACTTCGAGTGGATTCATGTCGACATCGCACGAGCGGCGAGCGGCCCATTCGGCTCGACCATCGCGCACGGGTTCCTGACCCTCACCCTGATCCCGGGACTGCGTGAGGAGATTTTCAGTATCGAGACCGAGCGTCCGCGGCTGAACTACGGACTCGACCGGGTGCGCTTCCCCGCGCCCGTTCCGGTGAACTCCCGGGTGCGCATGCACGCCATGATCGTGGAGGTATCCGACATCCCCTCGGGCGTGCTCACGCGCACGCGCTACACGTTCGAGGTTGAGGGCTCCGATCGACCCGCGTGCGTGGCCGACATGCTCGAGCTCGCCACCTCGGGCTGAGGCGTCGAAGCGGCTGACAACCGAGCGTTCGCTAGGTACTGTTCCGACAGGTCCGCAGTACGTAGGGCAAACCCATAAAGGAGTAGTCGCATGAGGTTCGGAATTTCATTTGCCTCGCACCTGAAGGCTGTCGAGGTGCTGCCGGTTGCAGAGTCCCTCGGGTATGACGTGGCCTGGTTTTACGACACCCCGGCGGTGAACAGCGATCCCTTCGTGGTGATGGCCATGTGCGCGACGGTGACCGAGCGCATGGACCTCGGTCTTGGCGTGGCCATTCCGCACCTGCGCATGCCTCACGTGCTGGGCACCGCCATGGGAACCCTCAACATTCTGGCGCCCGGACGCATCCTCCTGGGCTTCGGCACGGGCTTCACCGGAGCGCTGTCAATCGGCACGAAGCCGACCCCCTGGGCCGTGCTCGCCGATCACCTGCAGGTCGCCCGCGGCTGGATGGCCGGCGAGCAGGTCGACATGACTGTGCGCGGAGTCGCGCGTCCGGTGCGTCACATGCACCCCGACAAGGGCTACATGAACATTGACGACACCATCCCGATTTACGTGAGTGCGGTGGGCCCCAAGGGCATCGCGGTCACCGGTGAGCTCGCCGACGGATTCTGGACGCTGAGCGTCGATCGTCGCCCCGACCCCGAACTGATCGGTAAGAAGATCGACGAGGTGCGGCAGTTGGCGACGAAGCGGGGCGCGGGGCGCATTCCGTCGGCGCTCATCACTGCCGTCGCGGTGCAGGGAGAGGGCGAGCCGCTCGACTCCGACCGGCTGCGCTCCTTTCTGGGGCCGTGGGTCACGACGTACTTCCACAGCATGCACGCGATTTTCGCCGAGGATGGGCCGCAGCAGCGCGAGGAGTGGGCGCAGGGCAGCCAACTCACTGCCGAGGATGCCCCGGAGGTGCTCAAGGAGGCCGCGCTGGAGTACTTCGCCGAGGTCATCATGACCCTGCCCGACGAGGCGCCCTGGTCGGCCCAGCACACCGGTCACAGCACCTTTGTGCGGCCGGAGGAGGAGCGGTTCATCACCGCCGATCTGATCAATCTCCTCAGCATCGTGGGCCCTGCCGAGCAGGTCATCGGCGAGATCCGCGCCCTCGAGGAGGCGGGGCTCGACGAGATCGTGTGGCAGGTCGTGCCCGGTCACGAGGACGAGGTCGAACGGTTCGGCCGCGAGGTCATCGCCCCCTATCGCGAACGGTTCGGCGCCTAGCCCATGGATGCCCCGGCCTACGACGTCGATGCGCGTCCCTGGACCTCGCTCTACCCGCCCGGCGTCCCCGCCACCTACGTGGCCAGGGCGCGCAACGGCGTGGAGGTATTTCAGATCGGCGTCGACGAGCGGCCCGACGGGCCGGCGATCCACTTCTTCGACCAGACGCTCACGCATCGCGAGCTCGACGATATGGCGCACGCCGTGGCGGTGGGGCTGATCGACCACGGGGTGCGGCCGGGCGACCGAGTGGGTCTCTACCTGCAGAATGACCCGCAGTTCGTCATCGCGCTGCAGGCGCTGTGGATGGTGGGCGCCATCGGGGTAATGCACAACCCGATGCTCAAGGCGCGCGAGCTCAAGTACCAGCTCGACGACACCGGAGTGACGGTGATCATCTGCCTCGAGAGCCTGCTCCAGACGGCCGTCGAGGCGGCGGCGGGAACATCGGCCACCACCATCATCGCCACCTCCGAGCACACGTTCGCCGGAGAGCGCGCTGCCGAGTACCTAGGCGAGCTCCTCGTGGTCGACCTCAACGGGGTTCCGACCCTCGAGGAGTTGTTCGCGCAGAACGAGGGACGACGGGTTGACCCCTACCAGGCCGAACCGTCGGAAACGGCCCTGCTGTGCTTTACGTCGGGAACTACCGGCCCTCCGAAGGGGGCGATGATCACCCACTCAAACGTCGCCTATGGCGAGATCTACCTCCAGGCGGCAACGGTCGGTCCCGACGACGTGATCATGGCCGGCGCCCCGATGTTCCATGTCACGGGCATCACCGGGCACATCGTGGCCGCCCGGCTCAACGCGGCGCCCATGGTGATGTTTCACCGCTTCGACCCCGGCGAGTTCCTGCGCTGGCTTGAGCACTGGCGGGGAACCTTCTCGGTGCTCGCGCTCACCGCCTACATCGCAATTCTGAATCACCCCGATCTGCCGAGCCGCGACATCAGCTCGCTGACCAAGGTGTACACCGGCGGTGCCCCGGTGTCACCGGCCATGGTTGCGCGCTTCGAGGAAGTGACGGGCAAGTACATCCATAACTGCTACGGCATGACCGAGACGTCGTCGCCCACGCACATCGTGCCCTATGGCATGCGG
>Ga0114966_10003568_pt1 | contig 13577 bp, 13 predicted proteins | sample M_130207_XF_Meta_FD_87029 | JGI IMG/M metagenome (GOLD analysis project Ga0114966, IMG submission 87029) | Freshwater microbial communities from Lake Montjoie, Canada to study carbon cycling - M_130207_XF_MetaG | ecosystem: Environmental > Aquatic > Freshwater > Lake | place: Lake Montjoie... | reverse complement strand
GCGCACGACCTGCTCAACTCGGGTGCCATCTCGCAGGCCGAGTTCGACTCGATCAAGACCAAGGCTCTCGCCTGATCGTTGGGCACCTCGCGGCGGTCACCTTCGGGTGGCCGCCGCTGCCATATCCGGCGCGCTCGCACACTGCACCCGTTCGGCCCTGCTGGTGGGGCCTTTCTGGGCCGATGGTAGGCAGGTGATGCCCTCATGGCTCAAAACGGTGACGATCGCCCTCGTGGTGGTTGCCGCAGGCTCGCTCCCGTGGGCCCCTCCCGCTGTGGCAGGACAGGCCCTGTCGTGGTCTGAGCCGACGGCCGTTGCTGTGACCGGGCTGCGCGTGGTGGCCACCGGGCTTCCCGCCGGGGTCGTCCCCCGAGTCGTGGTCACGTCGGTGGGCTCGAACTCCTTCCGAGTCGTGGCGCGAGCCGTCTCGGTGCCGGTGCCAGGCCCGGCCACCTACCGCGTCGCGTTCGCTCTCGAGCGCGTGGGAGCGGCCGCCTTTCGTCCTGTTCTGGGGGCCGTAACTGTGAGCGTGCTGCGCGGCTCGATGTCCCGGGTCGAGATCGCCTTCCGTCGGGTCGCGCCCGCGACTCGCACCGGCCGCTTTGTCATCGGACCCTTCGTGGGGACCGACCTGTGGGTCGATGCCGCGCGCGGCTCGGACTCGCGCTCGGGGCTCACCCGCGCGTCGGCGCTCGCCACCGTGGGCGAGGCCTGGCGACGAATCCCGGCCGGTCGGACGCTGACCCGTGGAGTTCGTATCAACGTGGTGCGCGGCACCTACCCCGCCTCGGCGCTGGTGAACTACTGGGAGCACCGCTGGGGAACGGCTTCAGCGCCCATCATCATCCGCTCGGCCGACGGCCCGCACGCCGCGCGATTCACGGGCGACATCAACGCCTTCGACGTGCGCCACCTCTACCTGCTCGGCATCGACATCATCCGCGCGGGTGATGCCTTTCACTGCGAGGCGTGCAGCTATGTGCTGCTGCGAGGCATGCACCTGTCGGGGGTGGGCGGCGCGCACGAGACCGTCAAGGTGAACCAGTCTGACCACATCTACATCGAAGATTCCGACGTGCACGGGGCCGACGACAACGCCATCGACTTCGTAGCGGTGCGCTCGGGCCACATCGTGGGTAACCGCATCCACGGCGCCCAGGACTGGTGCGCGTATGTCAAGGGCGGTAGCTCGGGTATCGCCGTGCTCGACAACGAGATCTTCGGCTGTGGAACTGGTGGTTTCACCGCCGGGCAGGGCACGGGCTTCGAGTTCATGACCGCGCCGTACCTGCGATACGAGGCTTACAGCATCACCATTCGTGGCAATCTCATTCACGACACAGACGGCGCGGGCATCGGCGTGAACGGCGGCTCCAACGTGACGATCGATCACAACACGCTGTACCGCGTGGGCCGCCGCAGCCATGCGGTCGAATTCGTGCAGGGCAGCCGCAGCTGTGACGCGGCCGATGCCGGCGAGTCGACGGCCCCGTGTGCCGCGCGGCGGGCCGCCGGTGGTTGGGGAACCACGGACGCAGGTGGACAGTGGATCCCGAATCGGGGCGTCACCTTCACCGCCAACCTCCTGGCCAACCCGCCCGGTTACACCTCGCAGTGGGCGTACTTCGATGTGCACGGTCCGGCCACGCCACCCGCAAACAGTGGGGTGCCGTCACCAGCGCGCGCCGATGACGGTCTGGTGATCTCCGGCAATGTGCTGCTCGACGGTGATGGGTCTCTCGATCTGGGTTTCTCGTCCGGCACCTGCGGTGCTGCGCACCCCGGGTGCGCGCCCACTTTCGTGCGCACACACAACGTCTTCGGCCCCTCGACCCGGGTGTTCCGCGACCCTGCCCACGGCGATTACCGCGTGCTCGCGGAAACCGTACCGGTCGGGGTGGGTTCGCCGCGCGTGGCGTGAGAGCTGTCGACGCTGCACAGATGGCTTCACCGAGTGAATTCCATCGCACCGAGGGCACACGACATGGGGGTGGCCCTCGCCGAGCTCAGCGATCGAGCAGCCAGGCCGACAGCGCGCTGATGTAGCCCGTAAGGTCGGACACGTCCTGCAGTCTCGCGACAACTACCCGATCATCCACGGCGACGTACTCGTGGACGAGCACGTTGCGTAAGCCGACTGCGAGGCGCATCGCCTCCGCCATGCTGTCGTCGATCGCCCCGTGTCGGGCGAGTTGTCGCATCGCGTCAGCGTTGTCGCGGGGGGCGCCCCACTTTTCCGCACTACACACGTGCTGAGCGGCGTCGATGCACGCCTCGACCGCGGTGATCATCAGGTACTTCACACCCGGCAGCCAGAGAGGGTCAGCCCTGCGATCGTCCTCGGCAGATTGCTCGCGCTCGAGTGAGGCAACCGCGTCGGAAGCCGAGCGCAAAAGCCGAGCAAGCCGCACCTCGTCAACCACGGGCAGCCGCCTCGAGGAACTCTCGGTGTGATCGCTCGATTCGGTACTTCTCATCGAGGTACACGGTACGTGTCATGGACTCCCAGCGAACTCGCGCCGTTTCATCGGCTTCCAGCACCAAGGTGCCATGGCAAGCGATGCGACCGGCCACCTCGAGCGGCGCGGAGTTGAGCACCATCAGGTCGACGCCTGGTGGCAGGTCCAGAGCGAAGCTGGAGGGCGCAGGGTCATGGAAAAGGGCGGCGAGGTCGATGTCGGAGTTCTCGTCGGCAGTACCCGTGACCTGACTGCCGTGCAGGTAGGCGAAGTATGCGCCACCAACCCGAAGGCGGTCGAGCGCCCGAGTGAGGACCGCGTGATCCATACCGGCATCCTCGCACAGGGTGGCCGTCAGCACGTCGACCCGTACGCTGGGCGGCAATGGTCGTGGTGCCGCTAGCCTGCGGAAATGACTCGAACGCGCGTCTCCATCTGGGCTTACGCGGTGGTCGCACTGCTGCTCACCGTTCCGGCCACCGTCGCGATCTCCCGCGCTGACAGTGGCATCGTGCGCACGGCCACGGTGGTGTCGGGGGTACCAGTAACCGTGCTCGCTCCCGACGGTGCTGTCGGGCGACTTCCGGGGGTGGTGGTCGCCCACGGATTCGCGTCGTCGTCGACCATCATGGAGTCGCTGGGCGTGGCGCTCGCGAGAGCGGGCTACGTCGTGGCAATGCCCGACTTCCGCGGCCATGGTGAAAACGCCGCCCCGCTGCCGCTCGGACCCGACGGCACCGTGCGGGCTGACGTGCTGCAGGACGACCTGTCGGTGGTGGTCGACTGGCTGGCACTCCAGCCCGAGGTCGACCCTGAGCACCTCGGCCTCGTGGGGCACTCGATGGGGGCTGGCGCGGTGGTGCGCTTCGCGGTGGCCGACGCCACCGGCCCGCAGCGCATCGACGCCACTGTGGCGGTCAGCCTGCCGTCGGCCGACGACGTGCCCGAAGGCGACGCTGCAGTTCCGCGGGACCTGCTGCTGATGTGGGGGTCGGCCGAGCGACCGATCTTCGAGGCGGCGGGTGAGGAGGCGCTGAAGGCTGGCTATCCCGACGGGGTGGTCGGACAGTCGTACGGAAGCGGGGCTGACGGCACGGCGCGCGGAACGGTCGTGGTGCCAGGGGTCGAGCACATCGGCATCGTGTTCAGCCCGGTGGCCGCGCAGCAGATGGTCGACTGGCTCGACTCCACGGTGGCCGTGGGTTCCACCGGTCACACGGTGGCCCCGGACTCGAAGGTGCTGTGGCTGCTGGTGCTGCTGATCGGTGCCACCGTGGGCTTCGTCCCGCTGGCGAGGCTAGCCTTCGGCGCCCGTCGAGCCGAGCCGAGCGAGCACGCTCCGGTGGTGCGAGCGCGCTGGGTGATCCCGGCCACCGTGGCGTCGGCACTGGTCGCCTCACTGGGCGGTGCGCTGCTGGTCGGCAGGCCGGCCCTGCTGCCACTCTCGGTCGCCGACTACACCGTCGTCTGGTTCGGAGTCGCCGGCCTCGTGGGCTGGCTGATCACCTGGTGGCTTGGCCGTCGCGGAGCGGCGGGCAAGTCGGTCGATGTCCCGGGCGACGAAACAGAAGCAGCCGACAGCCGCCCTCGCGGAGTCGGACGACAGGTGCTGGCCACGCTGGCGCTCACCGCGTACCTCGTCGCGGTGCTGGCACTGGCGTCACAGCACACGTGGTCAGACTTCGCCGTGGTGGGCGCGCGCCGCTGGGTGCTGCCGGTGGTTGAGATCACGATGATCGTCTTCTTCTGGGCCGACGAACGACTCGTGGCCCGGCCCGCGCGCGGGCGGCGCGTGCTTCTGGTGACCGCCAACCGGGTGATTGTGGTGGTGGCGCTGATGCTCGCCGTAGCGTGGCTCGGGGCGCCGGGCGTGCTGATTCTGTGGGTTCCGCTGGTGGCACTCTTCTTCGTGCTGCTCGCTGTATGCGCGCACGTGGTCTCGGGACTCACGCGCGAGCGCTGGGCCCCCGCGGTGGTGCAGGCGATTCCGCTCGCCTACGTGATTGCAAGCGCATTTCCGCTCATTGGCAGCTGAGTGAGCAGCTGAGTGAGCAGCTGAGTGAGCAGTTGCTGCGCCGCGACGGCTTGAGTGTGACTCGTGCCACTCTGTGCTCTGTTGAGTTGGTCACATTTGGCTCAGACGCACTCCCTTTGAGGTCTGAACAGTGACGAGTCAGGCACCGGTGGTGCATCCTTACCCTAGGTTCACAGCGCCGTGAGCCACCTGAGAAAAAGGATTCCCGAGATGACCGTTCCCGGACTTGAGAACCCCCCCACTCGCAACAAGAAGCTGCTCGAGTGGGTCGAAGAGGTTGCCGCGCTGGCCGAGCCCGACCGGGTCGAGTGGTGCGACGGGTCGCAGGACGAGTGGAATCGCCTTACTGAACTTCTTGTTGAGGGTGGCACCTTCACCCGGCTCAACCCTGAACTTCGTCCCAACTCATTCCTGGCCCGGTCGAGCCCGAGTGACGTGGCGCGGGTCGAAGACCGCACCTACATCTGCTCGGCGCAGGAAGCCGACGCCGGGCCTACCAACAACTGGGCCGACCCGGTCGAGATGCGAGCCACGCTGAAGGACCTGTTCGCTGGCTCCATGCGCGGGCGCACCCTGTATGTCGTTCCCTTTTCGATGGGCCCACTCGGCTCGCGCATCTCGCAGCTGGGCGTCGAGCTCACTGACTCGCCCTACGTGGTGGTCAACATGCGGATCATGACGCGCATGGGCGGCGAGGCCCTCGACCTGATCGGTGAAGATGGCGACTTCGTGCCGGCCCTGCACTCGGTGGGCTACCCGCTCGCCGACGCCGACGGCACGGCCCGACCCGACGTCGAGTGGCCCTGCAGCGACACCAAGTACATCGTCCACTTCCCCGAGAGCCGCGAAATCTGGTCGTACGGCTCGGGCTACGGCGGCAACGCACTACTGGGCAAGAAGTGCTTCGCGCTGCGCATCGCATCGGCGATGGCCCGCGACGAGGGCTGGCTCGCCGAGCACATGCTGATCCTCAAGCTCACCGCGCCCGACGGCGACGTGAAGTACCTCACCGCGGCCTTCCCGTCTGCCTGCGGCAAGACCAATCTGGCGATGCTCGAGCCGAGCCTGCCGGGCTGGACGGTCGAAACGGTGGGCGACGACATCGCCTGGATGCGCTTTGGAGACGACGGTCGCCTGTATGCGATTAACCCGGAGGCGGGCTTCTTCGGGGTTGCGCCCGGCACCGGCATGAGCACCAATGCCAACGCGGTGCGCAGCCTCGACGCCAACTGCATCTTCACCAACGTGGCCCTCACCGACGACGGCGACATCTGGTGGGAGGGGCTCACTCCCGAGGTCCCCGCACACCTCATCGACTGGAAGGGTCGCGACTGGACACCTGCCTCTGATGAGCCGTCGTCACACCCCAACTCACGCTTCACCGCTCCCGCGTCGCAGTGCCCCTCCATCGCGCCCAACTGGGAGGACCCCGCGGGGGTGCCGATCTCTGCCATCCTCTTCGGCGGACGCCGGGCCACCAATGTGCCGCTGGTAAACGAGTCGCTGAGCTGGGAGCACGGGGTGTTCGTCGGCGCCACCGTGTCGTCGGAAACCACCGCTGCGGCCGTGGGTGCCATGGGTCAACTGCGCCGCGACCCCTTCGCGATGCTGCCCTTCTGCGGGTACAACATGGCCGACTACTGGAGTCACTGGCTCAAGGTGGGCGCCTCGACCGACCCCGAGAAGCTGCCGCGGATCTACCAGGTCAACTGGTTCCGCAAGGATGCCGACGGCTCGTTCCTGTGGCCCGGCTTCGGCGAGAACTCGCGGGTGCTGTCGTGGATCGTCGAGCGGCTGGAGGGCAAGGTCGGCGCGGTTGACACTGCCATCGGCCGGCGCCCGGTCGACGGCGACCTGCAGGTCGACGGCATCGGGGTCAGCCCCGAGCAGCTCGCCGAGCTCTTCGCGGTCGATGGCGCCACGTGGCGGGCCGAGGCCGACCTGATCGAGGAGTACTTCGGGTTGTTTGGCGATCGAGTTCCGGGGGAGTTGCGCGATCAGCTGGCCGCTCTGAGGTCGCGACTCGCGTCTGCCTGATCGGGTGAGGCGGTCAGGCGATGAAGGCCTGCGGGTTCATCGACCTTTCAATTGCCAGCTTGGCCGCTGACGCTCCGTCGCCCGGGAGGCGCGGATACTGCTCAATCGGAATGCTGGCGTAAATAGCCTCACGCTCGGTTTCGGTGAGACCGCCCCACACGCCGTACGGCTCGCGTGCCCTGATCGCGTAGTCGGCGCAGTCGAGACGCACGGGGCACCCCAAGCAGATCGACTTGGCCACTACTTCGCGCCGCCGACGGGTGCGGCCACGCTGGTCGCCGGGGTGGTAAAACATCATGACGTCGTGGCCGCTGCACGACGCGTGGTCTTGCCAGCGCCACACCGAGTCTGCGGGCACCTGTGCGGACGACTGCGGTGGCACTGTTCCTCCAGGTGACAGGAATTCCAAAACGTAAGTTATCAGTGGTGTTGAATGTCGACAAGGGTCGGGGTGGCGCTCGACGCCACGACCGTCCTGCCCCGGTACGCTCGGACTGTGACCTTGATGACAACCCCTCTTGAGCCCCTCGGGCCCCACGAATCGCCCTCCCTCGAGGGTGACACCCTTCTCGAGGATCGGCCCGACCTCCGACTCGACGATGGCGACCATGAGCGCTTCGCGCACTACGTCAAGAAGGACAAGATCGTCGAGAGCGCGGTCACCGGATCCCCCATCACTGCGCTCTGCGGCAAGGTGTGGGTGCCGGGGCGCGATCCCTCGAGGTTTCCGGTATGCCCCGACTGCAAGAAGATCTACGAAGGCATCCCCTCGGGCCCCGGTGGCGCCGGCGATGAGGGATGACCTCCTCGGCTGACCGGCCGACCTCTCGCGGTGGCCAGCCAGTGTCACCGCGCATGCTCGACGACCAGCACCGTGCGATCACTCTCGGCATCGTCGCGTTCGTGACTCTCGTGGCGTTCGAGGGAACCGCTGTCATCACCGCGCTGCCCGTCGTCGCGCGCGACCTCGACTCGGTGGCCTCACTGGCCTGGATCATCAACGCCTTCGTGGCCGCCTCGCTCATGGGCCAGGTGCTCGCCGGTGAGTGGGGCGACCGGCTCGGGCCGCGTCTGCCACTGCTCTACGGAATCGCGGCCTTTGGGCTCGGCGGCCTCGTGGCGGGAATTGCCACGGCCTTCCCGGTGCTGGTCGCGGGCCGCGCGCTGCAGGGCCTGGGCGCCGGGGGGATGATCGTGGTCGCGTACGTGATCATCGGGCGCGCTTATCCGACCAGCCTTCGGCCCAAGGCTTTTTCGCTTCTCTCCGCCGCGTGGGTGCTGCCAGCGATTGTGGGACCCGTCATCGCGGGCTGGCTGGCCGACTCGGTTTCGTGGCGCTGGGTGTTTCTCGTGGTGGTGGTCCTCATGTGGCCCCCGCTGTTCCTCGTGCTACCCAGGCTGCGTCAGTTCGACGGAGCCCACTCCGACGAGCCGCGCCGCACTGGCAGGGTACGGGCCGGAGCGCAGGCTGCCGTAGGGCTGGTCGCGGTACAAGACGCCGCACAGCGCGGCACCTGGGTGGGTGTCATCGAAGCGGCGGTGGGACTCGCGCTGCTGGTGCCTGCGCTGCTGGTGCTGCTGCCCGCGGGCACCCTGCGTGTGAGGCGCGGACTGCCCACCGTGATCGCGGTGCGCGGGCTCATGGCGGGCGCGTTTTTCTCGGCTGAGGCGTGGATCCCGCTCTCGCTGCAGACGGTGCGGGGGGTCTCCACCACCTGGTCGGGGCTCTTCCTGGCGTGTGGCGCCATCGGCTGGGCCAGCGGCGCTTGGTTCCAGGGGCATGCTCCGGTGTCGTTCACGCCGGCCCGGCTCGTGCGAATCGGAAGCACCCTCGTGGTGGTGTCGCTGGCGACCCTGCCACTGTGTTTGGTGCCCGGGCTTCCGGTCGCGGTGCTGGTGCCCTCGTGGCTCATCGGTTCACTGGGCATGGGAATGAGTGTGAGCTCGCTGGCGACGCTGCTGCTGGACTACAGCGAGCCGGGCGAGCAGGGCGCGAACTCGGCGGGGCTCCAGGTGGCCGACTCGTCGGGGGTGGTGCTCATCACCGGGCTCACCGGGGCCTTCTTCGCTGCCTCGGTCGCGACGGCGGCGCCCGGAGGAGCCGTGTTCAGCGTGATGTGGATGGTGTCAGCCTTCGTCGCAGTGCTGGCGGCCCTCGCCGCGGGCCGCCTGCGACGCCCCACCTGACCCACAGGGGCCCCGCATGTGTGAGACTTGCGACATTGCAGCGGCTCCGGCCGTTTCCCTCGCCTCGGAAAGGCATCTGCCATGCGTCGACTTCCTGTCCCGTTTGCCTCGGTCACCCTCCTCGCCCTTGGCGCGCTGACTCTCGCTGCCTGCGGCCAGGCCTCGAACTCGGCATCGTCGAGTTCTGCTGCACCTGCGTCGTCGAGCGCGGCGGCCTCCGAAACGGCGTCGGCGTCGGCCTCCGCCTCGGCGTCGACTGACCCCTGCAGCAAGGAGAGCCTCGCCACCCTCACTGCTGGCACCCTCACCGTGGGCACCGACACGCCGGCCTACCCGCCCTACTTCGTCGACGACAAGCCCAGCAATGGGCAGGGCTTTGAGTCGGCCGTGGCCTACGCGGTGGCCGATAGCCTCGGGTTCGCTCAGGGTGATGTCACGTGGGTTGTCGTTCCCTTCGACAAGGCCTTCGCCCCCGGCGCCAAGGACTTCGACTTCGACATCAACCAGGTCAGCATCACCGACGACCGGAAAAAGGCCGTCGACCTGTCTGAGGGCTACTACACCGTGAACCAGGCTGTGGTCGCGCTCAGCGGCAGCAAGGGCGCCGCGGCCACGACCATCGCCGATCTTCAGGGGCTCAAGCTCGGAGCTCAGGTGGGCACCACCAGCCTCGACTACGTCACCAACGTCGTGAAGCCGACCGAGAAGCCGTTCGTGTTCAACTCAACCAACGACGCCAAGTCGGCTCTTAACAACAAGCAGATCGACGCGATCGTGGTTGACCTGCCCACGGCGTACTACATCACCGCGGCCGAGATCGAGAACTCCGCCATCGTCGGCCAGTTCAAGTCCGACACCGCGGGCGGCGAGGACTTCGGGCTGGTGCTGGCCAAGGGCAGCGCGCTCACTGAATGTGTGAATGGCGCCATCGCCTCGCTGAAGTCGTCGGGCGAGTTGCAGAAGATTCAGGACAAGTGGCTGTCTGAGGTCACCAAGGCGCCCTACTTCAGCTGAGCCAAGGCCGCCCTAGGCTCGGGCTATGAGTAGCGACGTGGTCGTCCCCTACGTCGATCCCGAACGTCGCCTGCGGAGGCAGCGGCGCGGGAGGCGCAACTCGCTAGTCGCGAGCGCGTCGACGATTCTGTTCTTCGGCGTTGCCACGGCGGTGATCACGTCGACCGCGGGGTGGCCCGTGGTGCAGGAGGCTTTCTTCAGCCCCGAGTACTTTGCGCTGGCCTGGCCCAGCGTGCTCGAGGCACTGCTCATCAACGTCAAGATCTTCGTGGCAGCCGAGGTCTTCATCCTCATCCTCGGCATGCTGCTGGCGCTCACCAGGCTGTCGAAAGCGCCCGCACTCATGCCGCTGCGCATCGTGGGCACGGTGTATACCGACGTCTTCCGCGGCACGCCCACCCTGCTGGTGGTGCTGCTGCTCGGCTTCGGGGTTCCCGCGCTCAACCTGCAGGGAGTGCCCACCGACCCACTGGTGTGGGGCACGGTCGCGCTGGTGCTGTCGTATACGGCCTACGTGGCCGAGGTGTTTCGGTCGGGCATCGCGTCGATTCACCCTTCGCAGCGGGCTGCAGCGCGCTCGCTGGGGCTCACCGGCTTGCAGACGAACCGGTACGTGGTGCTGCCGCAGGCAGTGCGCCGGGTGATCCCGCCGCTGCTCAACGATTTTGTATCGCTACAGAAGGACACCGCGCTGGTGTCGGTGCTCGGGCCCATCGAGGCGCTACGGGCCGCACAAATCATCGTGTACGGGAAGTTCAACTACACCCCTTACATCGTGGCTGCCCTGCTGTTCATTGCGCTCACCATCCCGCTGGCGCGATTCACCGACTGGCTCACAGCGCGGCAGGAGCGCGAGCGCTCGATGGGAACCCGCTGATGGCCTCCGACCTGCTACGCGTCGAGGGTGTGCACAAGGCGTTCGGCGACAACGCCGTGCTGCGCGGTATGACGCTCTCGGTGGCGAGGCACGAGGTGGTGGTGCTCATCGGCGCTTCAGGCTCGGGTAAGTCGACGCTGCTCAGATGCGTCAATGGGCTCGAGGCGGTCGACGCCGGAGACATCGGGGTAGGCGACCTCGACGTCACGGCCGACGACGCCAATCTCGACCAACTGCGGCGCAGCGTGGGCATGGTCTTCCAATCGTTCAACCTCTTCCCGCACATGTCGGTGCTTGGCAACATCACCCTCGCGCCCCGCAAGGCGCTGGGGCTGTCGACGGCGGAGGCCGAGGCCCGGGCCCGCGAGTTGCTGGCGCGGTTCGGGCTCGACGCCAAGGCTGACGAGTATCCCGACCGCCTGTCTGGGGGTCAGCAGCAGCGCGTTGCCATCGTGCGCGCCCTAGCTATGCAGCCTGAGTTGATGCTGTTCGACGAGGTCACCAGCGCGCTCGACCCAGAACTCGTAGGCGAGGTGCTCGACGTGATCCGCGACCTCGGGCAGTCGGGTATGACCATCCTGATGGCCACGCACGAGATGGGGTTCGCGCGCGAGGTCGCTCATCGCATCGCCTTCCTCGATGCCGGAAAGGTGCTCGAGGTGGGCCCGCCCGAGCAGGTGCTCGGCGACCCCCAAGAGCCCCGAACGCGTGAGTTCCTCGCGCGTGTGCTCGGCTGAGTTGGCGACACGCCGCGGCCATTCCCGCGTCGGGAGGCAACCCTGCGGCTCCGCTGCTCCTAGGGTTGCGGTCAAGAGCGTCATCCCTCAGTAAAACAAGGAGTGCTCATGTCATCGCAGAATTCCAATCCCGAGGTCGAGGCGGCTGCGGCCGTGCTGCGCGCCGACATGGAGGGGCTCAGTGACGGCCAGCGCGCCGAGGCCACCAGCGCCCTCGGCACCATCGGCGACAAGTGGTGGGTGCTGCTCGTGCTGGGCGTCATCAGCCTGATTGCCGGCCTGCTCATCGTGTTCAACCCGAATGCCGCAGTTCTCACCATCGCGATCTTTTTCGGCATCTGGCTCCTGATCAGCGGCATCTTTACGCTGATCCGAGGATTCGGCGACGCCATGGAAAATGGCGCGAGGGTGCTGTCAATCATCGTGGGTGCCCTGTCGATCGTGCTGGGCATCATGTGCTTGCGAAACATTGCCAGCGCCGTCGAGTTGCTCGCACTGTTCGTCGGAATCGGGCTCGTGATGCGCGGACTGCTTGAGTTCATCGTGGGGCTCAGCGCTAAGGGCACCGATGGCCGCGGCTCGCTCATCTTCCTGGGCGTGGTGACCTTCGCGCTCGGAATCGCTGCATTGGTGTGGCCAAACCTGGCCCTCGGAACACTCGTCTACCTGATCGGGCTCTCGCTGATCATCATGGCGATTCTCGAGATCATCTCGTCGTTCCGAATTAAGGCGGTCGGAGACCGCATCGACGAAGTGATCTCCGCCCTCTGACGCACGCCATCTGTCGGGTCGAAGCACAGAGCTTCGGCCCGACAGCCATGTCTGCGGGGGTGCGGAAGTGCGGGGGTTCGGGAGCGCTACCGCCCCTTCCTTCCCGGAACTTGTGTCATTAAGGGACACGGTTCGTCTGAAACTGACACACGTTGCGATGGGACGAGTGGTGAGTCGAGGATCAGCGCGGTCGCGCCGCCAGTGGGGGTCGCATGGGGCAACTGTCGACTCGGATGGTCCAGCCTCGGCGGCGGCCCAGTGGGGGGCAGGCGCTACTGGGGTACCGTCGGACACGAGGTGATGCACTGTGGCACGCGAGACATCGCAGACGCTCGACCGCGGACTCCGCGTGCTCGAGCTTCTTGCCGAGTCGCCCGAGGGGCTCACGGTCACCGACATTGCGGGCCGGCTCGGGGTGAGTCGCACCGTCGTCTACCGACTTGTGGTGACCCTCGAGCAGCACGGCCTCCTGCGCCGGGGGAGTGATGGCCGGGCTCGTACCGGGCTCGCGGTGCTCACGCTTGCTCGACACGTTCAGCCGTTACTGCGCGAGTCAGCAGCCCCCATCCTTCGTCGTCTCGCCGACTCGGCCGGGGCCACCGTGCAACTCATCGTGGCCGAGGGCGACGACGGCCTCACCATGGCCGTGGTTGAGCCCACCCGAGCCGATGTGCATGTGTCGACGCGAGTCGGGCAGCGCACCCCTCTCGACCGCACTGCCGCGGGGCGCGCGATCTTGGCCGTTCGGCTGTACCGCCCTCTGGAGCACGGGTGGTCGTTCGCGACCGGCGAGCCCGAGGCCGGAGCCTCGTCGCTCGCCGCGCCCGTGGTGGGCGTGCCCGGAGTTGAGGCAGCCGTGACCGTGGTGACCGTGGGCGACATCGACCCAGCGCTTGCCGGGCCAGGGGTGGTCGCGGCAGCGACCGAACTCGCCCGCGCTTTGCGCTAGGGGTCGCCCTTACCAGCAGCCGGTGATGGTGGCGGCGAGGCCGTCGATGGCGACGCGAACCGCGCTGACGCTATAGCGGTTGATGGGCGGGTTCTCCAGCAGGATCGCGAAAGCCTTGAGATGACCATCAGTCCCCGGAGTGACACCGCTGAGAGCCTGCACGTCGTGCAGGGCACCCGTCTTGGCCACGACCTTCCCCGCGGCGCAGCTCGACGGCGTGGTGGCGAAGCGTTCTGCCAGTGTGCCGCTGCGGGCGGCAACGGGCATCGCACGGCCCACGTAGAGCGGAGCGAGGGCCGGATTGGCCCGCACGTCAACGGCGCGCTCGAGCACGATCGTGAGTGCCCGCGCGGTGAGGCGAGAGTCTCGCGAGGCTCCGCTGCCGTCGATGATGCGCACGCCAGCGAGCGGCACGCCCAAGAGACCTAGGACCTTCATGGCGGTCTTCTGCGCGCCGGTCCAGGTGGCCGATCGGCCGGTGGCCAGCGCCGAGAGTCGAAAGAGCATCTCT
>Ga0114966_10003567_pt1 | contig 13583 bp, 10 predicted proteins | sample M_130207_XF_Meta_FD_87029 | JGI IMG/M metagenome (GOLD analysis project Ga0114966, IMG submission 87029) | Freshwater microbial communities from Lake Montjoie, Canada to study carbon cycling - M_130207_XF_MetaG | ecosystem: Environmental > Aquatic > Freshwater > Lake | place: Lake Montjoie... | reverse complement strand
GGCATCAGCAGCCACGACACCGTGAGCACCACTGCAAAGAAGACAGCGAACTCAATCGTCGGGAAGACCACTCAGACCGACCGCGCTCTCATCGCCTCAGTCTGTCGCCCCACTCTCGCTCAACCCGGCACCCCACGCGGGGGTGTCGGGCGCCCTACCCCTTGCGGGAGTTGACCTGCTCGGTGAGCTGCGGCACGACCGCGAAGAGGTCGCCGACCACGCCAAAGTCGGCGAGCTCGAAGATGGGAGCCTCGGGGTCCTTATTCACCACGACGATAGTCTTCGAGGTCTGCATGCCGGCGCGGTGCTGAATTGCTCCGGAAATACCGTTGGCGACGTAGAGCTGCGGCGACACGGTCTTGCCGGTCTGCCCGACCTGGAACTGGTGGGGGTACCAGCCCGCGTCGGTTGCGGCGCGCGAGGCGCCCACCGCGGCACCGAGGGAGTCGGCGAGACCCTCGATCACAGCGAAGCCCTCGGCCCCGCCGACGCCGCGTCCGCCGGACACCACGATCGACGCCTCGGTGAGCTCAGGGCGGCCACCCTTGGTGGCCACTACACGATTGGTGATGCGGGCGCCGGTCGAGGATGCCGCCGGGGTGACGGAGATGTCGACCCGAGTGCCGGAGGCGGCCGACGCCTCGGGCGATGTGGCGTTAGGCCGCACGGTCACGATAGGCACGCCATGGCTGACCTTCGAGCGCACCACGGTGGCACCACCGAACACTGACTGCGTGGCCACGAGGTCGGCGTCAACGTCGACGGCGTCGGTGATGATTCCCGAGCCAATTCGCACGGCAAGCCGAGCAGCAATTTCCTTGCCCTCGGCGGTCGAGGCAATGAGCACGGCCGCCGGTGCGCGCTCGGCTACCACAGCGGCGAGCACATCAGTCTTCGGGGCAACCGGGTGGTTGAGCAGGTCAGCGGAGTCGGCCACCACCACCGTCTCGGCGCCGTACTCGGCGAGAGCGGCAGTGTCGACTCCGGGCCCAACCCACACGGCCACAGGAACGCCGAGGCCGCGTGCGAGAGTGAGGAGCTCGAGCGTGACCTTCTTAATGCTGCCGTCGACGTGGTCGACCAGAACGAGGATTTCAGCCATGACGTCGGTCTCCTTAGATGAACTTCTGCGCGGACAGGTACTCGGCGATGGCGACGCCACCGTTGCCACCGTCGTCGACGACGGTGCCCTTCTCACGTGGCGGACGGGCAGCGAACGAGTCGACGAGGCTCCACGACTGGCCCAGGCCCACCTGCCCTACGTCGAGGCCAGCGTCGGCCAGCGACAGCGTCTCGACCGGCTTCTTCTTGGCGGCCATGATGCCCTTGAACGACGGGTACCGCGGCTCGTTCGCCTTCTCGACCACCGACACCACCGCCGGCAGGGTGGCCTCAACCTCGTCGTAGCCGTAGTCGGTGACCCGCTGGATGCGCGCTGTGGTGCCGTCGACCTCAACCTTGCCCGCGAAGGTGAGCTGGGGCAGGCCCAGCCGCTCGGCCACCATGGCCGGCACCACGCTCATGCGGGCGTCGGTCGACTCGGAGCCAAAGATGACCAGGTCGAACTCGCGGGCCGCAAGGATCGTCGCGAGTGCGTAGGACGTGCCAATCGCATCGGTGCCGTGAAGTGCGTCGTCGACGAGGTGGATACCGGCGTCGGCTCCCATCGAGAGCGCGCGACGGATCGCCTCGGAGGCTTCGTCCGGGCCCATCGTGAGCACGGTGACGTCACCGCCGTGGGTCTCCGCCAACTGCAGCGCGGCCTCGACGGCGTACTCGTCGAGCTCGTTGAGAACCCGGTCGGCCGAGGCACGGTCGAGTGTCGAGTCAGCAGGGGCCAACTTCTTGTCGGCCCAGCTGTCGGGGACCTGCTTGATACACACGACGATCTTCATGGCGCGGCGCTACCTCTCTGGCACGACCCGAATGTCGGATGTGCACGACAGTACCGGCCGGTACGTGTAGCGACCACCCCAGTGCTAACGGGGTGAGGAGATTCACACCCAGCGATGAGCCACGAGAGTTACTCGGCGCGCAGGGCGATGTAGCGGGCTACCAGGGCCAGCAGCCTCCAGAAGGCCCACAGCACCACCGCGGTGAGGATCGTGGAAACGCCGGAGAGGAGACCGGCGGCGGGAGTGAGCAGTTCGGTGCCCGTCACGGACTCGCCGAGGAACCCACCGGCCGCCACGAGGAGCCCGCTGACAATTCCGAGGATGAGAACTACCAGGGCGAGCACGCTGAATACCGTGGCCACCCGTCGTGCCGACGAGGCGAGTTCGGGGTCGACGGGGCGCGACTCCGCCGCCGAGATGACCACGGGAGCAGGGGCCATCGAGGCTGGCGACATCACCGTGGGCGTCGCCGGCGCGGGAGCCGGCGCGTACACGGGCTGCGCGTAGGCAGCGGGGGAATACGAGGGCGCTGGTGCCGCCGGGGTCTGGGCAAGGGGCGCTGCCGGCGCAACAGCCACAAATCCGCCGCCGTACTCCTGTGCGGGATCGGCCACCGGGGCTAGCTCTGCCGTGGCGTCCGACTGCACGGGTTGAGCCTGCTGCACGGGCTGAGCCTGCTGCACAGGCTGGGCCTGCTGCACGGGCTGAGCCTGCTGCACAGGCTGGGCCTGCTGCGGCGCTACCAGAGGCGCGGTGCGCTCGGTCCAGGCGCCGCCATCCCAGTAGCGCATGCGCTCGGACGAGGAAGGGTCGGCGTACCATCCGGCAACGATGCCGCCAGCCTGAGAGTCGTCTAGTGTCATACCCTCAGTCTGCCCCATCACAGGGCCCACGTGGGACATTGACGTCGGCTCTGAGACTCTTGGCCGATGAACGCGGACAGGTCACCGGCTCTCGACCTCACCGGCGAGCGCACCGTGCCAGGGGTCGACCGGGAGAATTACTGGTTTCGTCGGCATGAAGCCGCCTACCTCTGGGTTGCTCGCGAACTTAGGTCTTCGGTCGGAGCGTCTCCCGTGCTGGAGGCGGGGTCGGGCGAAGGCTACGGCGCCGACCTGCTGCGCCGCGCGTTCGGCGGAGCCGTAGTGGCCCTCGACTACGACGAGGCCGCGTGCACTCACGCGCGTCGCGCCTACCCGGGCGTCTCGATAGTGCGCTGCAATCTCGCGGCGCTACCTGTGCGGCCCGACGTCGCGGGACTTGCCGTGAGCATGCAGGTGATCGAGCACCTGTGGAACGTCGCCGGCTTCCTACACGGGGTTCGTAGTGCTCTCCGCCCCGGAGGAGTCGCAGTGGTCTCCACCCCGAACCGGCTCAGTTTTTCGCCCGGCCTCGGGCGTGGCGAGCGACCCACCAACCCCTTCCACGTCGAGGAGTTCGAACGCGCTCAGGTGGTCGAATTGCTCGTCGCTGCCGGCTTCGCCGACGTGTCGGTCGTCGGCCTCAGTGCTGGCGAGCGACTCGCAGCCGACGAGAGGTCGAGCGGGTCGATTGTCGGGGCCCAGGTGGCGGCGATCGTGAACGACGCCTGGACCGACGATCTTGATGCCCGGGTTCGGCTCGTGACCGCCGACGACTTCGTAGTCGGCCCCGCGCACGACGACTGCCTCGACCTCATCGGCGTCGGGGTGAGGGTGTGACCGGCACGCGACGTTCCCCCACCTCAGTCGGCCGGTTCTGCCTGGTCCTCCACACGCACCTGCCCTGGCTCGCACATCACGGGTCGTGGCCCGTGGGCGAGGAGTGGCTTTACCAGGCCTGGTCGAGCTCATACGTCCCTGTCGTCGACCTGCTGAACGCCCTAGCGGCTGAGGGCCACACCGACATGCTCACCCTCGGACTGACTCCGGTGCTGGCCGCGCAACTCGACAACCCACACTGTCTGAACGAGGAGCAGACCTGGCTCGGCTTCTGGGCCGCGCGCGCCCTCGGCATGGCGTCGGACCCCGATCGAAGCGTGCGCGAGGCCGGAGCCCGCGAGCATCTCGCGGCGCAGCGGGCGATCGAGTCATTCGACCTGCGATGGAGCCGCGGGGGCAGCGCGGCCCTGCGGCCACTTGCCGATGCCGGAGTGATCGAAATGCTGGGCGGTCCGGCAACTCACCCCTTCCAGCCACTCCTGCATGAGCGCGTCGCTCCTCTGTCGCTTCGGGTGGGGCTCGATGACTCCCGGGTGCGCCTCGGCACGTCGCCGGCAGGCATCTGGGCTCCCGAATGCGGCTACCGACCCGGCCTCGAGCGGATCTACTCCGAGCAGGGCGTCTCACACGTGGTGGTCGACGGGCCCACCATGCGCCACGTTGGTGGGTCGACCTCGGCGGCCCACACGCTTGGCGACACCCACGTGGCCGTGTTCGCGCGCGACCTCGACATCACCTACCGTGTTTGGAGTCCGCGCAGGGGCTACCCCGGTGGGGCCTGGTACCGCGACTTCTACGCCATGGACGTCGTCAACGGCTTTCGACGGTCACGGGTCACCACCACCAGCACGCCCTCGCACCAGAAGGCGCCCTACGAGCCCGAGCGGGCCTCCATTGCCGCCGAGGCCGATGCCCGCGACTTTGTCGCCCATGTACGCGCCCACCTACTCGACATCCGTGATCAGCGTGGCGGGCGGACGGGACTCGTTGTGGCGGCGTACGACACCGAACTGTTCGGGCACTGGTGGCACGAGGGCCCGCAGTGGCTCGGCCACGTGCTGCGCATGCTGCCCGAGGCAGGGGTTGAAGTGAGCACGCTGCAGGGTGCCCTCGACTCTGGTGCGGTTGAGGGCCGGGTCGACCTCGAGTCGGGGTCGTGGGGGTCGGGAAAAGACTGGCGGGTGTGGGAGGGCAACGCGGTGGCCGACTTGGTCGCTGAGAACGACTCGCTGCAGGGCCGACTCCTCGACATGGTCGACAAAGCGCACGACGGCGGAGACGGCCGGCGCGACCCCGCTCTCGACCAACTCGTGCGCAGCGCGCTTCTAGCGCTGTCAAGTGACTGGGCGTTCATGGTTACCAAGGACACCGCGGCGCACTACGCCCGCCAGCGACACCTCGGGCACCATGCCGACTTCCACCGGCTCGCCGACCTCATTGCGTCGGGGCGCGGCCCCCAGGCCGAGCGCGTGGCCCATGCTCAGCGCACGGTCGACGGACCCTTCGCCCACCTCGACGCCCGGCTGCTGTGATGCCGCCCACGCAATTGCCCCTGCGCATCCTGCATGTGTCGTGGGAGTTCCCGCCGGTCATGTACGGGGGGCTCGGCGCGCATGTGGTGGCGATCGCGACCCAGCAGGCCCGCGCGGGTTACGACGTGACAGTACTTACCCAGCATGGGTCGGACACTGCCGACATCGAGATGATCGAGGGCGTCCGGGTAGTGCGGGCTCGCGAGGAGGGCGAGCCCCAACCGCGCACCGTCGACAACCTCATGCCGTGGGTGGCATCCATGCAACGAGCGATGAATCGACAGGGTCGGCACCTGCTCGGCCAGTGGCGGCCTGATGTGGTGCACGCGCACGACTGGGTGGTGGCCGCGGCCGCGACCACATTGAGCCACGCATCGGGCGCGCCCCTGGTAGCCACAGTGCACGCGACCGAGGCTGGTCGCCACGACGGCTGGATCGTCGGGCCCCTCTCCCAGACGGTGCATCGGCGTGAGGTTCGACTGGCCTCGGCGGCCAGCGCGGTCATCGTGTGCAGCCGCGCCATGGAAGGCGAGGTTGTCGCTGCCCTCGGGCCATTCAGCGCACCCGTCATCATGATTCCGAACGGGATCGATCTTGACGCGTGGCAGACCAGCGAGGCCGAGAGTGCCGCCGCCCGCGCGCGACCCGGCGTGACGCCTTCGGCACCGATGATCGTCTACACCGGACGGCTGGCACACGAGAAGGGTGTGGGCACACTCGTCGGCGCGATGCCTGCCGTGCTCGATGGCTTGAGCGACACCCGCCTCATCATTGCCGGCCGTGGCCCACTGGAGTCAACGGTGCGAGAGCAGGTCTCGGCCCTCGGGCTCGACGCGTCCGTCACCCTCGCGGGCTTTCTGCCCGAGCACGAGCTGCGAGCTCTGGTGGCAACGGCGAACTGCGCCGTGGTGCCGAGCCTCTACGAGCCGTTCGGGCTGGTGGCACTCGAGGCGGGAGCTCTCGGCACACCGGTGGTCGCATCGGCCGTGGGTGGGCTCGCCGAGATCATCACCGACGACGTCACCGGCCTGCTGGTCGCTCCGGGCGATCCGGCGCCACTGGCCGCCGCCGTCCTTCGCGTGCTGCGCGATCCCGAACTGGCGACCCGACTCGCCCACGCGGCACGCAGTAGCGTTGCCGCGCATTACAGCTGGCCGCAGCTCGCGCAGCGCACGGTTGAGGCCTACCGACGCTGCGGGCCGCCACCTGATGCACGGAGCGCCATCGAGCGCATTCCGGACATGAACGTGCTCACCGGCGAGACCTCCTAGGCGCACACGCTGACTCGCTCCTCCATACGAAAGCGTCACTCCGGCCCCCCGGGTGTGACGCTTTCGTATGGATGAGGGGGCTTGGTGGGTCGTGGGCGGGATGTGCGCTTCTGGTCAGCGATCGACTCCCTACCTCGCGGTGAACTTCCACCAGGTGCCGCCGTTGGCGAGGGTTGACGCGCTCGCAGCGTTCACCGCACGCACCTGCCACGAGTAGACGGCCTTCGAGGTGAGGGTGCGCGACGCCGACCGGCTAGTGCCCACCGACACCCAGCCTGAGTCGCACACCGAGTTGATATCGCGGTCGAGGCACACCTCATAGCGTGCGGCCCCCGATGAGGCGCCCCAGCTCAGCGACACCGGCGATCGCACACCGGTCTTGTTGTTGGACGGACTGCTCTTGGCGAACGCCCCCGGGGGCAGGGCGGCCGCCACGACGATCGACAGCGGAGCGCTCGCCTTCGACGATGCGCCGTCGGTCACCTCGGCCGTAAAAGAGTAGGTGCCAGCCGTGGTGGGCGTGCCGGTCAGCGCACCGCCTGCAGACAGGGAGACACCGGGCGGCGTTGCGCCGGAGGTGACCGCCCACGAGTACGGCGTGGTGCCGCCCGCGGCCGTGAGGTTCGCCGAGTAGGCCGCGCCCAACGTGGCGCCCGCGAGGGACGACGTGGTGACCGTGAGCACAGTAGGCGTGGTGAGACGGTAGGTGACCACCAATGCCGGGCGGTCGGCTGCCGTCGTTGCCTCCCGCGATGACAGGTCGATGCCGTCGGTTTGCGAGCTACCCGCCGCGATGAGGCCGTTGTTGGCGATGGTGCTGGCCACCCATCCCTGCACGAGCGCCACGCCGGTCGCATTGAGGTCGATGGCAACCGGGCCCAGGCTGGCCGCTGACAGCGTTCCCACGGCCGTGCTGCCTCGGTCGGCAGCACCAGCTGCGCCAGCCGTCGCCCACGCCACACCCGTCGACGAGTTAGTCCACGTGGCTGTTGCCTCATCCCACGACTGCAGTACTGGGTAGGCCGAATAGCTGTTGGTAGACGGGTCAACCGCCTTGAAGCGCAGCGAGGCACCGACGATGGTGGCGTTCGACGGGATCGACGACGTGTCGAAGCGGATCAGTGTGGCAAGGTCACTGCCCGAGCCAGGCGGATCGTCGCCGTCAACGAGCAGCGTGGTGGCCGTTCCGAACGCAGTGGTGGGCGCCGCCTGGCTAAGCGTGGTGTCGCGCGTGCCCGCGTAGGCAGCGGGCGACACGCCGTCCTGCAGGGTGGCCGAGGTGGTGTCGTTGGCGAGGGAGAAGTGGTCCTGAGTGGTGCCGCCGAGCGAGATGAAGTCACCGGTGAGGCTCGTGTCGTCGATCGTCAGCTTGAGAGCGCCCCAGTTTGCGTTGTAGCGCACGAGGCTGCCGGTCACCGGTGAGCTCGCGAAGCCGTAGCGACCCGCACCGCCGAGGCCATCGACAATGTAGGTGAGGCCACCGTTCTGAACCCGCTCGTAGGTATGGTCGTGGCCGTTGAGCACGAGGTTCGCACCCCACGACGCGAACGGCCAGCGCATCGCCGTGCTGGACCCGTGTGACGAACCCGAGGAGTACGGCGGGTGGTGGAACACGACGACCTTCCACGGGGCGCCGCTGGCCGCGAGGGCCGCCTGCAGCCACGCCTTCTGCGCCGTCATCTCGGCGGCGGACGCCATCGCCGCCTGACTGTCGATGAAGAACAGGTGAAGGGGCCCGTTGCGTACGTCGTAGTAGAGCTCGGATCCGGTGGGACTCTGGCTGGTCACCCCCGCACCGGGGAGGTTGAAGTAGGCCTTGTAATTGGAAATGTCGCCGTCAGTCCAGTCGTGGTTACCGGTGGAGGGGAAGAAGCGGTTGACGGTGGCTGTGCCACCGGAGGGGCAGTTGGTGCCCGCTGCCGCGCCCTTGATGAACGCGCAGTAGTACTTGCCCGTGACGCGGTCGTACCGGGCGGTGCCGGTATCGGTTCCCTGCGAGTAAAAGTTGTCGCCGGTGGTGACCACCAGATCCGGTGACCAACCGGCCACCATCGTGGCCACCTGGCCCTCGGAGGTGGTGTCAACCCCGTAGTCGCCCACGACGGCGACGGTGAGGGGCGCGACAGCAGGCACAATGGGCGCGACAGCCATCGGCTGGGCGGCTCCGCTCGCTACTCCAGCGGCCACGCCGGCTAGGAGGAGGCCGAGCGTGAGAGCTCCGGCAAGACGGGCGGATCGATGGCTCGCAGCAGCTGGAAACATGACTCAACGATAGGTCAGACAGTGCCTCGGCGCCAGTACATTCCCACTCTCTGTGCTATCAATGTTACAGAAAGTCACTGACTGCCCCTCGGTGTCCGCCTTCGCGCGAGTCGCCCACCCTGACTCGCTCATCCATAGGAAAGCGTCACTCCACCCCCCCGGGTGTGACGCTTTCCTATGGATGAGCGGAGGGGGTGAGTCTTCTTTGCGCGAGTCGCTTACCGCCCCCGCGCCGCCTGAGCGGCAGCGGCCTGGGTCTTGCGCGCAATGTCGGCCAGCGCAACGCGCGTGGCCTCCTTGGCCGCCGCCACCTCGCGACGGTCCTTCAGCACCCGACCCGGAATGCCACCCACCACCGACATCTCTGGAATCTCACCGCGCACCACCGTGTGTGCCGCCAGCACCGAGCCGCGCCCCACGGTGGAGCCGCGCAGCACCGTGACCTTGACGCCCACCCACACATCGGCCCCGATGCGCACCGGCGACTTGACGATGCCCTGGTCCTTGATCGGAATAGTCACGTCGTCGTACACGTGGTCGAAGTCGCACACGTACACCCAGTCGGCCACGATCGTGCCCTCGCCGAACTCCACGTCGAGGTAGCAGTTAATGGTGTTATCACGCCCGAATACGCACTTGTCGCCCACGCGCATCGTGCCCTCGTAGACGCGCAGTCTGTTCTCGTCGCCGAGGTGCACCCACCGGCCAAGAATGAGGCGCCCGTAGCCCTTGCGAGCATAGATCTCAACCCTCTTGCCGATGAACACGAAGCCCTCGGTCACGATGTGCCGGTTGCGCAGCCGGAACCAGAAGAAGCGCCAGTAGCGCACTAGGTACCACCGCGACCACGCCCGATTGCGCACCACCCAGCGCAGCGAGTCGAGGGTGAGAAACCGGGCCTGCCGCGGATCGCGCGCCATTGACGCCGCTACGCCTGGGCCGCCGCGTCGGGCTTGAAGCCCGTGACGCCCACGTTGTAAAAGAACTCGTCAGGCACGAACCGCGACATCACGTTCTGGTCGAGCCAGCTCAGCGACTTCCATCCGCGGAACGCGAACATGGCCCAGTTCCAGCCCAGCGCGCCGGGTCGCACCGCCGCCTCGAAGGTGCGCACCGGCCATCCGAACCACGAGGCCGTGAGCTCCTCGGTTTCGGTGCGCACGTCGATGGCGCCCGCGCGCATACATAGCGCGGCCAGCCGGTCGGGGTCGAAGGTGTGCAGGTCGACCAGCGACTCAAGCGCGGCCGCACGCGACGACTCGGCGAGCTCAGCGGCCGGTCGGGCCCAGTTCTCGCGCAACCCCGGCCACTGGGTCACGTTCGATGCCGCCCACCAGGTGAGCCGCGACAGGCGGCGGGCGATGGCGTCGCCGTGCCGCGTGGGCTCGCCGCAGAACACGAATCGGCCGCCGGGGCGCAGCACCCGCAGCACCTCGCGCATGGCCAACTCGACGTCGGGGATGTGGTGCAGCACCGCGTGGCCCACCACGAGGTCGAAGGAGTCATCGTCGTAGGGGATCGACTCGGCGTCGGCCACCCGGCCCTCGACCGCGAAGCCGAGGCCCTCGGCGTTGCGCTGGGCCACCTTCACCATGCCGGGTGAGATGTCGGTGACGTGCCCCTGGTCGAGCACTCCGGCCTGCTTGAGGTTGAGCAGGAAGAACCCGGTGCCGCAGCCAAGCTCGAGCGCTGTGGGGTACGGCCATGAGTGGCCGCCCGCGAGGTTTTCGAAGCGGTCGCGGGCATAGTCGATGCAGCGCTGGTCGTAGGAGATCGACCACTTCTCGTCGTAGCTGCCTGACTCCCAGTCGTGGTAGAGCACGTTCGCCAGCTTGGGGTCGGTGCGCGCCGCCTCGATCTGCTCCGCCGTGACCGTCGAGGCCTCGGTCACCTGTGTCACCGGCCCGTAAACTGGGCCTTGCCAGGCCCGCTCTCGATGAACGAGACCATTCCGACGGTGCGGTCGTCGGTGGCGAACAGACCGGCGAAGTTGAGCCGCTCAAGCTCGAGCCCCGTGTCGAGGTCTGACCCGAGCCCGGCGTCGATCGCCAGCTTCGCCGCCCGCAGTGCCAGCTGAGGACCGGCCGCGAGCTGCTGCGCGAGCGCTAGCGCCTCGGTATAGACGTCGTCGGGAGCCACCACGCGGTCGGCGAGCCCGATGCGCAGTGCCTCCTCGGCCCCCACGAAACGGCCGGTGAAGATGAGCTCCTTGGCGCGCGAGGGACCAATCAGGCGAGGCAGTCGCTGCGTGCCACCCGCTCCGGGAATGATGCCCAGCAAAATCTCGGGCTGCCCCATCTTGGCGTTGTCGCCGATGACTCTCAGGTCGCAGCAGAGGGCCAGCTCACAGCCCCCGCCGAGCGCATACCCGGTGACGGCTGCGACTACCGGCTTCGGAATCTGCGCGACCGCGGTGAAGGCCGACTGCAGGGGTCCTGAGGCAACCAGCATGTCCTGGTAGGACATCTCGGCCATCTCCTTGATGTCGGCGCCGGCTGCGAACACCTTGGGCCCGCCATACACAACAACAGCGCGCACGTCGACACGCGCAGCGGCCTCGAGGGCAGCCTCGCGAATCTCCTCCTGCACCTGCCTCGACAGGGCGTTCATCGGGGGTCGCTCGAGGCGGATTGTGCCCACCCCGGCCTCGACATCGAGCCGAACGAACTCCGCCACGGTGGCCTCCTCCTAGGTTGGTGAGCCGAGACTATCGCCACACACTTGGGGTCGCCTCGCCGCTGGGGCGGCTAGGGTCACGGTGTGAACGCCCACCGTCCCGCACCCGAAGGATCGTCCGATGTTCGCTGATGGCTCACCCGGCTGGCCCCACGTGCGGCCCGGCATGTTCGACCCCATCGGCGTGGTGCCCGAGGGCGACGGCGTCAACGTGGCCGTGTGGGCCAAGGGCGCCGAGCAAGTTGACCTCTGCCTCTTCGACGACGATGACAACGAGACGCGCATCGAGGTCAAGGAATCGACCTTCCACGTGTTCACGGCACATGTGCCCGGCATCGGCGCCGGCCAGCGCTACGGGTTCAGGGTGCACGGCCCCTGGGACCCCGCCCGCGGCGCCCGCTGGAACCCCGCCAAGCTTCTGGTCGACCCCTACGCCAAGGCGATCGACGGCAGCCTCACGCTCAACCCCGCGATCTTCGGGCACAGGTACGAGGGCGACGACGACACCGTCATCGACTCCCGCGACTCAGCGCCGTTCGTACCCCGCTCGGTCGTGGTCGACGACGCCTTCGACTGGGAAGGGGTCGCCTCGCCGCGCGTGGCCTGGGGCGACACGGTGGTGTATGAGACCCACGTGAAGGGCATGACCGCCCGCCACCCCGCGGTTCCCGAGCACCAGAGGGGCACCTACGCCGGACTCGCCCACGACGCGGTGATCGAGCATCTTCTTGCCCTCGGCGTCACTTCGGTTGAACTGCTGCCGGTGCACCAATCGGTCAGTGAGGTGCACCTCATGCAGCGTGGCCTCACTAACTACTGGGGCTACAACTCGCTCAACTACTTCGCACCGCACAACGGCTACTCGTCGACGGGCACCCGGGGCGAGCAGGTGGTCGAGTTCAAGTCGATGGTCAAGCGCTTCCACGCCGCGGGCCTCGAGGTGATCCTCGACGTCGTGTACAACCACACGGCGGAGGCCAACGAGATAGGGCCCACCCTCAACTTTCGCGGACTCGACAATCAGGCCTACTACCACCTCGCCGATGAGCGCCGTCGCTACGCCGACTACACCGGCTGCGGCAACACCCTCGACGTCTCACACCCGCACGTGCTGCAGATGGTCACCGACTCGCTGCGCTACTGGGTCACCGAGATGCACGTCGACGGCTTCCGCTTCGACCTTGCGTCGGCCCTGGCCCGCTCGTTCCTCGACGTCGACATGCTCGGCCCGTTCATGCAGACCCTGCAGCAGGATCCGATCCTGCGCCGGGTGAAGCTCATCGCCGAACCGTGGGACGTCGGGTCGGGCGGCTACCAGGTGGGCGAGTTTCCCCCGCTGTGGACCGAGTGGAACGACAGGTACCGCGACACCCTGCGCGACTACTGGCGCGGCGCCGAGGTGGGAATCAGCGACCTGGGCTGGCGACTGTCGGGTTCGGCCGACCTCTACTCCTCAGACGGCCGGCGCCCCTACGCCTCGATCAACTTCGTCACCGCGCACGACGGCTTCACGCTGCGCGACCTCTACTCGTACAACGGCAAGCACAACGAGGCTAACGGCGAAGACAACCGCGACGGTACCGACAACAACCGATCGTGGAACTGCGGGGCCGAGGGCGACACCGACGACCCAGCGGTCACCACGCTGCGCCACCGCATGATTCGCAACCAGCTCACCACGCTGATGCTGTCGACCGGGGTTCCGATGCTCGTGGCCGGCGACGAGTTCGGCCGCACCCAGGAGGGCAACAACAACGCCTACTGCCAGGACAGCCCCCTCAGCTGGGTTGACTGGGACCTCTCCGAGTGGCAGCAGTCGCTGCTCGACTTCAGCCGGCGGCTAGTGAACCTTCGGCGCGGCCACCGCGTGTTCCGGCAGCGCCACTTCTTTCGTGGGAAGCCCGTATTCGAGGGTGGCCCCAAGGACCTCGGCTGGATCGACGCCACCGGCGACGAGTACAACGAGCGCGAGTGGCACGATCCCAACCTGCGCACCGTCGGCATGTACCTCAGCGGCTACCGACGCGAGCGCACGCCCGACGGCCATCCGATCGACGACGAGTCGTATCTCGTCTACCTCAACGCGAGCTTCGAACCCGCCGACGTGGTGCTGCCCGCCGCCCCCTGGGGAGGCAGCTACGAGGCCGTGCTCGACTCGGCCGAGGGCACCCCAGATGCTGCCGGGCAGGGCGCCGCAGGCGACACCCTCACGCTCGCGGCCCACAGCGCGCTGGTGCTGCGAGTCTC